>Ga0180215_1002990_pt1 | contig 16397 bp, 19 predicted proteins | sample eDN3rd37CBELigBY_FD_128871 | JGI IMG/M metagenome (GOLD analysis project Ga0180215, IMG submission 128871) | Enriched backyard soil microbial communities from Emeryville, California, USA - eDNA 3rd pass 37_C BE-Lig BY (version 2) (version 2) | ecosystem: Environmental > Terrestrial > Soil >...
AGCCGGACCTTCTCCACCCGAGCTTACATGAAATATATCAACTCCAGCTGCTTTGTACGCACGACACAGTTCAATGGCATAATCGAGGTCATATCCGCCATCTGCATATTCCACAGCTGATATTCTAAATATGAGCGGCATGTCTGAAGGCATTTCCTTCTTTACTGCCTCGATTACTTCAACGCCAAATTTTTCTAAGTTCTGGCCGTACTCATCCTGCCTACGATTGGTCAATGGGGATTGAAATTGATGAATTAGATACCCATGAGCACCATGCAATTCAATCACATCGAACCCAGCCCGAACGGCGCGGTTGGCTGCTTGAGCGAAGAGCTGCACCATATTTTTAACCTCTTCTGTGGATAATTCACGAGGTTCTTTATAACCCTGGGCCGGGAACGTGATCGCTGAAGGGGCTACAGGTTTTGCTGCATCCTCCGCTTTCCGTCCGGCATGTCCAATTTGGACGCCAATTTTTGTCCCGTAATGGTGGGCACCTTCAACGATGCGGGCAAAAGCAGGGATCTGTTCATCCGACCATAATCCAAGATCATAATTGGAAATCCGCCCATCCGGTTCAACATCGGTCATTTCCACGATCATCAGTCCTACTCCGCCAACAGCACGGCTTGTATAATGCACGTAATGCCATTCATTTGGGGTTCCATCCGTCGCTTCCACAGAATACTGACACATAGGGGCCATAACGACTCGATTTTTTAACTCCAAACCCTTTATAGAATAAGGGGAAAACAAATGATTACTCAATGGTAAACACCTCGGGATTCTCTTTTATTATTGCGGATTCGTCATCCACAGTCCTGCTGTTTTTACAAATACACGGGGATGAAGCTTGAGTGTGGCAACCGCTAAATCAGCAACGTCTTCGGGCTGCATCATATGCTCTTCTTCCCCAATTTTTAATCCAGCATTCTTCGCCAAATCTGTATTCACCGTGCTTGGTGTTAATGCGGTAACACGAATATTATGCTTGCGCACTTCCTGCATGAGGGACTCGGTCAAGCCCATCACCGCAAATTTAGATGCACAATAGGCCGATGAGGTCGCGAATGCACGCTCCCCTGCAGATGAACTAATATTGATAATATTTCCATGATTGCGTTCGATCATCCCCGGTAAAACGGCTCTTGTCACATAATAAGTACCCATTAAATTAACCTGGATAATTCGCTCCCAATCTTCAGGCGGCATGTCCACTAATTTTCCAAATTTAGCAATGCCGGCGTTGTTTACCAAAATATCAATCGAACCTAGTTCTTCCTCTATTTTTTGAACAGCTTTTTCTACTTCCATCCGGTTGGAAATATCAGCAGCCGCGATACTTACACGGACACCATATGTCTGCTTGATTTGTTCGGAAACCTTTTCAATATCTCCTGAAGTTCTTGCAATCAACCCGACATGAACCCCTTCTTTTGCTAACGCGGTCGCTATCGCTAGACCTATTCCTTTTCCAGCTCCTGTTACCAATGCGCTTTTACCCTGTAAATCCATCAGATTCATCACCTTTACACTTATAATGGCAGTAATTTTACTGATTTTATGTTTTCCAAATTGCTAACCATATCATTCCATGCTTTCGGCTTATTAGGCAAAACGGAATAATAACGACGTAAGAATTTTACGATAAGATCTGCTTCCAGTTCATCTAATTGATCGTCCGTTGGAAGAAAACACAGGTCAAGTCCAGCTACGGCTTCCCCATCATTGTTCCAGGAAGGATGAACATACGAGAAATCTAGTCGCTTGTAACCTAAATGGGACAATACCTCTCGACGAACATAAGGATCCATCGGCTTTACTCCACCAAATTCATAATGCTCCACTCGGTAAGGATCATAAATTTCAGCAAACATGCCATACATCGGTTTACCGTTCCCCTGAGCTAGGGCCTCTAGATCCCGCAGCCTGTTCTGAGCCAAAAACCGTCCAATCCCAAGACCAGCTTGACCAATAATCGTAAAATCCGTCATGGCCACATTAAAATCTTCATAAAAACGATACTCTGTCGCACCTACAACCTGATCTTCATGCACAGCAACAAATACACGAATCCCCGGATCTTCCAAAGGCTCTTTCCAGAGGTCAAATTCCAACACCTCTTCCGGCGGGAATACGTCTTGCATTAGCTGATGCATTTTTTTGAATAGCGGATCTTCAATACTGGTAATTCTATGGTAATCCATATCACTAGCCTCCCTGTTTAACTTTTTCTATTTATGACAATTTATGAGTCTCATGCTTATTATTTAGGAAAATGTTGGTTTGTTCAAGTCGATACTAGTCTAGATGAACATCCACCGTTCTCTATGCCCTTCCCCTAGCACAGGCCTTCCATCCTATCACTTCCATAAATTACATTAAGTCTATATTTTGAACTCCTGTGAATTCTTATTGACTTCATAAACTCAATCTTATACATTACATATATATGTTTTAAGAGCGGTGGAGGGACAGGTCTATGAAGACTGTTTCCCTAGTTGTTCTGTCATGCATTGAATGTAACAAATGTGAACCATACCCTCTATGCCCCAGAGCAGAGGGTTATTTATTTGATAAAGAGAGGTGCATCCTCATCATGATAACGCTTAATAATGTGCACAAAGAATACCACGTCGAGGGTCGGACCGTTACAGCGCTTAGGGGTATTAATTTATCGATACAAAAAGGAGAAATCTACGGCATCATCGGTCACTCCGGCGCCGGGAAAAGTACTCTCATTCGTACGATAAACTTACTGGAACGCCCCAGTGCAGGAGAAATCATCATCGACGGATTAGAAATGACCCAATTGAGCGGTCGCCAGCTACAACAAGAACGCCGTACTATTGGAATGATCTTCCAACACTTTAATCTACTATCTTCTGCTACGGTTGCTGATAATATCGCCTTCCCACTACGCCTGGAAAAAAGACCTGCATCTGAGATCAAGGCACGGGTGCAGGAACTGATTGGTCTAGTTGGCTTAACGGGGCATGAAAATAAATATCCGTCGCAGCTGTCCGGCGGACAAAAGCAGCGGGTAGGGATCGCCCGTGCCTTGGCGACTAAACCAAAGGTATTACTATGCGACGAAGCGACCTCTGCACTTGACCCGCAGACAACACAATCGATTTTATCGTTACTGCTTGATATTAACCGCGAACTCGGTATAACGATCGTGTTGATTACGCATGAAATGCAAGTAATCCGTTCGATCTGCGATCAGGTTGCCGTCATTGACGGCGGTACGATTGTGGAATCAGGGCCAGTGGCAGATGTTTTCTTAAAACCACAGCACCCGACAACTCGTGATTTCGTTTCTCAAGACACTGATTCGCTTGACAGTGATTTCATCATTGCCCAAGGCACTAACCGAACCTTCGTCCGCGTCACATTCATCGGGGAGCAAACTTACCAGCCTGTGTTGTATGAAGTCATGAGCAAGAAAAACATCCCCTTTATCATTCTCCAGGGTACGGTATCCAAACTAAAGGATGTTCCATACGGGCAGCTTGTACTGGAGCTGCAGGGAGATGGAAGAGACGTAGAAAATGCGATTGCTTCCTTACGTGAACAAGGATTAGACGTGGAGGTGATGAAAGTTGGATCCTAACTCTCTACTCGGACTGGATTGGGCGGAAATTGGCCAAGCCACATTAGATACACTGAACATGATGCTTTGGTCGACTGCTTTCACCGTCATAATTGGCCTGCCGCTTGGCATTATTCTTTATTTAACCTCCCGCGGGCAGGTGCTTCAACAGCCGCTTGCTTACGGGGTTCTTTCGTTTATTGTGAACGTCGTTCGCTCAGTACCGTTTATCATTTTGATGATTATGGTCATTCCTTTGACGAAACTCATCGTCGGAACTTCACTCGGTGTTACCGGTTCCATTCCTCCGCTTGTCATCGCAGCGGCACCTTTTTTTGCCCGTTTAGTCGAGACATCGCTTCGGGAAGTGGACCGCGGAGTGATTGAAGCGGCTCAATCGATGGGTGCTACCAATTGGCAATTGATTCGGCACGTCTACCTACCGGAGGCAAGGCCGGGTCTCATAGCAGCCATCACGATAACCACCGTCACCCTTGTATCCTATACAGCCATGTCCGGTGTTATTGGCGGCGGCGGGCTCGGGGACCTAGCGATTCGCTACGGTTATCAGCGCTTCCAGACAACGGTAATGATTGTTACTGTGATTATCCTACTTGTATTGGTGCAAATCTTACAAACGCTTGGTGATCGTCTAGTACAAAACTATCAGCGAAAGTAAGAGGCTTACCATATATTTTACTAAACATAATATGGAGGGGATTCTATGAAAAAATTTGTTGTTGCTGCATTATCAGCGCTATTGACCCTGTCATTGGCAGCTTGCGGCGGTGGACAAGACCAATCAAAGGAGCAAACGCCATCAAACGGTACAGATGCTGCTCAGGAAGTAACTTTAAAAATTGGAGCTACTGCTGTTCCGCATGGCGAAATCTTGAAGCATATACAGCCAATGCTTAAAGAAGAAGGTGTAAATTTAGAAATCAAAGAATTCACTGACTATGTTCAACCAAACGTACAAGTGTTTGAAAAGCAGTTGGATGCCAACTTCTTCCAGCACACTCCCTATCTAGACCAATTTAACACCGACCAAAACATGGATCTTGTCACAGTTGCTGGGGTACACATTGAACCATTCGGTGCCTATTCACAAAAAGTAAAAAGTGTGGATGAGCTTCAAGACGGCGCTGCCGTAGCTATTCCAAACGATCCTACAAACGGCGGCCGTGCCCTTGCCCTACTTGATACAAACGGCTTAATTAAGCTCAAAGAGGGTGTCGGCATTAATGGAACAGTCAAAGACATTGTGGAGAATCCAAAGAACCTAACTTTCAAGGAACTTGAAGCAGCGATGCTACCGCGTGTATTAAATGAAGTAGATCTTGCCTTAATCAACACGAACTATGCGCTAGAAGCAAAATTGTCTCCTATGAACGATGCCTTGTTCATCGAAGATAAAGAATCACCTTATGTCAACGTTTTAGTTGCTCGTCCAGATAACAAAGATTCAGAAGCCATGCAAAAGCTAGTCAAGGCACTTAATTCTGAAGATGTAAAAAATTTCATTAACGAGAAATACCAAGGAGCGATTGTTCCAGCGTTCTAATCAAAATAAAAAAGCGCAGAGAGTCTGAACCGGATTCTCTGCGCTTTCTTTTAACTAAACAACTATAAATTGTGAATTTGCCAATCGATTTCGTGTCTACCTATTTTCCGTAAAAAAGCATTTGTTTTAGAAAACGGCTTGCTTCCAAAAAATCCTCGATTAGCTGAAAATGGACTAGGATGAGGAGATTTAATAATGTAATGGTGGCTTGATGTAATCAGCACCTGTTTTTGTTGAGCAAAATTGCCCCAAAGAATGAACACAACCGGGGTTTCTCTCCTGTTTAATGCCTCAATGACTTTATCGGTGAACATCTCCCAACCAAGCCCTTTATGTGAGTTTGGCACCCCGGCTTGAACCGTCAACACTGCATTCAGCATGAGCACCCCCTGCTTTGCCCACGCCTCCAAATATCCATTATTTGGAATCTCGCATCCTAAATCGTCGTGCAACTCTTTATAAATATTTTTTAAGGATGGCGGTATTCTTACACCGGGTTTAACAGAAAAGCTTAATCCATGGGCTTGTCCCGGTCCATGATAAGGATCTTGACCGATAATCACAACTTTCGTGTCCTCAAAAGCAGTTAAATGCAGCGCATTAAAAATATCTTTTGGATCCGGATAGATTGTCTTTGTTTGGTACTCTTCCAATAAGCTTTTCCTCAACTGTTGATAATATGGTTTTTCAAATTCACCCTCCAACAGGTAAGCCCAATCATTTTTCAAAATAGCCATGTTCAAATTAACACCCTTTTTAACTCAATTTCTGAATTTTCGAAGCTCCGTCATTAGGAATCTGCTTTTGCTTGAACGATCGATTCGAAGTAATAGAATAAACAAGTAAAGCTAACCAAATAAACCCAAAGCTGACAAGGTGAACCCATGTGAACGATTCCTTAAACAAAAATATCCCTAGAATTAAGCTTATACTAGGAGAAATATACTGAATAAAACTGATGGTTGTATAAGGGAGTCGTTTTGCTCCTTGTGCAAACCAGAATAAGGGAATGGCGGTTAAAAACCCTGAACTAGCCAAAAGGATAAACGTAGGAATGGAGATCTGACCGAGTGAACTTGTTCCATTCATTTGTAGGTAAATCATATAGGCGACGGCAAATGGAAAGACCATGAGGGTTTCCAACCCTAATGTAATCAAGGAATCCAGCTGGACTAACTTTTTGACCAATCCATAAAAAGCAAACGACGCCGCCAGCGAAAGGGCAATCCAGGGAATAGTTCCATACTCGATAATTAATACTAAAACACCTATGGCTGCTAATAGAATGGAAATAAACTGCCATCGGTTCATTCCCTCTTTCAGTACAACAACACCCAAGGCAAAGCTTAATAACGGATTTATATAATATCCCAAGCTTGCCTGAATCACTTGATCATGATTGACAGCCCAAATATATATAAACCAATTAAAACTGATGAGAAAACCGCTTATCAAAACCGTATAGGCATTTTTACGGACCGCAAGGACTTCTTTTATGTGAGCCATGCGTTTTCCAATCATAAGAAGAACAAATACAAAAAGAAACGACCAAAATATACGATGGGCTAGGATCTCTCCCGAGGGTATATCCTTAAGGAGCTTCCAATAAATAGCAAGCGTGCCCCATATGAGATAGGCCCCTATCGCATACAAAACTCCTTTTTGTTCTTCACTCATCCCTGCACCTTCTATCTATTAATTTCATTCTGTCTATTCTATCATATTATGTATATTTAGTTTAGCTAACAACAAAAAAATACCATCTCCCCAAGTTGAGATGGTATTTTTTCCGTTTCATTAGCTCGATTGTTTACCACAATCTCCTCGTTTCTCATCCTTTGCTTTAGCTGAGGGCTGCTTCTTTTCCACAGACTTTAAAAGATGTAGGGCTTCCAAATAAGTTGCACCATGGTCCATATGGTACTTCAAGCGCGATTGAAAATCCTTCATCACAACATCCCTCCTGAAAAAGCAATTTTGTCACTATTATGAACCTTTTGTTACATATTTTCAAGGGGTAAAGTCTGCCTTGGTATAATCTATACAGAGTCTGTCCCAAACCGTTCAAGTGGCCTTCAAAAAATCCCTAGCCTATTAAGCGCGAGTGGCTGTTTCAAGTGCAATTTCAATCATTTGGTTGAAAGTCGTCTGCCGTTCCTCGGCAGTGGTCTCTTCCCCAGTAAGCAGATGATCACTGACTGTCAAAATCGAAAGGGCTTTTCGTTTAAACTTGGCTGCTAAAGTATAAAGAGCTGTCGTTTCCATCTCCACTGCTAATGTCTGGAAGGCGGATAATCGTTTCACTACTTCCGGATCCTCATTATAGAAGGAATCAGAGGTGAATACATTTCCTACATGGGGAATAAACCCTTTTGCTGCAGCAATATCGTATGCACTTCTAACTAAGTCAAAATTGGCAGTCGGTGCAAAATCCAAACCCTTGAAGCGGATTTGGTTAACCGAAGAATCAGTTGAAGCGCTAAGCGCTAGAATCACATCGCGGACTTTCACTTCCTGCTGCATCGCCCCACAGGAACCCACGCGAATTAATTGCTGGACTCCATAGCTGTCCATCAGTTCATGAATATAAATTGAAATCGAAGGAATCCCCATTCCTGTACCTTGTACGGAAATAGGCTGACCTTTATAGGTACCCGTGAAGCCAAACATCCCGCGGACCTCGTTATAGCAAACCGGGTTTTCCAGGAATGTTTCAGCAATATATTTCGCCCTTAATGGGTCTCCAGGCAACAGCACCGTAGGAGCAATGGCCCCGTCTTTTGCGCCAATATGTATACTCATTTCTTGACTCCCCCTACACTCATATCAAGAATTGGATGATCTTACCACCACCCAATTTTAAGTATACGATAGTCTATCCTTTGATTGAATGCAACCATTCATCATAACAGTCAGGACATAACAATTCATTATGTTCCTGATCTTGTTCGTACAGCGTTATCATACGAGCTTGCTCGGTTCTGTGTTCACAATGAAAACATTGGTATTTCACCTATGTGCCTCCTTGAATGTAATTCGTTTAGCACGGTTAGTATTTCTCGTTATCGATTTCTTTCATCAGGGAAAATTATACAAGTGATGGAAGATGTCAGCCGTTTCGTTCGCTTGTAGAAAGGAATAAACTAACAGAAATGCTTTCATGTGAGGTGAACTTAGCTTTGACACTAATCGTTTTAGATCCTGGGCATGGCGGACATGACAGCGGAGCCACTGGTTATGGACTGGTTGAGAAAAATCTGGCTTTGCAAATCGGATTAAAAGTCCGAGATTTTCTTAAACAGCAATATCAAGTAGAAGTCAAAATGACGCGAGAAACCGATGTGTTTATCAGCCTTTCCGGTCGAGCCGATTTTGCTAACAAAGCTGGTGCTCACTATTTTGTTTCCCTTCACCACAATGCAGCAGGTGGAGAAGGCTTTGAAAGCTTTGTTTATAGAGGATTATTGAACAGCCAAACAGGGCGTTATCAACAAGTGATCCACCAGGAAATCATGGGATACTTGGGTACTCTAGGGGTACGAGATCGCGGTAGAAAGGATGCCGACTTTGCCGTGATCCGGGAAACAAAAATGCCTGCTGTGCTGCTGGAAAACTTATTTGTTGATAATCCTTTTGATGCCAATCTTTTGAAAGACCCTGCTGTAATTGATCAATTATCACAGAAAATTGCTGTAGGCATAGCCAAGGCGTTTAATCTAAAAGAGCTATTCCCGATCACCACCCCAGACTGGAAAAAAGAAGCGGTTGATTGGCTATTTAAGGAAGGTTTATTAACGAATGAAGACTGGAAAAAGACAGTGGAAAATCCCTTGCCGTTGTGGGCTGAGGCAGTTGTATTGCGAAGACTGTATGAAAAAATGAAACAAAAATAACCGTGGCGAGAGATCAACTTTACTCTCGTCTTTTTTGTTGTTGTGCAAGTTGTATTTTTCATTTGGAATCTTGACATCATAACTACTGTTGGGTTTTTCTCAACAAAAAACGATGCAGAAAGGTGTGTTTCTTCATGGATGGACGATATCAACAACAAAAGCAAAAGAATAAGCAACAAAATAAAAATGCTCAAGCTCAAGTATTAAATTCGGAACTAGCTGAGCAAAACTTAACTCAGAGCCAAATCGATGATTGCGGTTCATATGAGTGTGCACCAGAAAAAAACACCCTAAAATAATCGTTTTTTACTATGATTTAGCCCAACCCAAAGTAAAAGAGCCTGACCCATCTAGGTCAGGCTCTTTAGATATTTACTCCTCCCCTTTACCTCTCAATCCCTATCCGTTTTTTACAGTTTTCGTGTTATCAATACTGCTGTAACGTGTTAATATGTACTTATTCTTTTTTAAGTTAACCTAAATGATAAAGGAGTAGAAAATGAAATATCATGTATTGGGTAGAACAGGCCAATCCGTTTCTTCCCTAGGCTTCGGTACGATGAACCTTTCTCAGCAGGCGCTTGATGTTTCCAAAAAGGCTTTGAACTACGCCCTTGATCAAGGAATCAATTATATCGACACGGCTTCCACTTACAAAGACAGTGAGGAAATTGTAGGAGAATCCATTTCCCACCGGAGACACGAGGTGTTCTTAGCCACCAAAACCCGAAAGCGAACCTTTCAAGAATCAAAGGAAGAAATTGAACAAAGCTTACGACGGTTAAAAACAGATTATATTGACCTCCTGCAAATCCATTATGTCAATTATGTACAGGAATATCAGCAAATTACGAGGGAAGACGGAGCTTTAGAAGCCGTCAAGCAAGCACAAAAAGAAGGAAAAGTCCGTTTTATCGGTATTACAGGGCACCGTCCCGAGTTATTGGCCAGATGGCTTCAGTCTGGACATTTCGACACCGTATTGTTCCATATGAGCTTGGTTCAGCCCTTTGCCCTCCATGATTTAGTTCCGTTCTGTGAACAAAATGGAATCGGAATGATTGGGATGAAGCCGCTGTCAGGCGGGTTTGTTCAACCTGTCCAAAAAGCTTTGCGTTTTTCCCATAGTACACCGATTCAAGTCCTACTGTCGGGGATGAAAACGATGGAGGAAGTGAAAGAAAATTTAGAAGCATTACGTACACCAATCGAGACGGAAGAAAAGAAAGAATTGTGGGCCCTTTCCGCCGAACTAGGAGAACATGGCTGTCGCAGATGCAACTATTGTTCATGTCCGTTAGAAATCCGCATACCCGATCTGATGATCTCTCATAAAGCAAAAGAAAAAGTAGGTTTACTGGGTCACGGAAATCACTTTTACCAAGACCAGTCCGAAAAAATATCGCAATGTGCGGATTACGAGCCTTGTAAGGAACGGCCTTTATGTGAAAAAGATTGCCCTTATCATCTTCCTATTCAGCAGACCGTTCAATCGCAAAGCAAGGAGATAATTTCTAAAATTTTCTAATTTTTTCTAAATGATCTATTGTAAACAGTTGATCAATATGCTATTGTTAGCCTAGCATCCGACCGTTTTTCATCATGTTTTGCTGCCGACATGATATACATTATCATATAGACATAACCAGGGGGTTATAAAGTGTATATCAGTATATTGATGACTGTGTTTTCTCCCTACCTTGCCGTTCTTCCACTCCTCTATCTTTTCTTTCGACTTGTTAAGGAGAGGGAATGGGGGGTTTGGAATCGCAATGCATGGACACAGGGACTGTTTATCCTATTTCTATGGTCCTTTCTTGTTGGATTAAGCGATGAGAACAACAGCTGGTCCGCGCTAGCTTCCATTGTTTTATTGCTTTTTTTAGCTGCAAGTATTTACATTCAGGATCACTACCAAACGGTAGAAAAAGTAGAGAAATTGTTTTCGAGTCTCTTTTTTCTATCATTTGGTTCTGCATTTGTAGGGCTATTGGAAAATTGGAATGTAATTACTTATTCCCCTGCATGGTGGAAGTTTTTACTGGGTACACGCTCCATCGTAGAAATAGAAGAATCTCATCGTATTGCCGGCACCTTTAATAATCCAAACTTAGCCGGTACTTGGTATGCCGTTATGGTCCTAGTAGGATTCTACTTTTTTCAACGTAACAAAAACTATAAAAAATACATCTATTTAGCTGGGATGGTTCTCTATATTTCTGTTTTATCTATGACAGAATCACGGGCAGCCGTTATCGGTTGCTTCCTAGGATTTGTCTTTTATACCTACTTTGCCGGTCATAAACGGAAGATGCTCTTTCTTATGTCGTCACTTCTAATAGGAACGGCCTTAATGCTGTTGCGTCCGGAATGGTTTCCAAGAGGGGAGATTCTTTTCTCGTCAATCAATGATAGACAGGCGATATGGGAGAATTGCTTTCATATGTTTATGATCAAACCGATCACAGGTTGGGGCTTATTAGGAATCTATTATGCGGATCCAGAAGTATATAACTATCTTCGTGTTTTTCACGCCCATAACCTTTGGCTAACGATTGCCACTACGCTTGGCATCATTGGTCTGGGCATTTTTATGTGGATGAAGTGGTCCTTATTACAAGAAATAAGAAGGTTGTACGAACACAAATGCCCTCTGACTCCTCTTCTATGCGGGGTGATTGGGATGATTTTCGGTCAAGGACTTTTTGATTTCACCATTATGAGCCCACAAATTGGCATCCTTCTTATTGCCTGCTGGTCGTTTATTTATAGTCTATCCCACTCCTACCGGAGTGTTGCCTCACCAAGCTTAGTCCCATGGACGAACGCGTATACGACTAAAAAAACCTTACCCAAGGCGCCCTAGACCTTGCGTAAGGTTTTTTTGTGTTACTAAAACCAAAAATCCGGATATTTTCTTTGAGAAGAAATATTATTCACAAATACGGCCACAATAACAAGTAATATAGCGCCTAATCCTACTGGAGAAAGAATAAAGGAAAAGTCCTGACCTGTATAAATAGCGATAAACGCTGTTGCTCCGCCTGGCGGATGCAAAGTATGGGTCAAGCTCATGAAAAAGATGGCCAGTGTAACAGCAAGAGCAATGGTCCACCAATGTGTTCCAAGAAGCTGATAAACGATAACACCTATGGCAGCCGAAATAATGTGTCCGCCAATCACGTTCCGCGGTTGTGACATCGGCGCGTGGCATGCTGCGTACAATAAAACGGCAGTAGCTCCCAAAGACGGGGCAAGTAAGGGGATATGATAAAAATTATTAAGAATGGCTACCAAGCCTAACCCTATGAAACTTCCAAGGGCAGTAATAAAATGGTTCGCAAGTTTAACCTTCTGAAAATTTGGCCGATTTCCGCCTTTCATTTTCACCAGATAGGTATAGGTAGGACTTTGTGTCTCTTCTTCTTCTCTTAGTTTGTTTACACTTTCCAAAGTATTGTACCCCCATCTCTCTTTTTTAGGCTATCGTTTCCTTTTATTGTATATTATAATGAATAACCTATCAGTTGGCAATTTTTAAGTAAATACTACTAAAATAGTTTTAACCATACTTTACTAGGTAACACTAGAATAATCTATTTGTATAGTGGGGATCAAGTCATAAAAATAGGAATAGCCCATTTGATCCTATCAACCCATCCAGTTAATACTAAATTTACTTTACGATCATGACCGGACAACTTGATTTTTGTACGACATGATGGCTGACGCTTCCAAGGAATAATTCCTTGATACCACTCAAACCACGGCTTCCCATTACTACTAAATCAATATTATTGTCTTGACAATATTCAATAATGGTGTTCCCTGGATCCCCTTCTAATGCAAGCGTTTTAATTTTATTAGGTACCAAACGGAGTTGATCCTTGATCTCACGAAGTGTTTTATCGGCTGAAGCAAAACAATCTTGTCGTATTTGTTCAATATCCACTAACTCTAAGCTATGTTCACGAACAGCAGCTCGGACATTTACGACCATCAGCACATCTAATTCTATTTTTTTGTCTTGTTTCAAAAAAGTAACCGCCGTGTTTAGGGCTTTCATACTTAGTTCAGAACCATCAAAAGGAACGACTATTCTCGAGCAAACAGTAATCATGTACACCCTCTCCTTTTGTTAACATTTTGTGAACTTTACTGTTTCCATTATTACCATAGTTAAAAACTTCTTACTGTGATCGATATCACAAAATCATAATAAAATTTAATTTTAAAGAAATTTGTAAGAGGTACTTTACGAAATTTTAATTCACTTAAAAAAAAAGGGTGTTTTCACCCTTTTCTTATCCATCCCGCTGATATAGAACAACAAATTCCATTTGATCCCATTCTCCCCTAATGTTAATATCGATTATCTCCTTATCCGAGTTTTTATATAACCATTGCCTCAATTCCGCTAAATACCGAAAGCTAATTTCTTCGTTGGATATTTCTTTTTCCATCTTGAACACCCTCCCCCCTTGTATCGACTTAACGTATTATAAGAAGACAAGCGGTAAATTATGACACATTGTACGATCAGAAAAAGCCGAAGCAGAACAAGTCTGCCTCGGTCGATCTGATCATCCTAACTTCGTGTAATAATTTGCATAATGGGAAGCAACATAGGAATGAGGTTTAATTTTCGCTTGATAACCAGTGGCTTCGATAACCTTCATCATTTCCGTCACAAACATTCTTGTCTTATTTTGGGCTCCATCTCCGATATCCAAATGACATTCTTTACTGAAGTTAGAGCCCGCTGGAAGCAAACTTCGAATCCTTTGTTCCTTTTCTTGATCAAAAAAACCAGCGACTTCCTGCGTTAATTCTGTTTCCGTCGTAATCTTTTCCCTTAGATTTTTTTGTCCATCCAATTTCACTTTGCGATAACAGGCCCATACACCTTTTCCCATTCTTTGTATCACAATACCCGTCACAAAGGTAGTATGTTTTCGATACACCTGGGAATCAGTTCCTATCATAAAACGAAATTCACCATAAGGATCATAGGTAATAAATTTGACCACGCGATCCAACACTTGATGAAGGGTAAGATTCTTTTCTTGCGTATTTTGAAAACTAAAATCATGAAGAGTTAAATGCTTTACCCGGATCATTCGGATTCACCTTCACTCATCTAGATTTTGAATATCAACCCTATGTTTAATCTATCCCGATGCGCTACGCGATATAAAGTCTCTGACTACCTAAGTTATTACTAGAATAGGAAAAACAAGCTATTACCATCCTATTGTTCTAAGTCAGGGAAAAGAATAAAAACTATGAAGATGATGGAATTTTTCGATTCGCATACCCTAGGTCATTCAGGGAAACCTAGCCCATATAAAGAAAGAGAAGAGAAGGAGTGAAAAGTTGAAGAAGTCAATCATCGAAGAAATCAATCGGAGGGCAAAACCTCTACGGACAAATCAAGATTTGGATTCTTTACTCGAGGTTATTGAGAACCGACCTTTTGTGCTTTTGGGGGAAGCCTCTCACGGAACTTCAGAATTCTATACGTGGAGAGCAGAGCTAACGAAGAGATTAATTGTGGAAAAGGGATTTACCTCTATCGCCGTAGAAGGCGATTGGCCCGCATGTTATGAAATCAATCGCTATATTAAAGGGGAAGCTCATCAATCTTCTGACCTTGAATCCTTATTAGTGGAGTCCTTTGATCGCTGGCCGACATGGATGTGGGCCAATCAGGAAATTCTCTCTTTGCTAAAATGGCTTCGGGAATATAATCGGGAACAGCAGTCGGAAAACAAAGTAGGATTTTATGGTCTTGATGTTTATAGTTTATGGGATTCGATGGAGGAAGTGATCGCTTATCTTGAGCGAGCCGGCTATCAAGAAGAATTGAAAAAAGCGCGAGAAGCTTACTCCTGCTTTGAAGAACATGGCCGAGATCCGCAAATGTACGGCTTTGATGCAGCCATGTTTTCAGAAACTTGTGAAGACGAGGTTGTTGAGCTCCTTCTAAAACTACAGGATAAAAAGCAACAAGCCATTCACAGACAGGAGAAAGACCTCAGTGCAGAAATCAATACCCTAGTTGCCGTCAATGCGGAACGATATTACCGAACCATGGTCCGTGGCGGTCCAGATTCTTGGAATATTCGGGACCACCATATGGTGGAGACGATCAATCGGATTATAGAATATCATGGTGAGCAGAACAAAATGATTGTTTGGGAGCATAACACCCATATCGGTGATGCCAGAGCAACGGATATGCCATCCGAAGGGCTTGTTAATGTCGGTCAAATCTTGCGAGAACAAAAAGGATTAGATCACGTTTACGCGATTGGTTTTTCCACTTACTCAGGAAGTGTTATCGCTGGTAAAGCTTGGGGAGAGCCATTTGAAGAGGTTAGCGTGCCACCCGCACAAACCGGGAGTTGGGAGGCCTTTTTGCACGAAGCAAGTCCAAAAGATAAAATTTTATTATTTAACCAAGATGAACCTGTATTCTCACAAGAATTTGGACACCGGGCGATTGGCGTGGTTTACCAGCCACAATACGAACGGTACGGAAATTACGTACCTACTCGTTTATCGGATCGATATAATGCTCTTATCTATATTGATCATACACATGCCTTACAACCGCTTGTGCCGCAACTTGAATTGGTTTAAATGACGTATCCCGCTCCAGTAAAGTGTGGAGCGGGATCTAAACATCCTATTTTCCTTTTTGCACAATTTCAATTTCAAGTGTCCCCATTTGAGAAACAACGAGTTCCTCATATTTTTTCTCTGCCAACATATTAATTTCTTTCGCATCAGCATTCGGATTTGCCTCTTTAACTTTCTGGATCATATCCTGCTGAACCTTATTCACTAATACGATTCGTTCATATTGCGCTTTTTCTTGGTCCCAGAACTTTTCTTCCCCATACTCTCCTATCATTTTCATTGCCACGGGCTGTTTTTGGTAAATCTCCTTTACTTTTGCAACTTCCTTGTCTACTTCCTCCGCCGTAGCTTGATGGCCTTTCTCCTCAGCTAACAGGGACATGGCTCTTAGGCGAATGATTTGGGTTAATAGGGTATTTGGATTCTTTGCATCTTCCGCTTGCGCATCCCAATACTTCATCGCTTGATTCAGTTCTTCCCCTTGATAGGTACTTTGGTCAGCAGCACGATACATTTCAATTTGAATCAAGTTAATGAATTGATAAAAATCCAAATCAGCTTGGGTAATCGGTTCTCCATTGATTTTCGCTACGACCACATCCGTTGTTTCGGCCTTTTTACTCGTACACCCTATAAGAAGCAGAACCGCAAGTAATAGGGTTAAGGGGATAGCAACATATTTCATACTGATTACTCCTTA
>Ga0180215_1002996_pt1 | contig 16381 bp, 20 predicted proteins | sample eDN3rd37CBELigBY_FD_128871 | JGI IMG/M metagenome (GOLD analysis project Ga0180215, IMG submission 128871) | Enriched backyard soil microbial communities from Emeryville, California, USA - eDNA 3rd pass 37_C BE-Lig BY (version 2) (version 2) | ecosystem: Environmental > Terrestrial > Soil >...
CGCCACACGCGCGATGATGCACGCCTCCCGCCTCGGCATCGACAGCCATGGGGTTCGCCTGACGGCCTTCTATGCCGAGTGCCTGAGAAGCGGGCATGGAGGAGGCGTGCCGGATCGCCCGCGAGAGCGGAATCGGCGCGGTCGGCATCGCCCGCTCGACCCATTTCGGCGCCGCCGGGGCCTATGCCCTGGCCGGGGCCGAGGCCGGTCTCGTCGCGATCGCGACCACGAACGCGGATTCGCTCGTGGCGCTTCACGGCGGCAGGACGCGCTTTCACGGAACGAATCCCCTCGCCGCCGCGGCGCCCGTGCGCGGTTCGCAGCCATGGCTGCTCGACATGGCGAGTTCGGCGATCCCCTACAACCGGGTCCTGCTCTACCGCTCCCTGCAGCGGGACCTGCCCCCCGAGGTCGCGGCGGATACCGACGGCGAGCCGACCCGCGACCCGCATCTGGCCGAGATCCTGACGCCGCTCGGAGGCGCGGATTTCGGGTTCAAGGGCGCGGGACTCGCGGGTCTCGTGACGATCCTCTCGGCCGTGCTGACCGGAGCGACGCCCGATCATCTCGTCACGCCCATGGGCGAAGGCCATGAGGAGCCCCACGATATCGGGCATTTCTGCCTCGCCATCGATCCCGCGCGCTTCGTGGGACGCGAGGCCTATGACCGCCTCATGGCGGAGTATCTGGCAGGGTTGCGCGCCTCTCCGGCCCGGGCCGGAGAAAAGGTCCTTGCGCCCGGAGACCGCGAGTGGCTCACCATGGAGGAACGCGCCCGCACCGGAATCCCGGTGGATCCCGATACGGCGCGTTTCCTCGATCTGACCTGAGACGGCCCTATTTCGGCTGCATGCGCAGCGCGCCGTCGAGGCGGATCGCCTCGCCGTTGAGCATGTCGTTGTCGATGATGCTCTTGACGAGCTGCGCATATTCCTCGGGCCGCCCGAGGCGGGAGGGGAACGGCACATTGGCCTCGAGGGACTTGCGGTAATCCTCGGCGATGCCCTCGAAGAGCGGCGTGTGGAAGAGGCCCGGCATGATCGTCATCACGCGGATGCCGAAGCCCGACAGGTCGCGCGCCACCGGCAGGGTCATGGCCAGGACGCCGCCCTTCGAGGCCGAATAGGCGGATTGCCCGATCTGCCCGTCCTGCGCCGCGACCGAGGAGGTGTTGACGATCACCCCGCGCCCGCCATCCGGCGTGACCGGCTCGAGGGCCGCCATGGCGGCGGCGGATTTGGAGATCATCGCATAGGTGCCGATGAGGTTGATCTCCACCGTTTTGCGGAAGCTCGCGAGATCGTGTGCCACGAGCTCGCCCGTGTCGCGCTTTTTCGTCACGGTGCGGCGGCCGGGGGCGATGCCCGCGCAATTGACGAGAATGCGCTCGACGCCGTTCTTTTCGCGCGCCTTCACCAGGCCCGCATCGATGGATGCTTCATCGGTGACATCCACTTGGCAGAACAGGGCGCCCATGTCGCGGGCAACCGCCTCGCCGCGTTCCGCGTTCATATCGAAGATCGCGACCTTCACCCCCTGCGCCGCGAGCATGCGCGCGGTGGCTTCTCCAAGGCCGGAAGCGCCTCCGGTCACGACGGCTGCCATCAATTTGTCGAGCTTCATCGGTTTTCTCCTGATTCGGGAGATGCTTCTATGCCATCCGCATCCCGGCGAATACCTCCAGACGAACAAGGAGTACGAACAGCATGAGCGAGCCTTTCATCAAGCCTTTCACCAAGGCCGAGATGGACGCCATGCGCGCGGCCACCCGCGACGAGGAAGGCCTGACGCGCCGGTTCTGGGACAAGCTCAGGCGCGTGGCCGGCAAGATCCCCTTCGCGGAGGATCTGGTCGCCGCCTTCTACTGCGCCACCGACCCCAAGACGCCGAGCCGCGTCAAGCTGATCCTCATGGGGGCCATCGCCTATTTCATCATGCCGCTGGATGCGGTGAGCGATCTCCTGCCGCTCATCGGCTTCGCGGACGACGCGGCGGTGCTGGCGGCGGCCATCACACAGGTCGCGAATTCCATCACGGAAGAGCACCGGGCGAAAGCCCGGAAATCCCTAGGGGAAGTCACCTCGCAACAGAGGTGATTTCCCAGGTTTCATGGGAATTCTTTCAGAACAAAGAATAGCTTCTTATTGCAACATTATAATTTATCGTCTACCGTATCGATGTTCATCGGAAATCATTTCATATCATTCATTTAAACAGCGACCGTCGAATAACGAACATCGTGGAGTATCAACTCAAGGGCCGCTTGCGCGGCTCTTTCATTTTATCCTTCGGCGCTCCCGCCGCGTTTCGACGCATCGCCAAGCCGCCGGGGCGGGACTACGGGATGGTGAAGAGTTCTTAACCATCCGCCCGTATTGTCCGCCCTCATGATTACAGCATCTTTCCAACGCGGCGTCGCCGCGGGCATCCTTTCCGCCGTCCTCGTCATCGGAACCGGGCCTGCAGCTCAGGCCCAGGGCCAGCGCACGACCGGACAGAAGCCTCCTGCGGCCGCCAAGCCCGCCCCCGCGCCGGCCTCCTCCAAGGCCAAGCCCGCAACGGGCAAGGCCCCGTCGGCAGTCAAGCCCGGCGCAGCGGCAGCCGCGGCGGCCGGCAGGCCGGCCCAGGCGGCCACGGGCCCGGGCGGCTCGTCCCTGGTGAGCTCCTATGGGGATTGGGGCGTCTACACGGCCCAGACCGGCCGCTCGAAGATCTGCTACGCGATTAGCCAGCCTCAGGAACGGCTGCCGAAGAACCTGAACCGGGACCCGGCCTATCTCTTCGTTTCCTTCCGCCCGGCCGAGAACGTGAAGAACGAGGTCGCCCTCGTCCTGGGCTTCACGGCCAAGGAGAATGGCCCGGCTTCCGCCTCCATCGGCAACGCGACCTACGATCTCATCACCAAGGCGTCCAATGCCTGGCTCAAGAACCCCGCCGAGGAGGGCCAGGCCATCGCGAGCATGGCCCGGGGAGCGAGCCTCCTGGTGAAGACCCAGTCCGCCCGCGGCTCGAGCCTGACCGACCGCTATTCCCTGAGCGGCTTCAGCAAGGCCCTGGAGCAGGCCCGCAAGGAGTGCGGGGTCTAAAGCATCGGACGTGAAAAGTGGACTTGCACTTTTGGGATCCATCCGATGCTTTCTCCTTGGAGTAAGAGAAGCGGGCCGGAAGCAAACCGCCGCCATGAAGGCCTGACGGCTCCCGTCCCGAGGCCCGCTTGGTGCTGGCGCGGCCGGGCCGCGCCTCGTTCTCGCCTTACTGCCATGCTTCATAGCCGCCGGATGGACCTTAACCGGAGGGCGGCGCTTGTTCGAGGATCACGGGAGCCTACGGATCGATCTGGCCTGCCCGCGATGCCAGCAGGTCTTCAAGGTGCGGTTGCGTAAGCTCCAGTTCGGGGCGGACCTGACCTGCCGCCTGTGTCGGCACGAGTTCTCGGCCAAGGACGTGTCCGACCGCCCCGAGGTGAAGGAGGCCCTCCTCTCCTGCGGCCGCCGCGAGGTCCTGTCCCGGCCCAGGCTGCCCGCCGAGACGCCCCTGGAGACCGAGCGCGCGAGCCGTCCCGCCAGGCTGGGCCGGCGCCTCTGAGAGGCCTCTCCTGTTTCCCGAAGCGGAGAGCCGCCGGGCCCTGAAGCGCATGGCCGCGACGGACCGTCCCGGAGTGTGCAACCGGACCTTGCAAATTGTGCCGGGAATGAGCATTTTCCGGGCCTCGCGCCCAAAATTTCGTTTGCTCAGGCTCACGGTTTCGGCGCAATTGTGTTATAAGCCCCAGGCATTCCCAACAACGAAGGCGTGATTTCCCATGGCGACGGCGCTCGACATCGCCAAGCGTAACCCCAATGCGGCCCCCCTGGCCGTGAGCGATGCCGCACGCGCGGCCGGGCAGACCGCTTTGTCCATCGAAAAGACGGCCGAGATGAACGTGGCGGCGGGAGCCGCCCCGGGCGGCGCGTCGCTCATCGGCCTCACCCGCGACCAGCTGAAGGATTCGCTCAGCCAGATCGGCGTGCCCGAGCGCGAGCTCAAGATGCGCGTCGCGCAGCTCTGGCACTGGATCTATTTCCGCGGGGCCAAGGACTTCTCCGAGATGACCAATGTGGGCAAGGAGCTGCGCACCAGGCTCAGCGCCGCCTACACCCTCGCCCGGCCCCAGGTGGTCTCCGAGCAGGTCTCGAAGGACGGCACCCGCAAGTGGCTGATCCGCATGCCCTCCACGGGCCCCCTCGACAAGGGCGCGGAGATCGAGTGCGTGTACATTCCGGAGGTCGACCGCGGCACGCTCTGCGTGTCGAGCCAGGTCGGCTGCACCCTCACCTGCTCCTTCTGCCACACGGGCACCCAGCGCCTCGTGCGCAACCTGACCTCGGCGGAAATCGTGGCGCAGCTCGTCGTGGCGCGCGATTCCATCGGCGACTGGCCCCACGCCACCCCGCCGGAAGGCGCCTTCGTGCCCACCGACGGCGGACGCTTCGTGTCCAACATCGTGTTCATGGGCATGGGCGAGCCGCTCTACAACATCGACAACGTGATCGACGCCATCGACGTCATGTCGGACGGTGAGGGCCTGACCCTCTCGCGCCGGCGCATCACGGTCTCCACCTCCGGCGTGGTGCCGCAGATGGAGCGCCTCGGCGCGGAGGCCAACACCATGCTCGCCATCTCGCTCCACGCGGTGCGCGACGAGCTGCGCGACGAGCTGGTGCCGATCAACCGCAAATACGACATCAAGCAGCTGCTCGACGCCTGCCGCGCCTATCCGGGCCTGTCGAACGCGCGCCGCATCACGTTCGAATACGTGATGCTCAAGGGCGTCAACGACTCGGATGCCGACGCCCGCGAGCTCGTGCGCCTGTTGAAGGGCATCCCGGCGAAGATCAACCTGATCCCGTTCAATCCCTGGCCCGGCTCGAAATACGAGTGCTCGGACTGGGAGCGGATCGAGCGCTTCTCCGAGATCGTCTACCGGGCGGGCTACGCCTCGCCGGTGCGCACCCCGCGCGGCCGCGACATCCTGGCCGCCTGCGGCCAGCTCAAGAGCGAGACCGAGAAGCTGCGCGCCCGCGCCCGCATGATGGCTGAGCAGGGCATCGGGGCCGAAGGCGTTTATGCGGTGGGGAACGGGGAGTAAGGCTCCCGTCGATTTCCCGGTCGGCACCAAGCAAACCTCACAACCTCTCCCACGTCATGGCCGGCCTTGTGCCGGCCATCTCGTTTCGTAAAGCACGGCGCCTCGATCAAGCGGGATCAGCGGCACGAGGCCGGTGATGGCAGAGGGGTGTGCGAAATTTTCTAAACGCTGTCCCACACAGCCTGCGCGCGTTTACCCGCTTGAGAGATGCGGCCGATATCCATCGGATTGAGGATCCGGTCGCGGCGATGGCTTGCGACAATGCGCATGCCCTTCCGGGGCGTCCTGCCGGAATCGGGCCGCGCCGGCTCCTCGGTCCCCTGCCGCAGGGCCAGGGCCCGGCGGGCATTGGCGCGGAGCTCCTCCGCCTTCCGGTGGGTGCGCTCGCTGTTGATCCGGGTCAGCGCCTCGGACAGGATCCGCGCCTTCCGGCGGTTGCCGGCATCCTGCAGCTCGAAGGTCGTCGTCTGCCGGCCCTTGCCGCGGACCTCACGGCGCTGGCGACGGGCGATGTCCCGGGCCCGGTCACGCCGCTCCCGCAGGCGCTGGGTCAGATCCTTGAGCGCGGCGTCCTCGAGCTTGCCCAGCACGGGATACCGGGTCTGCTCGACGAGGGTATATTCCTCGTCGCTCATAAGCCGCCGCTCATCCAGCCTCGACGTGGCCATGGCGTTCTCCTCTGATGGATGCCCGCCGCCCGGTATCTTAGGTAGTGCACTGTCTCATCCGGGAAACCGAGCCATTCCACAGGTCTCCAGGGAAGTCGGCAAGCGTCCTGGATCTATGCGTCAGGAGGAGCCGTTCTCGGCATCGGCTTTGCCTCCGCCGTGAAGCAGGGCGTTTTCCATGATGCATGGGAGCCATGGGCCATCGGCCTCGTGTCCGGCGCCGCGGGCGGGCTGATCTACTGGCGGATCGCCGTCCGCCAGCGGATTGTCAGGGCGGACAATTCTTAGCTATATTGTTTCATGAAACGAAAGACCCGGCACCGCCCCCCCGCGGCCTTCGCTCCCCTCATGAGACCCGAGCCATGATCCGCACCCTCCTTCTCGCCCTCGCATTGCTGGGCCTCCCGGCCATGGCGGCCCAGGCCCAATCCCCGGACATGAGGCAGCAGCAGGCTGACGGAGCGGAACCGGAAGCGGTCGCCGCCAAGATGAACGCCTATGTGGCGCTGATGAACCGGACCCTGCGGGCGAGCGAATCCATTGAGCGCTACAGGAGCTGGGTCGACATGGACAAGGGCCCGGTGAACAAGAACCGGGCCTTCGGGGTCTATGAGCTCTACGACGTCACGGACCTGATTGCTGACGCTACGGACGCCCTGGGCAAGGAGCCCAAGCTCGCCGCGCTGGACCCAAGCATGAAGGCCTATCTGGAGGCCTATTCCCGGCTCGCGCCCATCATCGACGAAGCCAATTCCTATTACGAGAGCAAGGACTATCTCGACGACAACCTGGCGCGCGGACGCGAGATCCACACGCGGCTCGTGCCGGCCGCCAAAACCTTCCTGGCCGCCCGCGAGAAGGTGGAGAAGGATTTCCAGGCCGAGCGGGCGAGGCTCGCCCTGATGGAGCTGGCCGCCATCGAGGCCGCCGAGGGCCGGAAAGCGAACTGGCACCGGGTCAATCTGATGCTGGCCGCCCGGCGCATCGTCGATCACATCCCGGATGACGGGAAGCCCGTGATCGACATGGCCTCCTTCGAGGAGAACGTGGCGGCCTATGGCGATGCCTACAAGGAGTTCGTCACCTATAAAAAGGCCGATCCGCAGGCCCTCAGGAGCATGCAGGGAGCGCTCCAATCCTTCCTGGCAGCCTCACGGGAGTTGCGTGAGGCCATCAGGCCTGCCAAGGGCGACCTGCGCAAGGCGGGAGGGCAGGAGCTTCAGAGGATCATCAACGCCTATAACGCCCTGGTGGGATCCGCCAACAACGCGGTGGATTGATGAAGCGGCATGCCTTCGGCGTCATCGCCGCAACTCTGGCGGCTCCTTATATAGGAGCCGTCATTTTCTGCGCATTTATAGAAGGCAAACTCATTCTCGAAGGCAAACCTATCACCTTCTTGAGCGTACGAGATGGAATCATCAATTTAGAGAACATTACCTGGGAGATTTACTTCCTCGGTACTTTCGGCCTTCTCAAGTACGGAATTACCATCTTCATTGTATCGCTTGCAGCGGCTCTGATAATGGGCGGCCGTGCCGTGAAGGCGCCCGCGTTCGTTATCAGTGCGTATACATTCATAGGATTTTGCTTTGGAAGCCATATCCTAGCCTCCTTCGCCCAAACGCCGTGGTGGCTGCTGCCCAGTTTTATGATCACAGGAGCCATCTGCGGCTGGATCTACTGGCGGATTGCGACTGGCAGGCCAGCATGAGGCAGAATCTTCTGGGTGCCGCCATCGCATCCGTGACCGCACCTTACTTGGTGTGCGTCTTTTCATGGATGATTTATGTCATTCAGAGCGATAAGGACCTTCTCCCGCTCCTGCTGGAATTCCCGGGGACCCTGATCGCAGGAACGCTGGGCGTTCTTCTGTTCGGCTTTCCCCTTTTCCTCATCTCCTTCCTTCTCGCTTCCCTGTTTCACTACGCGCGTGTCGATTCGTGGCCGACGGCGATTGTTTCAGGGACAGCAGTGGGTCTCTGCTTCACACTCTGGTTGAACAATGGCATGGAACCGATGCCGGATGCGCTCGTGTTCTTTCACCTGCCCTATGTTCTGGCAGGACTTATTTCAGGCTGGATCTACTGGCGCATCGCCATCGGGCGGACACCTCGGAACGGCCATGCTATAGAGGCGGAATGATCCGCTGGCTCCTCCTCATCCCCTTCGCGCTCCTCATCGCCATCGGCATGAGCAGCGTGTTCTTCCTCATCGTCTCGATGGTCGATCCGCTCATGGCGGCGCTCACGGGGAACACGCTGTTCGTGGGGTTCTGGAACCTCGTGGACGCGGTGTTCTCCAGCGACGATCCCGGCCCCATCGTGGCGGAGGCCATGCTCGGCGTCGGGCGCATCATGTTCACCCTGCTCGTGCTGCCGCCTCTGGTGATCGCCGCGATCAGCGAGGTCTTGAGGATGCGCAGCCTCCTCTGGCACACCCTCGCCACCGGCGTCCTCACCGCCGCCGTGCCGTGGATCCTGCGCGGCGCGCCGCGCGTCGCGAATCCGGCCGAACTCCACGTGAGCCTGATCCTCGGCCTCACCGGCGCGGTGGCGGGCTTCGTCTATTGGGCCATCGCCGGTCGCGACGCGGGCGGGCGCCGCCCGGACCCGCCGACGAACGGGCCGGCCTGACCCGGCCCTCCCCCTGTTCCGGCCCCGCAGCCCTCACCCTGAAGAGCAGCCGCGAGGCTGCGTCTCGAAGGGCGAGGCTCATATTGACTTGCGAGACATATGACAGCGCAGCGAAGACGCATTCTTACCGCTCCAGCAGATCGGGCCTGCGCTCGCGGGTGATCCGCTCTGATTCCTCGCGCCGCCAGCGCTCGATGGCGGCGTGGTTGCCGGAGAGGAGCACGTCGGGGATCGCGCGCCCCTCCCATTCGCGGGGACGCGTGTAATGCGGATATTCGAGGCGGTTCGACTCGAAGCTCTCGTCATGGCCGGAAGCTTCCTTGCCCATGACACCCGGCAGCAGCCGCACGCAGGCATCGAGCACGATCATCGCCGCCATCTCGCCGCCGGAGAGCACATAGTCGCCGATGGAGACTTCCGTTAAGCCCCGCGCCTCGATGACGCGCTCGTCGACGCCCTCGAAGCGGCCGCACACGATGACCACCCCGGGACCGGCCGCGAGCTCACGCGCATAGGCTTGCGTGAGCGGCCTGCCCCGCGGGCTCATGAGAAGCTTGGGACGCGGGTCCTCGGCGGGGACGGCTGCGTCGATGGCCTCGCCCAGCACGTCGCAGCGCAGCACCATGCCGGGCCCGCCGCCCGCAGGCGTATCGTCCACCGCGCGATGACGGCCAAGGCCGTGATCGCGGATGTTTTTCGTCGTCAGGGACCAGACGCCCCGCGCCAGCGCATCGCCCGAGAGCGAAAGGCCGAGCGGGCCCGGGAACATCTCGGGGTAAAGCGTGAGGATGGTGGCCGAAAAGCTCACGCGCGGTCCTCGCCGGGCTCGGGCTTTCCGGTCTCGAAGAAATCGTCCGGCACGTCTGCCACCAAGCGCTTTCCGGCGATGTCCACCACCGGCACGAAAGCCTTGGTGAAGGGCAGAAGGGCCGTCGGGCCTTTCTGCGCGGGCGCGATTTCGAGCAGATCGCCGCCGCCGTAATTGGGCACCGCGACGATGGCGCCGATGGTGTCGCCAGCCTCGTTCTGGACGGAAAGGCCGATCAGATCCGCCAGCAGGAATTCGTCTTCTTCGTCGGGCGGCGGAAGCTTGTTCCGTTCGACGTAAAGCTGCACGCGATTGAGCGCCTCGGCGGCTTCGCGCGAGGTGACGCCATCGACGATCGCGATCAGGAGATCGGGCGCGCCGCCGGGAGCCTGACGGACGGTCTTGAGGGAATAGGTTTTGCCGTTCGAGGCATTGAGCGGCCTGTAACCGGCGATCGCCTGCGGATCACCCGTATGGGTTTTCAGCCGCACCTCGCCTTTGAGGCCATGGGCGCGGCCGAACTCGCCCACGAGGACGAGGTCGTTTCGGACAGGCGCTGTCCGACCCTCCTCCCCCTTGTGGGGAGGAGATGGAGGCGGGGGTGTAAGCGCACCCTTAGCTTGGTTTGCGCTGGCACCCCCACCCCTGCCCCTCCCCGCAAGGGGGAGGGGTGAGGCGGAGCGTTGTTGAAAACGCTCGCGCTTCGTCATGAAACTTACGCAGCCTCGCCTTCGGAGCCGGCGGCAGCCGCGGCGGCCTTGGCCTCGGCGCGCTCCTGGGCCTTCTTGCCCGGGACGGCCTTCTGCGGGTTGCTGCGGGCCGGACGCTTCAGGAGGCCGGCGGCATCGAGGAAGCGCAGGACGCGGTCGGTCGGCTGGGCGCCCTTGGCGAGCCAGGCCTGGATCTTCTCGGTCTCGAGAACGACGCGGCCGGCATCGTCCTTCGGCTTCATCGGGTCGTAGGTGCCGACCTTCTCGATGAAGCGGCCATCGCGCGGGGAGCGCGAATCGGCCACGACGATGCGGTAGTAGGGACGCTTCTTCGCACCACCACGGGTGAGACGGATCTTCAGGGACATGGGTAACTCCTTCTAGTGTCCTGTGATCAACCTTGTGCCGCTCCGGTCAGCCCGGAGCGACGAAACCTATTTCTTCTTCCCGAACGGGAAGCCTCCGATGCCGGGAAGCCCGGGCATCTTGCCGCCGCCGAGCCCCGGCAGGCCGGGAACGCCCTTCGGCATGGGCGGAAGGCCGCCCGCGCCGCCCGGAAAATCGGGGAGCTTGCCGCCCATCTGCTTCTGCAGGGCCTCGATCTGCTCCGGAGTCGGCTGGGGCATGCCGCCCATGCCGCCGCCCAGTCCGAACATCTTGCCGAGCTGGCCTGCCATGCCCTTGCCCTTGCCGCCGCCCATCATCTTCATGACATCGGCCATCTGGCGGTGCATCTTGAGGAGCTTGTTGATGTCCTCGACCTTCGCGCCGGAGCCCGCCGCGATGCGCTTCTTGCGCGAGGCCTTGAGAATGTCGGGGTTGCGGCGCTCGGCGGGGGTCATGGAATCGATGATGGCGCGCTGGCGCTTGATGACCTTGTCGTCGATATTGGCGTTCTCGAGCTGCGACTTCATCTTGGCGATGCCGGGCAGCATGCCGAGCATGCCCCCTAGGCCGCCGATCTTTTCCATCTGGGCGAGCTGATCGCGCAGGTCCTCGAGGTCGAACTTGCCCTTGCGCATCTTGTCGGCCATGCGCTGGGCTTTTTCGGCGTCGAAATTCTCGGCCGCCTTCTCCACGAGCGAGACGATGTCGCCCATGCCGAGGATGCGGTTGGCGACGCGGGAGGGATGGAACTCCTCCAGCGCATCGACCTTTTCGCCCGTGCCGATGAGCTTGATGGGCTTGCCCGTCACGGCGCGCATGGAGAGCGCGGCGCCGCCGCGGGCGTCGCCGTCCATGCGGGTCAGCACGATGCCGGTGACGCCGAGGCGGCTATCGAAGGCGCGCGCGGTGTTGACCGCGTCCTGGCCGGTGAGCGCATCGGCGACGAGCAGGACCTCGTGCGGGTTGGTGGCGGCGCGGACATCGGCGGCCTCCACCATCAGGGCCTCGTCCACGGTGACGCGGCCTGCCGTGTCGAGCATCACCACGTCGTAGCCGCCGAGACGCGCGGCCTCCATGGCACGCCGCGCGATCTGCACCGCCGTCTGGCCGGCCACGATGGGGAGCGTGTCGACGCCGACCTGCTTGCCGAGAACCGCGAGCTGCTCCATGGCGGCGGGCCTGCGGGTGTCGAGGGAGGCCATGAGGACGCGGCGCTTCTCGCGGTCGGTCAGGCGCTTGGCGATCTTGGCGGTGGTCGTCGTCTTACCGGAGCCCTGGAGGCCGACCATCAGGATGCCGACGGGCGGAACCGCGTTGAGGCTGATCACCTCCGCGTCCGCGCCCAGCATCTCCACGAGCTGGTCGTGAACGATCTTCACCACCTGCTGGCCGGGGGAGACCGACTTGACGACCTCGGCGCCGACCGCCCGGGCACGGACCTTGTCCGTGAAGGAACGCACGACCTCGAGCGCCACGTCGGCTTCGAGCAGCGCCCGGCGAACCTCGCGCAGAGCCGCGTTCACATCCTCTTCCGTCAGCGCGCCTCGGCGCGTGAGGGAGTTCAGGATGTTGGAAAGCTTGTCGGAAAGGCCTTCGAACATGATCAATCAATTCCTTTTGCGATGAGGGGTACATCGCGATCCGCGAGGGCCTTTTCAAAGTGACTGATGGCCGCCTCGAACTTGTCGCGGCAACCCGGGTTGCAGAAGCCGACCACCTCGCCGCGATAGAGGGTGAGCGAATCCGCCGCGATCGGCTTTCCCGACCACGGGCAGGTCTCGTTGACCGCGTCCTCGATGCGCAATGCGTCCTTCGACATCCGTCCGTCCCCTGGCATCTTTCGCAGCCTCATCCGGAGGAGCAGCCGTGAGGCTGCATCTCGAAGGACGAGGCGTCTCCAGCGCCCGCTCAAGCATCGGATTCATCCGATGCTTTCTTTATCGAATAGCGCATCGTTGGGAGCGGAAAACCGGATCCACTTTTCCGTACGGTGCGCTGGACCCACCTTCGAGACGCCGCTGCGCGGCTCCTCAGGATGAGGGTCGGTGATATGTGGAGGAACCCAAAGAGAAACGCGCCCGAGGGCGCATCGCGCTGTCGGACGTTGACCTCCAGCCTCACGGGCTGGTCGGCGGCTCAAAGGGCTCGCTCTACAGATTTGCGGTCAGGCGATAGAGGAAAGACGACCGGAAGTCAAGGAAAGCCGCAGCCGCACAGAGTTTTAGGCCCGCCGGGGGCCTTCGACCGCCTCCATGCGGCAGAAGCTCGGTCGGCGCCGGGGCAGATCGCGTGTGGTGCCGAGCCCGGATGCCAGGCCCCTCCGGGTCATGCCGCGCTCTCATGCGCGGCATTCTCATCTGAAATCGTAACGGACGCCCAGCCGCACCTCGTGCGCCCCGATCGACCCCACATCGACGCCGGTGCCGTCGGCATAGGACCGCGTCTTCACGTCCCCTAAACTGACGTAGCGGTAGCCGAGATCGAGGGTGAAGTTCGACGAGAATTGGTATCCGACGCCGGCCATGAGCGCCCAGGCGAGATTGAAGTCGTCGCCTCCGGCGAAGCGTTCCGCGACTTCGGCTCCCGTGGCGATGTCGGTGGTGGTCAGCACGTGACGGGAGAGAACGTTGTGCGCCATCCCGATGCCGGCGCCCACATAGGGCGTGAGGCCCATGATGGGCCGGAAATCCAGATAGCCGTTGACCATGAGCGTCGAAGATTGAAACGACGCCCTGTCCGTGATGAGCGCGTTGGCGAGGGTGGGAGCGGGCGCGACGCCTTTGAAGCGGGCGTCGAAGATGTGATCCAGCGTCACGTCCATGCGGACATTGGGATTGAACCGGTAGCCGAGGCCGGCCCCGACGACGGCGGCATTGCCCATGCTCTCGCGGGCGAAGTCGTCGGTGACGGGCTGGACGGCAAAACCCGCATCGGGCCGCCTGTAGCCGGCATAGCCGACCTCGCCCCGCAGGTACCAGCCGAGGGAACTCCCCCTGCTCTCCCGCCACACGGGAGCCGGGGAGCGAAAGATCTGGGGCAGGTCGGCCGCCATGGCAGCCGAGGCGCCCGCCGCGAACAGGCCGGTCAAGGCCGCAATCTTGATCACTCTCATTGGCGTTCTTCTTTACTGAATGAGCCGCATTCATTGCCACGGAAAGCAATGACAACGTTATGATGTGTCATTCACTGTAAAGAGAACGTTAAGCTTAAAAAATTCGTGCCTCCGGATCGACGGAACGGGTTGTCCCGATCATAGGAACCGGCCTTCTTGCAAAGGCGCATCCGGAAGCAATGTTCCCAGGGGCCTTCACCGGCAATGCGCAGGCCGTCCCGCGCTGCGCGAGGATTTCGATCTGCTTCCTCGCGCGGGCGTATGTGGTGTTTTGCCCCTCTCAGGCCTTTGCGTAGGGAACAATTCTCGCATGCAAATTTGCAATATTATAGCCGTCGAAAGCGATGCTCGTATTCGTCGCGTACGCGGGGCGGCTCTTCGTTTGCCTTCCGGGAAAGTCTTCCCAAAGCTCCGCTAATATCCTGAATTTGAAGCCATTTTCCGATCCGGAGAGTGTATCGCGCTTTAATGGTCCGTAGGCTCGGGAGATTTCTGTAATACTTGTTACAAAGTTTCGAATTCGGAAATGTTCGTTGGACGCCAAAGTTTTCTCGCCTCCTGTGCTGCGACGAGGACCCCGATCCAGAGTTTCTGCTTGAAATGACAGGAATATTATATCGTTATTGCGTTGCAGGCATATTGATCGACCCCGCTGAGGACAGAGTGGTTTCGAATGCCGAACCCCGCCCACCCGATGGGCAAACTGCGATTGCAACAAGGCACAAGCATTGGAGAGGCCCATGCGCATAGGTCACGCCCCACCTGGTCCGACCCGGAAAGCCCGGGCAGCCCCTGCGCACGCCGCTCGAGGCCGCCAAGCCCAGCAACGACGCGGAATTCTTCCTGCTCGGGAACCTGGAAGTCAGCAGCGACATGCAGCGCCGCTTCATCGAGGGAACGGGCGTCGCCGGACCCTATGGACACATCATCAACCTGACGCCGGAGCCGAACAATGCCCCCAAGAGAATCGTCAAGCGCTAAGGCCTCCCTCATCGCCTGCGCCGGCCTCCTGCCGGTGCTCGCCCTCGGCGCCTGCGCGGATTACGTGAAGCACAGGGACACGATCACGGCATCCGCCGGAGACGCGATCGCGCACAACAAGGTCGTGCATATCGACGATCCCTGGCCACGCGCCTCCCGCGATACGCGCATCGCCGGAAACGGCCAGCGCGTGGACACGGCGACGAAGCGCTATCTCAAAGGCACCGCCCCTTCTGCGGCATCCACATCCGTCACCCTGCAGACGTCGGATTCGCCCACCCCAGGGAGCCCGCCTCCCGCGCAGTAGCAGAACCGGCAGGATCGACCGCGCTGGAATGATCCTGCCTTTCGCGCGTGGACCTTTTGCCGTAGCGGCGGTTGATCGAATCACGCAGGATGCCGGGAGCTCCGCCTCCCTCGAAGTCCTTCATGAAACGCCACCCCCTGTTGAAAGCCTTAAGCGCTCCGGCCCTCGCGGCCATGAGTCTCTTTGGATGGAGGACGGCGGCCCGCGCCAGGAACCGCTATTACCAAGGGCCCGTCACCGATCATTTCGACGGAGTGCGGTTCTTCTCCCCCGTCCAGCCCCAGGACAAGGGATTCGCCGAGCTGCTGCGCTGGCAGCTGGGGGGCGGACGGAAGGATTGGCCGGAGAGCCGCCCGAGCCCCTTCCGCGACAGGCCGCCGGTCGAGGTGTCGGGCCTGCGCATTGTGCTGATCGGCCATGCGTCGTTCCTGATCCAGGTGGCGGGTCTCAATATCCTCACCGATCCGGTCTTCGCCGATCGGGCGAGCCCGGTCGCGTTCTCGGGGCCGAAGCGGGTCAACCCGCCGGGCATCGCTTATCAGGACCTGCCGCCGGTCCATGCGGTGCTGATCACGCACAACCATTACGATCATCTCGATCTCGACGCCCTCGAGCGTCTCTGGCGGCAGCATCGGCCCCGGATCGTCGCGCCGCTCGGCAACGATGCGATCATCCGGGCCAGGCATCCGGAAATTCCCGTCGAGACACGCGACTGGGGCGGATCGGTCGATCTTGGCCATGAGGTCACCGCGCATCTGGAGCCCGCCTATCACTGGTCCGCGCGCGGCCTCAACGACCGGCGCATGGCGCTCTGGTGCGCCTACCTGCTCACCACGCCCGAAGGCGCGATCTACCATGTCGGCGATACGGGATTCGGCGACGGAAAAATCTTCCATGCGGTGCGCGAGCGCTTCGGCAAAATCCGCCTCGCCCATCTGCCCATCGGGGCCTACGAGCCGCGTTGGTTCATGCAAGCGCAGCACATGAACCCCGAGGACGCGGTCAAGGCATTTCAAATCATCGCGCCCGAACAGGCCCTCGGCCATCATTGGGGCACGTTCCGCCTCACCAACGAGGGCATCGACGAGCCGCCGCAGGAACTGGCGGCGGCTTTGCAGGCTGCGGAGATTCCGCCCGAACGGTTCAGGCCCCTGCAGCCGGGCGAAGTGTGGACCCCGACAGGGTGAGGATCGGGCAGATTCGGGTCCGGACCCGAAAAGACGCGCTCACTGCTTGGGCTGAACGTAGATGTTCACCTCGAAATCGGTGTCCTGCGCATCCGTGAAGTCGCTCACATACTCCTCGATGAAGGCGTCCTGAGCGGTGATTTCCTTGATGTCGAGATAGGCCGTGATCGTCTCGTAGGTGCCGTCGATCTCGTCATAGGCATCCTTGTGCACGAAGCGGAACGCCTTGCCTTCGGGGGTCTTGCCGAACTTGATCTCGGGGGTGAGCTCGGTCTTGCCCTCCGGCACCTGCGCGATCGGGATCAGCGTCTGGTATTTGAAGCCGTTGTCGTCCGTGTCCACGAAAATGGTGATCGGACGCCCCGCCGGAGCGATGCCGGCCTTCTTCAGCTCGCCGTCGAGCTTGGCGACGGCGTTCTTGAGATTGGTGAAGGCCTCGTCCCAGGTGCTCGTGCCG
>Ga0180215_1002999_pt1 | contig 16368 bp, 18 predicted proteins | sample eDN3rd37CBELigBY_FD_128871 | JGI IMG/M metagenome (GOLD analysis project Ga0180215, IMG submission 128871) | Enriched backyard soil microbial communities from Emeryville, California, USA - eDNA 3rd pass 37_C BE-Lig BY (version 2) (version 2) | ecosystem: Environmental > Terrestrial > Soil >...
AAACAGCTAATCAAAAGATTACTTCAAGTCGACGAACCTTTTGAAAAGTTTAATGATCTTAAAACTTGTTTCTTACATGCAGTGAATAAAGGGAGGAAAAAACATGTCACTTTTTAATAAAGTATTTGCAAGTATTGGGATTGGCTCGGCAACGGTAGATACGAAGCTTGAAAAAGACGTCTTCGTACCAGGGGAGGAAATAAGAGGGATTGTACAAATAAAGGGTGGAAAGCTTGAACAGCTAATTGATGATATTTATCTGAATCTACATACAACCTATTTAAGAGAGTCAGATGATAAAAAGAATATTGTCAAAGGGGATATCGAAAGGTTCCGCCTTATTCAATCCGTTACAATTGGTGCAAATGAGACGAAAGAAATCCCATTTGTTATTAGGGTACCGTTTGATACTCCAATCAGCATTGGACGAACAAAAGTATGGGTAGAAACGGGATTAGATATAAAAAATGCGGTTGACCCTTCAGACAAGGATTATATTAATGTAGTCCCTAATCGATTAATGAAAGGTGTATTAGATACAGTTGCTGATCTGGGTTTTCGATTGAGAGAGGCAGATTGTGAAGAGCTTCCATACCGAAAAAGAAGACGATTACCCTTTGCACAGGAATTTGAATTCGTTGCAGTTTCGGGATCCTTTAGAGGCAAACTAGATGAGCTAGAATTGATATTCTTTCCGCAATCAGATGAGCAAATGGATCTTGCTTTACAAATAGACCGGAGAGCAAGAGGATTAGGTGGGTTTTTAGCAGAGGCTCTTGAAATGGATGAAACAAATATCCATTTGAGTATCCATAGTAGCGATCTTCCGATTCTAAAATCAAAGCTTGAATCCATAATTAGTCAATATTCTTAACTATATTACAACACTTTTTTTGTCAAAGCGGTATCTCGACAAAAAAAGTGTTTTTTTGATGAAGGATTCGACAGGGCTAAAGTCTAATCAAAAAGGGAGTGGATAAAAAAGGGGGGCTTGAGGTTGTTAAAGGAACGGAGCAGGCTATTAAAGAAAACGTATGAAGTAATGATCTTTCAAACACCCAAATTCAGGCAGACTAAAGGGTATAAACAGGTGTACCGTATGAATGTAACGGGCAGTTCACATCTGCATATTTTAGAAGATGTGTTTCGTATATTTAATGTAAAAGACAGCATTCCAAATGATTATCAAGGTCGCTATATGGGAACAGGTGATATTATTTATATTGACGAGGGGAGACAGGGTACTACTTACTATCAACTTCAGCCGGGTGGTTGGAAAAAAATAAGCCGAATTCATGTACTTTAACAAGACTGTGGAGACACTCCGCAGTTTTTTATTTTTGCAGTAAATATGGTATAGTTTATTTGGTAAATATTATATCTGTAAACTAAAACGGGAGTGAAAACCAGATGAGTGTACATATCGGCGCGAAAGAAAATGAAATAGCGGAAACAGTTCTTCTTCCAGGAGATCCTTTACGAGCAAAATATATCGCAGAAACCTTTTTAGAAGGTGCTACTTGTTATAATGAAGTTAGAGGAATGTTAGGATTTACAGGAACATATAAAGGGAAGCGAGTATCTGTACAAGGAACAGGTATGGGGGTTCCATCAATCTCTATTTACATAAACGAATTAATGAATAGTTATAATGTTCAAAACCTGATTCGAGTTGGAACCTGTGGGGCTATTCAAAAGGATGTTAAGGTTAGAGACGTGATTTTAGCCATGACCGCTTCCACAGACTCTCAAATGAATCGACTAACATTTGGTGGAGTTGATTATGCACCTACAGCAAACTTTGATCTTTTAAAGCGTGCATACGATGTTGGTTTAGAAAGAGGTTTAAATCTAAAAGTTGGAAATGTCTTTACTGCAGACATGTTTTATAACGATAACAGTGAACTTGAAAAGTGGGCAAAATACCAAATTTTAGCGATCGAAATGGAAACAGCAGCTTTGTATACATTAGCCGCAAAATTTGATCGTAAGGCCTTATCGGTACTAACAGTGAGCGACCATATCCTTACGGGTGAAGAAACGACAGCAGAAGAAAGACAAACTACTTTTAATGATATGATTGTTGTTGCTTTAGATGCAGCGATTCAATAATTAGCAAGCAGCTTCTAGATGTAGAAGCTGCTTTTTCTATTCTGTTTTTATCAAAAAGGGTGCTGCATTTTTTTAATGATGTTAAAATAGAAATATTGTATTAGAAAAAGAAGATAGGTGGGAAACATGCGTAAATATTTATTATCTATAGCAGGGATTACCTTTTTATTGTCCGGGTGCGATTTTAGTAAAATCCCATATTTAAATAACAACCCGAAGGAAGAAACAACTCAAGAAGACGAACAGAAGGAATCAGAACCTATCGTAAACGAGGACAACAATGGACAGACGAATACAGAACAGGGAGATGGATCTCAAAATCTAGATGGGAGCACACCTGAAGGACCTACTCTAGAAGCCATTTACTTTAACGATGTAAAAGAAGTGAATGGAAAGCAAGTGATTCAAAACCCATTAAATGTACTTGCCCTTGTAAATAAAATGTTTGCATTGCCGGATAATTATAATCCAACAGACCTTGTAAAGCCGAATGTTTCTTTTTCATTCGGAAATGAAACAATAGAAAAAAGTTTAATGCGGAAGGAAGCAGCGCTAGCTCTTGAAAAAATGTTTTCGGAAGCAAAAACGAATGGAATTGAACTGTATGCCGTATCGGGGTATCGTTCATACGAGAGACAGCGTATCATATTCGATGCAGAAGTAAAGAAAAGTGGCGAAGAGAAAGCAGCTCAAGTAGTAGCTGTACCTGGAAATAGTGAGCACCAAAGTGGACTTGCGATGGATATTTCAGCAAAAAGCGCGGATTTAGGATTAACAGAATCGTTTGGAGAAACAATTGAAGGAAAATGGCTTGCAGCAAACGCGCATAAGTATGGATTTATCCTACGCTATCCAAAGGGAAAAGAATCCATAACCGGTTATCAATATGAGCCATGGCATTTTCGTTATGTCGGTGTATCCGCTGCTCAAACCATCTTTGAAAAAAACATTACTCTTGAAGAGTACTTTAACATCGTTGAAAAAATCTAATGTTCAAATAGAGAATATCAAAATCTTTGTTAAAACAAATGCAAAGATGTTATTCTAAACAGTAAGAACAAGCCTATGGAATGAAAGTGGTGAAGCATTTGGAAAATGAACAACGACCAGAGGAACAAACAGGTTCTAGTAAATCAGCCTATATACAAATAAAGAAATTTCATTTCGTTATGTTGTTGTTTTTAGTGGTATTTTTAGCAGCTGGTATTACTACGTTTGCACTTGCATTTGGTGATGAAAAAGTAGTAACTGCTGGTACGGAGAGAAAAGAATTTGAGAAGTTATACAATGCTTTTGATACGATCCAAGATAATTACTTTAAAGAGGTCGATGAAAAAAAACTAGTTAATGGGGCAATTGATGGAATGCTCCAATCACTGGATGATCCATATTCTGACTATATGAATGAAGAAGAAGCATCAAGCTTTCATGAGAGTATTTCTTCTTCATTTGAAGGGATAGGGGCAGAAATTCAGGAAAAGGATGGTTATATTATCATCGTGTCTCCTTTAAAGGGATCACCTGCTGAAAAGGCTGGTTTAAAGCCGAACGATAAAGTAGTATCCGTAGATGGAAAAAACATTCAAGGAATGGGATCCACAGAGGCTGTATTACTCATCCGTGGAGAAAAGGGGTCAACTGTTAAGCTAGTCGTTCAACGACCTGGTGTGTCAGAACCTCTAAACTTTTCAATTGTAAGAGATACAATCCCGATTGAAACAGTCTACGGAGAAATGGTAACTGATACGATTGCGAAAGTTCAAATAACGACTTTCTCTGAGAATACCTCAACTGAGTTAATTACGATCTTAAATGATCTGCAAGCTAAAGGAATGAAAGGTCTAGTTCTTGATTTAAGGCAAAATCCAGGGGGGCTTTTAAACCAAGCTGTTGCTATTTCGAGCTTGTTTGTCCCGGAAGGAAAAGTGCTGTTTAAGGTTGAGGACCGAGATGGAAATATTGAAGAGGTTAAATCAGAGCAAAAGGAAAATCCAGATATCCCATTAGTTGTAATTATTGATAAAGGAAGTGCTTCTGCTTCAGAAATACTAGCAGGAGCGGTGAGTGAATCGGCAAACGTCCCATTGGTTGGAGAAAAATCATTTGGTAAAGGGACGGTACAAAGAGCCCAAGATTTTTCTGATGGTTCGAATATGAAGTATACAACAGAAAAATGGTTAACCCCAGAAGGAAATTGGATTCATGAAAAAGGGATTGTTCCTGATTATGAAGTTGCAATGCCAGAATACGCAAATATATCCTATATTGATCCAGAGCAGGAGTTAAAACTTTCGGTTGCTTCCACTCCGGTAAAGGCTGCTCAGCAAATGTTAAAAGCTCTTGGTATTGACCCAGGACGAGAAGATGGATACTTTGATGAAGCCACTCAAAAAGCTGTTATTGAATTTCAGAAACAGCAAAAAATTGAGCAAACAGGTATTCTAAAAGGTGAGTCAACCATTTTATTAATGGAGAAATTAAGAGAACTCCTTAAAGCAAACGACCCACAGGTTCAAAAAGCAGTGGAACTTCTACAACAACAAGAGGTAAAGTAATAAGTGAGAGCTTTCCCATTATTCGGGAAAGCTTTTTTTATGTAAAAATGTACAAAACGACAAACACTAATCTCTAAGTTGATAAGAAAATTTAGTTCCAGACGAGGTGAATACAATGAGACGTATAATGGCCGTTTTCCTGATTTTTTTATTAGCAGGCTGTGGTTATTACTCCTCGAAAGAGAACAATGAGAATAATCAACCCAATACTAAAAACAGAACTGTTGAAAAAACCAGTGAAGAGATGCCAGTGGAACGGTTTCGTCCATTTCAATCATATAAAAAGGACGTAAATGTCCTATTACTAGGGGTTGACAGCAGAGGGGAATCAACCTCAAGATCTGACACCATCATGCTTGCAAAATACGAGCCATTAAACAAAAAGGTGAAGCTGGTTTCCTTAATGAGAGATAGTTATGTAACAATACCAGGATATGATAAAAGTAAGTTAAATCACGCTTATTTTTATGGTGGGGACAAGTTATTAAAGGAAACAATTGAAAAAAATTTTAACGTAAAAATTGATCACGTAACCCTAATTGATTTTCAAGGGTTTATTGAGGTGGTAAATATCCTTGCCCCACAAGGGTTAAAAGTAGATGTATCAAAACCTATGATGAAGGATTTACGTATTTCAGGTGAACCGGGAATGTATGTGCTTAAAGGCCAACAGCTTTTGGATTATGTAAGATTCAGGCATGATGCAAAAAGTGATTTTGGAAGAGTTGAGAGGCAGCAGGAGGTCATTATTTCTTTAAAGGATGAAGCGGTTGAAACACTTGGTTCATTTGATGGAATTGTAAAATTGCCAGAAATTTTAGCAGAGGTAGCTAACCATGTGGACACCGACATTGTTCTTAAGGATTACTTGACACTTGGAGCAACTTTTATTCTAAACCCTGTATCAAATGTCGAAACATTACGAGTACCAGTTGAAAATAGCTACACAAATAAATATACTAAGCATGCAGGAGAAGTATTAAATATGGATATGCAGAGAAATCAGGACGCTATTTCTGAATTCCTATCAAAAGAGGTAAGTGAATAGGGAAGTTGTTCTTACATCTTCTCTATTTTACTGGAAAATGTAATTATCGTAATGGGGGAAAATAGGTTATGAAACATACGGAAATTTATATATTATCGGGGTTTTTAGGAAGTGGAAAGACGACTTTACTAAAGAAACTTTTGCAAGCGGAGAAGGAGAGAGGCAGGAAGGTTGCCGTACTGATGAATGAACTTGGAAAAGTATCCATTGATTCCGACGAAGTAACTGATGACGTACCATTAAAAGAGTTACTAGGTGGATGCATTTGTTGTACGATCCAAGATAAACTTGAAGCTCAACTTCAGGAGCTATTAATTACTCATCAACCGGATTGTATATACATAGAAACAACAGGAGCAGCACATCCAGTCGAAACTTTAGATGCTGTGCTATCCCCATTATTTGCAACCCAACTTCATGTGAAAGGGATTCTTACCGTTGTTGACGGTAGACTTTGGTTAGAGCGCCGAACATTCTCTCCTCAAATCCAGCAGTTGATTACAGAACAAATTAGACATGCGGATTTAATTGTCATTAATAAATCAGATGAACTAAGTGAAGGTGAAAAGGTACTCATTACGACTGGTATTCAATCTCTTAATGAAAAGGCAAATGTGATTTTAACTACCTACTCTAGTGTGTCAATGAAGCAAATCCAATCTCTGGCATATCAGAAAAAGTCTCATTTGACCAAGAGTCATGTTGAAAATGATTTGAAATTGAGTACATTTGTTTATTCGTTTTCAAAGGCAGTTGATATGGATGGGTTTGAAAGCTTCTTACAAGCATTGCCCGACACGATTTATCGAATCAAGGGTTATGTGAAATTTTCTGCTACGTCCTATCCTTACTTATTTCAGTTTTCGTATGGAATGCCGATTTACATAAAAGAAGAGATGAATATGCCGTTAAATCTAGTATTTATTGGGGAAAACATTCTGTGGGATGAAATTTCTAGAAAGCTTCAGGAGTTGGAAAAATAGTAACTTTAGTAAAGGAAATTGGAAAGCTTGAACATGGTGCCCAAGCTTTAATTGTTTTGATTCTGTCCAAATTTAACAAATGTTCTTTCGTCTTCAATGAGTCCACAAGCTGCACATTGTACTTTATAAGATGGGCCTTTGTAAGCCATATGAAATGGAGAAAGTTGCTCTTGTGAGTACTCCTCCATCACGTCACCGGTTTGAGGATCTAGCTTTACAGATTGTGGTTCTTGCTTAATAAGATTAAAACGACTTCGATTCGTTTTACAATTTGGACAACGATAAGGCTCAGCCATTTGTGATTCTCCTTTCGCTTCTTTTATGATGTATATTCTTTCCTTTTTTATATCGAATATGTATTTGAATAATAACAAATAGAATGGTTGTGAAAATAAATGAAGAAAGTGTTAGAAGGATATCGATCTCTTTGGAATAATCGTCTACTTAATGAGGGAGATGATGAGGATGTACTTAGAGAGGCGATATCACGTGAACTTAAGGATGAGTTTTCCCATCCTCGCGTTCGAAAACAGCCCCATGAAAAATATTACTTAGCAACAAAAAGGGTGATTGATTCTGACATCGAATCTGATTTGAAACTTTCGCTCCTTACCATCCATGTTGAAGAAATGGAGAAGATATTGTCCGTAACAAGGAAGCTGTAGCTTCTTTTGTTATGGAAGTAAGGTGAGCACTGAAAAGAAATGAAGAATGGTCCCAGCAATAACAAAAAGATGCCAAATGGCATGGTGGAATTTAAACCCTCTCCAAACATAAAAAATGGAACCAAAGGTATATAACAATCCTCCGCTAACGAGTAAATACCAGCCAGATGGCTCCATGCCAGTAGAGATCGGCTTATAGGCAAATACTATTAACCAACCCATCACTACATATAAAGCAGTGGAGATGAATAGAAATTTCTTCACATAAAAGGTTTTAAAAACAGTTCCCCCAATCGCTAATCCCCAAACGATTCCAAACAAAGTCCAGCCTAGTACACCTTTGACTAGTAAAAATAAAAATGGAGTGTAGGTACCAGCGATAAAAAAGTAGATGGATGAGTGATCGAAGATTTCAAATAAATCCTTTACCCTTCCTTGTGGAAAGCTATGAACCAATGTAGAAGAGATATATAAAAGAACCATTGTTGAGCCATATAATGTAAAGCTAACAATATGCCATACATTTCCGTAAAGAGATGAAAAGACAATAAGAAGAACGAGAGCAGTGATGCTAAGTAGGGCTCCAATTCCATGGGTAATTGAATTTGCTATTTCTTCTCCTTTTGTAAAAACATGAGTTTCAGCCAAGATCATCACTCCATTTCGTTATATACATAATCATGTTCTTACTTTACTAAAGTTTGACCAACAAATAAAACATTTTAATATATTTTTGTATTTCACACTTATTTCACACACAAGTCGTATAATAAGCGTATTCGAACTGTAATGAGGAGTATTATGAAAATGAAGGTAAAAAAAATAATGCTGATTACTATTTGGGCACTTCTCTTTATCGTTTCGGGGTGTTCTAACGATCAACCAATCATTCCGGAAAATAAGTCGCTGGCAATTACAGTCAACATAAAAGATATGTCACTTTCTTTTGTTGATCTTGAAGAAGCAATAGTAATCGAAACTTGGACAATGGACAAGCCCTATACTGGGGGTGTTTTATTACCAGATAATGATTCGCTTCTTTTGTACGGAAAGCAGGTCGAAACGGTTGATATTTACTCTTTACGAACAGGAAAGCGTATTAACAGTTGGGAAACAGGCAGAGGAATCGTCGAAGGAGTTCTACTGTCTAATAGTGAGGAAATTGCCTTTTCTGATCAAGAAAAGCAGTCTGTAAGATTCTTTCGTTTCGATGGGAAGGAAATCAAAGAAGTGGTAAAGACCGGTAATCCGCTAGCGTTAATACCTACTAACTCACAATTATTCGTAGTAAGTTATAATTCTAAAAAGCTAACCATAGTTGATCTCCAAAGCAAAGAAATATCGAAACAATTTTCGATTCATTCGGCGGCTACTGGTGCGATTATTCAGGAAGATAAGAATGAAATATGGATAGGTGGCCATGGGCTAGGCTCAGAGCTCGAAAGTTATATCCATGTTTATGATAGTAAGACCGGTGAGTTAAAACGGAAGATTTCAGCTCCTATTATGCCAATTAATTTATTACAAAATAATGATGGGACATTTGCTCTAAGTCATGGTTCTAATAGCCTTTATAAAATATCAAATGAAGGAGTTATACAAGCGAAGATTACTGTGGGAGCGAATCCTTTTGAAATGACAGAGTATAAAGACCAGCTAATTGTAGCGGGTTATGATAGTAATGATATTCATTTCATCACGGAAAAAGATTTAAGTAAAGGGAAGTCAGTTAAGGTTGGCAAAGGACCCTTTAAATTAATCATTAGGGAGATTGACTAATGGAAAAGCAAATTCAAGTTCTCATCGTGGATGATGAGGAGGATATGAGGCAGTTACTGAAGATGTATCTTGAGAATGCTGGAATGATTTGTTCACTTGCCGCAAATGGTGAGGAGACGTATAAATACGTTACTGGCAATCACTTTGACATTATCTTACTGGACATTATGATGCCTGGGGATGATGGATTTGTTGTTTGTGAAAAACTTCGTCATGTATCAAATACACCCATTATTTTTCTATCGGCAAAGGGAGAAGAATGGGATAAAGTGAAGGGGCTCAAAACTGGGGCAGACGACTATATTGTGAAGCCATTTAGCCCTGGTGAACTTGTTGCTAGAATACAAGCGGTTCTTAGAAGAAGTCATACATTTAAAGATGTAAATGAAATTGTTAAGGCAGGTATCATTTTTATTGATAAGAATGCTCGTAAGGTAATGGTTCAACATGAACATATTGTTCTGACATTAAAGGAATATGAAGTACTTCTTTTTTTGATCGAGCACCACGGTCAAGCGCTGAGTAGAGAACAACTTCTTGAACAGGTGTGGGGGTTAGGGTATAGCGGAAGTCTTCGTACAGTTGATACACATATAAAAACTTTACGAATGAAGCTTGGAAAGGCTGATTACATAGAAACGGTCTGGGGAATCGGTTATAAGTTTGAGGTGCCTGCTAATGCAATTTCTTCCTAATACCCTTTCAAAGAAATTATGGATTTTTGTTACAACAACTATCATTATAACCATTGGCTTTTCGTTTTTATTGTCAAATTATTTCTATGAAAAATTATATGTTGAAAATGTAAGAAGAGGGTTATTGGAAGAAGGAACAAGGCTTTCCGCTGAATATGAAGGTGGACCTTTATCGAGCGAATTAATTGAAAAAGTAGAATGGTACAATACAAAGAACGAATCAGAGGTTTTTATTGTTAGTAACCCAAAAGAGTTAAGCGCTTGCTTACCTTATGAAATCGATTACGATACCATTATCGGACCGGAAGAAAGAGATCAGTTACTCAGTGGGAAATCTGTCGAAAAAATGGGGTATGAAGAGCGGTTTGATCGAGACGTTATGGCCGTAATCGTCCCTTTAACTGATTCGAATCGACTTGAGGGGATTATTTATTTATATGTGCCCTTAGCAAAAATCTCAGAGCTTACAAACGATTTTTCGGTCATTGGTCTGGTGGTCGGGTTACTCTTTGTCATTATGTCTGTTTACATAGGGACAATTTTTGTAAAGAAAATAACAAAACCCTTAGAAATCATGAAAAATGCTGCTGAAAAAGTAACAGCAGGGGATTATTCAGCTAGAGTACCCGTCTTTTCTAAAGATGAAATCGGCCAGTTAGGAACCGCCTTTAACCTCATGTCGGTATCGATACAAAAAGAAGATGAAAGAAAAAAAGAATTTTTAGAAGATGTATCTCATGAGCTACGTACCCCCATTAGTTATGTGAAGGGTTACAGTGAGGCACTAAAAACGGGTCTTGTAAAGACGTCCCAAGAGCAAAAGCGGTATTTAGCATTAATACATAGAGAAGCAAGCCGAATGGAAAGGCTTGTTGGAGATTTACTTGATTTATCGAGGTTCGACTCTGAAGATTTTCGTTTAGAATTACGTCCATTACCATTAGCTCAGCTTGTTGAGGATTGTCTGGAAAAATACAGTCCGACACTCCAACAGAAGGGCTTGCTACTAAACTCAGACCTAGATCCTGACATTATTGTAAATGCTGATGAGGGCAGAATAGAACAGGTGATTCAGAATATCGTAGATAATGCAATAAATTATACGGAGCAAGGTCGTATCAACGTTCTTCTAGTAAAACATGAAAAAGGGTGTATCCTTTCCATAAAGGATACAGGCATTGGTATTCCTAGGGAAGATATTCAAAGAGTCACTCAGAGATTTTTCCGTGTGAACAAAGCACGAACTAGAAGCGATGGTGGTACAGGTCTCGGGTTGGCTATTTCCAACAAGTTAATACAACTACATGGAGGCACGCTTGAAATAGAGAGTGACCTTGGAGAAGGAACGTGTATCTCCATCGTTCTTCCCGTTACCTAAAAAATGAGATGGATAATCTGAAAGGAGTAATAGGAATGAAAAAAGGATTAATTTTTATTATGTTCACATTTTTAATTATGAGCTTAGCGGCTTGTGCGCAAGAAGAGGATGAGACTCCACAGTTTTTAGATGTACAGCTGACGATTACTCCAGAACATGCCGAAAAAGGGCAGCAGGTTGTTTTTGAAGCGAAAGTAACCTACGGGGAAGAAGAGGTTACCGATGCGGATGAAGTTGCCTTTGAAATATGGCGTGCAAATGACGAAAATCATGAAAAAATAGAAGTAGAGCACAATGAAAACGGAGTGTATTCCCTAGAAAGAACGTTTGATATGGATGGAACGTATTATGTATACGCCCATGTTACTGCAAGAAGCATGCACAATATGCCTAAAAAAGAGTTCGTTGTGGGTACAGCAAGTGAAAAAGAAGAGGAAACATCTTCCTCAATGATGGATGAAGAAGAGGACCATAGTGGTCATTAATCCTCTCTTTGAATAAATAAAACGACCTCTTCGTTTTCTACTGGTAGTTTAATGGTTAATATCCCATCTGTTAGAGAATAACGTATTCCTTCTTTGTTAATGTGAGAAGGAAGCGTTATTTTTTTTTCAAATGTAAGATGTGGTCTTTCCTTCATGTGATAACGCATGCCCTCTTTCATAGTTCGGCATGTACCGGTTAAGATACAAATCTCTTTCTCTATTCTTACATGTATATCACCTATTTTAATGCCAGGTACCTCTGCTTCTAGAATAAAGCCTTCATCATCTTCATATAAATCACAGCGAGGAAAATTTTTTTGTTGCAGCTCCATCGTCCATTTCATTGTGGACTCAACTTCTTTTTTCCAAGATGATTCTAAGTTACAGTCATAATTAAAGAACATCACATGGTCACCCTTTAATAAATTTCTTTTACATCAATTTCTGAGTATTGAAAATCGGTGCTTTTTGGAATCTTTACTTCAAGTACGCCATCTTTATATGTTGCGACTCCACCTTTTTTCTTCACTGTTGCTGGTAAGGTGTATACTTGACGTTCCGATTCAATTGGGCAATTTTCAATGATCAGCTGATTCGACGTATGACAAACTTTAATTTTATTAAGGCAGTCTTCGTCCTTAATGGGAATCATAGCAAATACAAAGTCATGTGTTTCAAAAATATGAGCAGAATGAGTGTCCTTTTTTATAGAGTTCGAATTCTGGTTGCTTTGTGAATTTGTAGCAAACTCAGGAGAAAAGCCGGCACCATTCATTCCTTGGCTAAACACTTTACTCATGGTCTCCTGAACGTATTTCTCGACATCCTGAGGTTTCATTCCTTGAAAACTACCCTTCATATCCTTTCCGAAGGGGAACATATTCCATGGAAACATTTGTACCACCCCTAATTATAAAAAATCTCCACTACATCTTATGCAATAACTTAGGTATGGTTAAATACGATTAAGACACTTTATATTTGCATTCAAGCGAACTTCTTTTTAGTATATTTATTAGAAAACAAAATTTATTTATTGTGAGGTTATTGATTTGAATTCAAAAACAGCTTTGATTACAGGGGGAGCGACGGGTATTGGGAAGAAAATCGCCGAGGAGCTTGCTCAAAGAGGAATAAATCTCGTTGTTAATTATCGAAGCAGTGAAAATGAAGCGATTAACCTTGCAGAAGGATTAATCGCCGAATATGGAATCAGGATTGAACTCATTCAGGGTGATGTTTCAAGTCAGCAGGATTGTATAAAAATTTGTGAATATATCAAACAAAAAAATATAACGATAGACATACTCATACATAACGCGGGGCCTTATATTCATGAAAGGAAACGACTAACTGATTACTCGGTTGATGAATGGAATTATTTAATTAATGGTAACCTAAATGCGGTGTTTTATTTAACAAAAGAATTAATTCCTAATATGAGAGAGCAAAAGTGGGGAAGAGTCATAACCATTGGATTTGATCGGGTGGAAACAGCACCAGGCTGGGTTTATCGTTCAGCTTTCGCTGCTGCAAAAACGGGGCTAGCAAGTTTAACAAGAACCCTTTCTCTCGAGGAAGCTGAAAACGGTATTACAGCAAATATGGTATGTCCGGGAGACATTACTGGTCATTGGAAAGAGACGAATATAATTGAGGCACAATCGCAAGTTTCAACAAGTATACCAGTTGGCAGACCAGGGACGGGTGAAGATATTTCAAGGGTTGTCGCTTTTCTCGTTGACGACCAGTCGAGCTTTATAACTGGTAGTATTATCCCCGTAACAGGAGGGGTGGATGTTCTCGGGAAAGTTCATAACAAATGACACTTTACAGGATTCTGAAAGAGGTATAGTATATAGTATTATTTACGTTATCATTGGAATAGTATTCCAATGATATTTTTGTTTTATATCTTAACTAAAGAAGGGTCTTTATGAATAAAACCATAAAATTAACGCCTGCCCAATTATTAATATTCGTTTTTATCTTTTTTATCTTTTTAGGAACGATCCTTTTGCTACTACCGTTTTCAACAAATAAACCAATTACATTTATTGATGCGTTATTTACAACCGTTTCAGCCATGACGGTAACTGGATTAGGTGTAGTTGATACAGGAACACACTTCACGTATGTAGGACAATTCATTATCGCATTGCTCATACAGCTTGGCGGATTAGGGATCATGACCTTTTCTGTGTTTATTTTTATCGTTTTAGGAAAAAAGATTGGATTTAAACATCGACTGATCATGCAACATGCACTTAACCAAGTAAATATTGGTGGGGTTATAAAGCTAGTTAAGAATTTGTTCTTTTTTTCTATCACCATTGAATTCATTGCAATGATTATACTTGCACTTCGTCTTGTTCCCGAATTTGGTTGGAAAAAAGGGCTGTTTTCAAGCTTTTTTCACTCTATATCAGCATTCAACAATGCTGGTTTTGCCCTGTGGCCGGATAATCTTATTCAGTTTGTGGGAGATCCTATCATCAATATTATTATTAGTGCTCTTTTCATAATAGGTGGAATTGGATTTACCGTATTAGTTGATTTAAAGGAAAAGAACTCTTTTTCAAAACTTAGCCTGCACAGTAAGATGATGATCGTAGGGACGTTAGTAATTAATATCGTATCCATTCTGCTCATTTTTGCATTAGAGTATAGAAACCCTCATACTCTTGGTAGCTTAACAACCGTTGAAAAGCTTTGGGCATCATACTTTCAAGCAGTTTCACCAAGAACAGCAGGTTTTAACACCATTGATATTGGTTCAATGAATGATCCAACGATCTTTTTTATTACAATTTTAATGTTTATTGGTGCCGGTAGTGCTTCTACAGGTGGTGGGATTAAGTTGACCACCTTTATGGTTATTTTGTTTTCCACGTTTTTCTATTTAAGAGGACGAGATGATATTCAAATCTATAGGAGGAATATTCCTTCTGGGTATATTGCGCGAGTGACAGCAATTGCTATGACCAGTATTCTTGTTGTGGTACTAGCCGTATTGCTTATTAACATAATAGAGCCTATTCCTTTTTTACCATTATTGTTTGAAGTAGTATCTGCATTTGGAACAGTCGGGTTGTCCATGGGTATAACTGCTAGCTTGACTGTTCTCGGAAAATTGATCATCATAATTGTCATGTTTATTGGGAAAATCGGTCCGTTAACATTAATGTTTATGCTTGCAAGACCGCAAAAATCAAATTACAAATATCCAGACGAAGAAATATTAACTGGTTGAGTAAAAAAGAAGGATCCTTGTATCCTTCTTTTTTCTTAGGATCATTTATAGTAAAATAGTATGAGGTAGTGAAAAAATAGCGAAAGCACTAGGTGAAGGAAATGACAACGTACAAACGATTTATCAAACAACTAATCACCAATTATATCATTGGTTCCTTATTAGCCGTTTTTGGTGTTGGAGGAACACTCATGTTTTCAACTATTGATATCACTACAAATGACCAATTTTATTTACTATTAATCATGATTCTATCGGTGATTTGCATGTTCACATGTGAAGCCATTACATTTTATTATCATATAAAGCCTATTAAAGTTGTTTTTTCTACTAATAAAGTAAAAGAAGAAGATGTAAGGAAAGGGCTTAGACAGCTGTATCAGTTTCCTATCCTTACGGTGAAACGAATCCTGCTTCCGCACTTTTTAGGACTATCTATCCCCGCAACATCATTAGCAGCTGCCTTTATCTCTATGGGGAAACTTCATGTTCCCATGATCTATATTCTTTATTCAACAATTGCCGCCGTATTCGTAGCGATTCTCCATGCATTAACGGAGTTTTATTTAACATTACGAGCGATACAACCAATATCGATAGCGATGAAAGATATGCTTCGATTAGGTGAAAACTCTTTGTTTTTGGAAAATGATATGGTTGTAGCTATTCGTAAGAAATTTCAATACACCGTTTTAATTATTGGAGTTCTCCCTGTCCTCCTTTTCCTTTTAGCAGCACAAATCAAATTGTCGCAACTTACGGGAATGGAAATGCAGGTGTATTGGCAATGGGCAGGATTAATTATTGTTTTTACCGTTATTTATTCCATATTAGTCTCTAGGTTTATGACAAGGGATATTGAAAGTCCTCTTCGTCAACTACAGGAATTAATGGAAAATGTTAAAAATGAAAACTATAACTTTATTAAAACAAATGTGTATACGGATGAATTTTCAAAAGTGTTTACCGGCTTTAATCATATGGTGAATGCCATAAATGAACGTGAATCAACCAATAAACAGCTATTAGAAAGTTTTATGACTTCTCTTTCCACCACTCTTGATGCGAGAGATCCATACACGTCTGGTCACTCTTCACGGGTAGCAAAGCTCTCCTTTGAAATTGGTCAAGCCCTTGGTTTAAATACGGATGATTTAGACCAGCTGTATCAAACAGCACTATTACATGACATAGGAAAAATTGGTATTCCTGACCATGTATTGCTTAAAGAAGGAAAATTAACGGAAGAAGAGTTCGCTCATATTAAAGCTCATCCCGTGATTGGAGAACATATATTAAAGCAAGTACAACCCGCAAGTAAAGTTGCTGGGATGTTACCAGGTATTAGACATCACCACGAACGTATGGATGGAAAAGGGTATCCAGACGGGTTAATAGGACAACAAATTCCACTT
>Ga0180215_1003008_pt1 | contig 16339 bp, 10 predicted proteins | sample eDN3rd37CBELigBY_FD_128871 | JGI IMG/M metagenome (GOLD analysis project Ga0180215, IMG submission 128871) | Enriched backyard soil microbial communities from Emeryville, California, USA - eDNA 3rd pass 37_C BE-Lig BY (version 2) (version 2) | ecosystem: Environmental > Terrestrial > Soil >...
GCCCCCGCCCGCCGCAAGCCCAAGCCTTCGAACGCGATCCAGCACCACATCCCAATCCGCCTCATCCAGCACGCGCGCCGCCGCCCCGCCCAGCCACCAAGCCCGCCGCAGCCGCCCTCCAAGCAGCTCGCAGGCGTCGCCGTGGCCCCTCGGACAGCTCCCGAGCAGTCTGGAGGCATCCCCCCACCCCCCGCGACTGCTCCGGAGCAGCCCAGGGGCATCGGCCTCGCCTCCGGACAGCACTCGCGCAGCCCCGAGACCTCTCCATTGCCCCTTCGACAGCACCGGAGCAGTCCACTCGACCTCTCCGATGCCCTCTCGACAGCTCGGGAGCAGAAAATCGGGGCAAATCGCCACACCTTCGACTGCTCCGGAGCAGAAATCCGACCGAATTCGAGGCCTCGCGACCGCACCAGAGCAGAGAACGGCACCTTTTCGGGGCCTCCGGACAGCTCGGGTGCTCATTTCTGCCCCACTGTGGTGTCCCTGGGACAGCACCGGAGCTGTCACGAGGCGATCCCCATGCCCCCGGACAGCTCGGGAGCAGTCCGGGGGCGACCGTCATGCCTCCCGACAGCTCCGGCGCAGGGAAGGGGCGTCGTCATCTCCCTCGACGCGGGCGGGGCCTCGGCTCTTGCATTCCGCCCGAGCTTCACGTTTTCATGGGCGCCATCGTGGCCGCCTCAGGCGCCACCCCAAATCCGGAGGACCCCATGTCGACTACGTCGAACGATGCTGCGTGTTCCGTTTCGCAAGCGTCCGACGAGCTCGATCCGCGCATCTCGCCGGACGATCTGCCGTCGGAGGACGTCTTCACCCGTGCGTTCTGGGGTTTGAAGTCCCTCGCCGACGCGCTCCCCGAAGGTCGCGTACAGCTCGTGCGCGCCGACGCGGAGCTCGCCTACGTCAATGCGAAGAACGGCTTTGCGATCATCGAGCCGCACCTGGACCTTGCGCGCTCGATGCCGGGCCTCGACATCGAAGCCCTTCTACGTGTTCCCAACGCCGCCCTCGCGCTCTTGGGCGCGACCTATCGCCTGCACCTTCTCGTCAAGGTCAAAACCGAGCTTCCCGACAAGCTCTTCCAAGGCCGCAAGCTGCGGAAGGCCCTGTTGTCGGTAGCCGAAGCCGGCGTTGCCTTGGGCGCAATCCCGGAGGAGCCGGTCGCGCATATCCGCAAGGGGACGAGCTCTCTCGATGCGGCGCGCGACCTCGTCGAGCTGACGATGCTCCTTCGCGAACGCGAGCCGGCGCTGCGCGACAAGCTCACCATCGCGCCGAGCCTTCTCGCGGAAGCCTCCGACGTCGGCGCCTGGCTGCTCGACGCCATGCAGCCGACGAGCGCTCCCGCCCGCCCGAAGGTCACGCTGAGCGAGATCGAGCAAGCCACTCAGGATCGCCACCGCATGTGGACGCTGCTCGTCGAGGGCTATGCGGAGCTGCAGCGGTTCGCGGCGTACCAGGGGCTCGATGTGCCTTCGTTGCAGTCGAGGAAGGGGCTCAGGAAGAGGGAGAAGGCTGTAGCCAGCGAGGGCTGATACCCAACGGGTGAGCCTCCTCTCGCCGAGATTGGGGGCTCACGCCGCGACTGCCGGCTCTGCCGGATCGGAGGTGGCCCAGTTGCAAACATAGGTAACCGCACCAACGGCCGCGAGGGCTGTTGCTGTGCCGTATTTTGAAGCGCCGGGCGCCTCGTCCGAGGGCGCCTGAGCTGAGCCGTTGACCTTGTCTCCCTACCGGACCCCCATCGCATTCAACGGCCACTTGACCCGCGATTATCAAACGTGTACTGAGCCACAATCACCATTATCCTTGCGCTAACTAGAGGCAGCGTATGTCAGTTCGCGATGAGAGTCTAAAGATTGGAACCGTAGTATCAGTAGATGGGGCGGCTATTACCGTCGAAGCCGAGAGACTGAGCGTTCGAATCGACGACACGACCGAAGAGCACATCACTGTCGGTTCTTTCGTGAACTGTGGCGGGACGCACGGCGATGTGTTGTGTGTGGTGACGCGGGCGTGGCAGGAGCTTGCGGAACGCAGGAACAAGTCCGATGACGAAACGCGAATCCTCACCGATGTGAAGATGGTCGAGCTCGTCGCCGTCGGAATGATCGAGCAGGGCTTCCGCCGAGGCGTCGAGCGCCTACCTCCAGTAGGTTGTCCTGCCTACTTCGTAACCGGCGATGCATTCGAAGCGCTAATTGGAAAAGCAGCTGATGATGACCTGAGGCGCAGGCTGTTCCCCGTGGGGCATCGCGTCGGAACGGCGAACGGCAAGGCTCAGTTCGACCTCGACAAGTTCTTCGGACGTCACGTCGCGATACTTGGAACCACTGGTTCCGGTAAGAGCTATACCGTTGCCAGCCTCGCCCAATCCGTTCTGACGTCGTACGCTAGGCCGCGGCTGGTGTTTTTCGATCTACACAACGAATATGGTGCCGCATTTGAGGGGGAGCGGGCGACGTGTGTGGGCTGGTCGGAGTTTCGACTTCCGATTTGGATGTTGAGCTTCGACGAGCTGGTCGATATTTGCGTAGGCAGTGTCGGTGGCAACCAAGAGGCATTTTTAAGGAAACATTTGCAAGCAGTACGCGAGGCGGCCCACGAGAAGCGTGAGAATGACGTGGTTAGCGTGGACACCCCCGTGCCGTTCGACTGGCAGAGTCTAGTCGAACGCTTGGAGAACGAGGCGAGCGCGATCTCCGATAAGCGCGATCGAGAGTCGATCGTCAAAGTCATCGAGAAGATGAAAGCGCGTCGTCGAGATCCAAGATACGCCTTTCTGTTCGAGGAACACGCGAAGGATGCGGCGGCCTTTTTTCAGAAAGTTTTCGGATTGAGGCAAGACGATCGAGAAAGTCACGTGACCGTTCTTGACCTCTCCGGGCTTCCGGCTGAGATTCGCGCGGGGGTCATTGGAGTGCTCGGTCGGCTATTCTTTGAGTACAAATACTGGGACATCGATCCCGAGAGTCTTCCGATAGCGCTCGTCTTGGAAGAGGCGCACTCGTACATCCCGAGTGACGGCGACGCGATATATAAAGGGGCGCTGGAGTCGATTGAGCGCATTGCGAAAGAGGGGCGCAAGTACGGCTTGAGTCTAGTGGTCGTGTCGCAACGTCCCGCTAATGTGTCGCCGACCATCCTTTCGCAGTGCGGTACGTTCGTCGCGTTGCGGCTGACGTCGGATGTGGATCAGGAGCGAGTTCTGCGCTTGTTTCCGGATACGATCGGCAAACAGGCCAGTCTACTTAGTTCGCTGAGAGATGGAGAGGCAATTGTGTCCGGAGACGGGGTGACCCTGCCCGGGCGCGTTCAGTTCGTGCGTCCGTCACCTCCGCCGCGCAGTAAAGACGTGCGGTACCACAAGTCGTGGACAGACGGGCCGCCGGATGGATACGGGGGCGCAGGCGTAGTTCGTCGATGGTTACAGCAGAAACGCTCGATTTGAGATGGTCATCCGATACATAACGGTCGCGGGCTGGCGTTCATTTGCGCCCGAGTACCCGGTGAAAATCGAAGGGCTTGGGCAAGTTAGTCTCCTAATTGGACCCAACAATGTCGGAAAATCGAATCTGGGAAGGTTTCTCGTCTGGCTCCGGGACGAATTAAGGGATTACAAGAGGTCGGATTGGGCACGGTATGAATTCGCCTCGTCGCTAAGCGTCTCGGTGTCCGTCAAAGAGGTGGACTTCTGGCTGCGAGGGCAAGTTCCAGTTCGAGCGGAGTTGGGGCTATCGGTGGAACCACTGAGGGAGCTCCTGGAGGTGCCGGATTGGGTGCTGTCCGACAACGGTTCGGTGTTGCGGGTGCGAATTGTCGTAACCAGGAACAAGGGGCGTGATGAGATGTCTGTCGTTCCGATTGTAAGGGTAGGCGATTCGGATCTTCCGCTAATGGACAAGCAGGGGTCATATCGCCTAATGGTTGGCCGCGACGGTGAATATACGGAGCGAGTGACGTCGAAGAGTGGCCACCAGAGTCTTGCGAATGCGGTATGTCATCTTCTTGCGACGAGAATTCTTGAGATTCGGCCGCTGCGGAATCCGGAGGCGTCTCCTTGTGGAAAAGATGGCCTCAGTACAAATGGAGGCGGCGTCATTGCGCAGCTCCGCAGCCTAAAAAACGACGGAGAGCGAAGGGGGTATTGGAACGAGGTGGAGGCAGACCTCGAGCGGTGGTTTGGGCGTCTGTTGGACGAGCGGGAGCTTTCGTTCGATATCACGGACTTGGAACTCATGTTCCGTATGAGGCGAAACGGTCGCCGGTTTGATTGCCCTATCGGGGACCTTGGGGCGGGTGTGGCAGAGCTTTTAATGCTCCTTGCGTTTCTTCGACTTAAAGAGAAGAGGCAATACCTCGTGGTGATGGACGAGCCGGAAGCGCACCTGCATCCTGGGGCCGTGGTGGAGCTATTTCGTATCGTTGGAAACGAGGAGCGGCTCGGCAAACAGCAGTTGCTAGTCTCGACTCATTCGACCACCCTTGTGGACGCAGCGACCTCGAAGTGGCGGATCTTTCGAGCGTTTCGATGTGAGCACGAAGGAACGTCGATCAAGGCCCTCGACGGTTCTGGCGAGCGGGAACTGTTGAGTCAGCTGGGAATTCGACCGTCACAGCTCTTTCTTGCGCCCGTCACGATGTGGGTAGAAGGTCCTTCAGACGTGCATTATTGGACGGCGCTATTGGCCGAGGTCGATTCAACGCTAGTGGTTGGTCGAGACGTGGCGTTCGTGATCTACGGTGGTGCGTCGGGGGCACACTTGCAATTAACGGAGTCGGACGACTCGGGAGAAACGCCGACTGAACGGTTGGTGAAGGTTATGCGAATAGCTCATAGGGCCGTGATCGTTTGTGACTCGGATAGGGCGGAGGGGGAGGGGGAGCGCGAAGTGGTACAGCGGCTGCGCGATGCGGCTAAGCGACTTGAAAGGCACGCGAAGCTGGTTACCTCCGTCGGTCGCGAGGTTGAGAATATGATACGAGCGGAGGTGCTCAAGGAGGTGCTCATGGACGTGGCGCCAACGAGCCTAAGGGGGGCGTCAAGTAAGAAGATTGTCTACGAGGAGTTCGAACTCGGGCAGGGAGAGGCGTTTGATGAAGTCGTCGCCCGTGCAGCCCGGGATCGCGACGGAGGCGGTTTGACACAGGACGAAGTCAGTCGAATCCGAAAGACTCTTAACCAACGGAAGACGACGATTGCAGAACGCGTTGCTGAGATCGCCCGGACGCGTCCGGGGCAGGTTTTCACCGAAGAGTCGCTAACGATGGCGAAAGAGGTGGTGGCGTGGATACGGGCACAGCCGTGAGCGTTGAAGGCGCGCACGCGTGACTCAGTCGCAAGCGCTATCGGACGTGCGAGCCGGCAAAGTGCTGAGGACGGATGCGCTACGCCGCCCGCGCTACCCCCTCCGCGTCCTCTCGAGCAACCTCTCCAACGCCCCCGTCTTCGTCCCGTACTTCCGCGAAAGCTCCAGGATGTACCTACCCAGCTTCAAGTGCTGCTCGTGCACCTTCTGCCCAAAGTGAATCTCCACGAAGCGCACCGCCTCCGGCGCGGCGGTTTCGGCGAGCTTGATGCCGACCTTGAGCGCGAGCGGGGTGGCGAACTTCAGCAGCATGCCGGCCCACGGGGGAAGGGGGCCCACCTTGGCTGCCAGCTCTTGCGCGTCCTTGAGGGCCGCGAAGGTGTCCTTGAGCAGGTCCTTGTCGGCAAGGACCGAGGCCACGGTGCCGCCACCCGCATCGAGCGCGAGGACGAGGGGGAAGAAGGCAATCGTCGTCGCCGGATTGCAATCACGCACGCGCGCTTGGAGCTTCGCCGGGATGCCCGAACCGGTCAGCGCATCGACGAACTTCGCCATCGCCGCGGGGCCATCGGAGTCGACGAGCGTCGGCGCCACCCTCGGTAGCCAATAGCGAATGATGCCGGGATCGCGCTCATAGGCGACGACGCCGGGCTGCGCCGCGACGAGGGGGCGGTCCTTGCCCAGGAGGGCCTCGAGCTTCTCGTAATCCTGCGGAAAGAGCGGCGTCACCGAGACCACCGGCACGTGCGGCGCCGAGGCGAGGACGGAGGCGAGGCGCTCGTCGATCTGATCGACCTTCACCGCGAGGATCACGACCTCGGCATCGCTCGGGACCTCCGCGACCCGGTTCGGCTTCGGCAAGGTGTCACGGCGACCGCTGCTGATGAGCTCGACGACGAAGGGATCGTCCTCGCTCAGGCGGGAAGGACGCACGACGAACGAGACGTCGTTGCCACCTACCGCCAGCCTCACGCCATAGACCCGCCCCAGCGCTCCCGCCCCGACTACGCATACGTGCATCGAATCCTCCCTCGTTGATCGAAACACAAAAGCTGAACCGCCAAGCCCCAAGGCCGCATGGGCGCATGGGTGACTCGGCGGTTCCAGAGACTTCGCGGGCTGCGTCTCACCGATAGGTGAACACGAGCTCGTGATTGCAGATGTAGAAGACGTCGCCCTCGAGGATGGGCTTGCGGCCGACGCGCTGCCCGTTGTGCTCGACGCCGTTCGTGGAGCCGAGATCGACCATGTAGTACTGGCCGTTGATCCGCTCGACCATCGCGTGCTGACGCGAGATGTTCGGGTCGCGGATCGTCAAATCGCTCGACTGCTTGCCGCGGCCGATGACGAACTGGTCCTTCGTGACGAGGAACTTCTCGCCCGCGCAGTAGACGGAGAGGCGCGGAGCCACGGGGGCCGCGACCGGCATGGCGGGGACGGGGCGAGCCGGCACGCGACCCGGCTGCGGGGGCAGGGGAGGCGGGGCCGAGTGGTGCAGGGGAGCGGGAGCCCGGCTCGGAGGAGGCGGCAAGGGCGGCAGCGCCGATGCGCGGCCATGCACGGGCGCCGGCGGGGGAGGGGGCGCCGGCAAGGGCGGCAGCGCGGACTGGGCGTGCGGGCGTGCGGGCGGCGCTTCGACCGCCGGCGCCGCGAGACGCGCGCGCGCGTACTGCTTCATCGCCTCGGAGATCAGGTAATCGACGGAGCACTCGAGCTCCTGTGCCATCTGCTCGAACGTCTCCCAGAGAGCGTCACGGCAATGAAACGTTCGGGCGGATTTCTTGTTGGGGTCCGAGCTCATGGGCAATCGTCCGGATTCAGGCTTGGGGGGAGATCACGTCCGCGTCTTCATCTGGGGCTCGACACAGAGCCTGACGAAGTCGCCAATCGTCGAGACGGCCACGGTCTCCACGGAGTCGGGAGACTTCTGGACGTCGCAATGCCACTTGGCGTCTTCGTCGTCCACTTTCGGGGTCGGGGTCCGATCCGAGGCGAGCGGCGCCACGACCGCGAGATCGGCCGTCGTCCCGGCCACGTAGAAGTAGCCGAGCGCCGTGAGACGAGCCGCGGTGCTCCCGCTCTTGAGGAAGGGGAGCAGCTCGTCCCGCGCGGTCTTGCCGTCCTTCGGCGCCATCTCGGCGAGGGTCCGCCCGTAGAAGAGCGGCTCGCTCACCGCGAACCCCGGCGAGGCGCCACCCGGCAGCTTGCCCATGAACTCGGCGATGTGCGCGGGCGTCGACATCTTGAGGACGGTCTGCGCGCTCACCGCCCGCAGCTTCCACTGCCGCGACTGGAAGAGCGCGTAGAGCTCGTTCACGACCTTGTCCCGCGGCATCTCGCCGACGCGGACGAAGGCCAAGTCCCGGATCGCTTCCGGCGTCTCGTTCGCCGTCGCCAGGGCCAGGATGCGCTCGACGTCCTTCGGATTGTTCCGGTCGAGCCGCCCCTCCAGGGCCGCCACCGCCGCGAGCCGGCGCTTCTCGCTCTGCGACGCATCCGCCGCGAAGCTCAGGCAGAACTCGACCGCGGTGCGCGCGTCGATCTTGCGGATGGCGCCGAAGATGCGGGTCAGCGACTCGTCCTGGAACTGGGTGACCTGCGCCTCGAGCTGCGCCGGCGTGACCTCGAGCTGCGAGGCCTTGTTGGCCTGCTCGATCTGCGGCTTCGTCTTCTCGAACCACTCCTTCGAGGCGACGGACTTCGCGAGATCGACGAGCTTCTTCGCCCCCTCCTCCTTGGTCGGCCCGTCGCCGAGCTCGGCGATCAGGCCGGCCAGGCGGTCGTACTTCGAGTCCTCGCCGGTGATCAGGGCGGGCAGGGGCTTCACGGCATCGGCGCCGATGAAGCGCATCACCTGCTCCATGCTGTACGTCTGCCCCGGAGCGGCGAGCCGGGCGTCGAAGTGGGAGGTGGTCCACTCGATGAGGGCCTGGGTGAGCTGCTTGCGCTGCGCCTCGTCGACGACGAGGGCCGTCTTCTCGTAGCTGAGGAGCGCGAAGACGGTGTCCTTGAACGGAATCGAGGTGTCGAGGACGCGCTGGTCGGGCGTCTGCGAGGGCGCGGTCTTCATGCCCTCGAGGAGCTTCGGCAAGAGGCCCTCGAGGATCTGCTCGCGCTCTTCGGCCGGCAGCTCGCCCAAGGCGTTGACCAGCCCGCTGATCCCGATGCGGCGCCCGCCACGGGGCTTCATCGTCGCGAGCTCGAGGGCGGCGCGCTGGCGCAGCTCGGGCTCGTACTTGTCGTGGGTGACGACGGCCACCAGCTTGGTGGGGCCCTGGACGGTGGTCCCCCAGCGCTCGACGTCCTTCTCGTCCACCCGGCAGCCGGCGAGCGTGCCAGCGCCGACCACCGCGCCCACTGCCATGGCGGTCATCACGACGACGCGGCGCAAACGGCCTTGAGCTTTGGTGTCTCGCATGTTCGGTCGGAGCGCCTCGATCACGAGAAAGGAGCGAAATCCTGGGGATCGGCCCGTAAGGGCGCCCGATGGTAGCCGCTTCGCGAAGGCTCGCTCAAATGAATTTGCCCGGTGGGGGGCATTGCCAAAGGAGTTGCCCAGGGTCGGCTGGTGGGCGTAGTGTGTCCGTGTAGGTCACGCTGCCACATGTCGCTGCCGGTCTTCATGCCTCGTCGTGCCGCCGCGGGAGGGGGGTCGCTGCCGGTCACGGGAGCCAACTCATCCCCTACGCGATCGACGCTCGATCGAGGTCGCGAAGCCGCCGCCCTTCTGCTCTTCGCCTCGTCCGTCTTCATCGCGCTCGCGTTGGCGAGCTTCCGCGGTGATCCGGCGAGGCCCGAGGTGCAGGGTCCGGACTGGGTCGGCCCGGTCGGGGCCGAGGTGGCCCGCAGCCTCGTCGGCCTCCTCGGCGTGGTCGCCTGGGGCGTCGTCATCGAGCTGATCGTCTTCGGCGCTCCGCTGCTCCGGAACCGTCCGTCCATCGCCAACGTCGCCCGCTTCGCCGGTGACGTCATCGTCGCGCTCATCGTCGCCGCGCTCCTGCACGTCGCCGCCCCCACCGCGACCGCCTTCGGCGCCATGCCCCTCGGCGGAGCCTTCGGCGAGCTCTTCGGCGAGCTCCTCCGCTCGCTCTTCTCGAACATCGGCTCCTACATCATCGGCCTCACCGTCATCGGCCTCATCCTGATCAACCGGGCCTCGTTCTCGTTCATCGCCTGGGTCCAGCGTGCGGGCCGCACCACCGAGAAGGCCGCCGAGAAGGCCGCCGCCGGCGCCAAGGCCGTCGCGGGCGCCTGGGCACGCGCGAAGGAGCTCGAGAAGGAGCGCGCCGCTCGGGCCGCCAAGGTGAAGAAGGCCTCGGAGCCCGCCATCAAGGAGATCCGCGAGGAGCAGGCCATCATCGCCGTCCTCACCGACGACGACGCGAATACGCCCACGCCGCCGCGGGTTCGCCTTGCGACCGACACCGAGATCGACTCGCCGCCCCTCCTGCTGCGCGACGCGCCCACGCCCGCGCCGCCTCCGGTGCGTCCGGCCAAGAAGAAGTCGCTTCCGGCGAAGAAGGAGAAGAGCCCCTCGCCTCCGCCCGCGACGGTGGACGAAGCGCCCGTGAAGACCGAGCCGGTCGCGGTGACCGAGGTCGCCGTGGCCGAGCCCTTGCCCCCGACGCTGCCTCCGCCCCTTCCCCCGCCTCTGCCGCCCGAGCCCACGCTCGACATGGAGCCGGCGGACGAGGTCGTGTTCGAGGAGCCCGCCCTCGACGAGCCGGCGTTCACCATGGAGTTCGAGACGCCGATCGTGGAGGAGGTCTCGCCGGTGTCGTTCGCCTCCGAGGCGACGCCGAAGGTTCCGTCGTCGGCGCCCACCCCGGTCGCTCCCAAGAAGCGCGAGAAGGAGTCCGAGGCGGGGCCCGTCATCGTCGACACCAAGCCCCAGCAGGAGACGCGCAAGGCGGAGACGGTGAAGCTGGTGCCCGCGGTGGGGGAGGGCTTCCGCCTGCCGCCGACGGCGATGCTCGAGCCCCCGGCGGAGAACTCGAACGAGATCGACGACGAGCAGCTCCGCGAGAACGCGCGCCTGCTCGAGAAGGTGCTCGCCGACTACGGGGTGCAGGGCAAGGTCGAGGAGATCCACCCCGGCCCCACCGTCACCACCTACGAGGTCACGCCCGCCGCCGGTACCAAGGTGTCGAAGGTCGCCTCGCTCGCCGCCGACCTCGCCCTCGGCCTCTCGCGCAAGGTCCGCATCATCGCCCCCATCCCGGGCAAGAACCGCATCGGCTTCGAGCTGCCCAACGAGAGCCGCTCGCCCGTCTGCCTGCGCGAGCTCATCGAGGACGAGCGCTTCATGAAGCTCAAGGCGCCCTTGCCCGTCGTCCTCGGACGCGACCAGGTCGGTGCGCCCTACTTCGCCGACCTGGCCTCGATGCCGCACGTCATCGTCGCGGGCGCGACGGGCGCCGGTAAGAGCGTCGGCCTCAACGTCATGCTCACCAGCCTGCTCTATCGGCGCACGCCCGAGGAGCTGCGGCTGCTCATGATCGACCCCAAGGTGGTCGAGCTCGCGCCCTTCGACGGCATCCCCCACATGCTCCTGCCGGTCGTCACCGACATGAAGCAGGCGTCGAACGCGCTGAAGTGGGCCGTCGACGAGATGGAGCGGCGCTACCAGCTCTTCGCGAACGCCGGGACGAAGAACATCGGCACCTACAACGCGTGGGTCGAGAAGGTGCGCCGCGGCGAGGCGAGGGCGCCGAAGGTCGAGAAGGTGCAGGCCATCGGAGCCGACGGCGAGCCCATCGAGATCGACGCCGCCAAGGACGGCACCGACCAGGGCCTGCCGGAGAAGCTCGCCTTCATCGTCATCGTCGTGGACGAGTTCGCGGACCTGATGATGCAGCAAGGCAAGGAGGTGGAGGCCTCGGTCGCCCGCCTCGCGCAGAAGGCTCGCGCCGCCGGCATGCACGTCATCCTCGCGACGCAGCGCCCGAGCGTCGACGTCATCACCGGCGTCATCAAGGCGAACTTCCCGACCCGCATTGCCTTCCGCGTCGCGCAGCAGGTCGACTCCAAGACCATCCTCGACGAGGTCGGCGCGGAGCACCTGCTCGGCAAGGGCGACATGCTCGTGAAGATGAACGGGACCATCGAGACGCGCCGCGTGCAGTGCCCCTTCATCAGCGAGGAGGAGGTGCAGCAGGTGACGGACTTCCTGCGCCTGCAGGGCTCGCCGGTCTACGACGAGAGCATCCTCAAGCCGCGCGAGGAGGACGGGGGCGCCGCCGCCGAGGACGATGGCGAGCTCGACCCCCTCTACGACCAGGCCGTCCGCATCGTGGCCGAGACCGGCCGCTGCTCGACCTCGTGGCTGCAGCGCAAGCTCGAGATTGGCTACAACCGCGCCGCGCGGCTGGTGGAGACGATGGAGAAGCAGGGCATCGTCGGGCCGCCGAATGGGTCGAGGGAGAGGGAGATTCTCATCTCGGCGTTCTGAGGAGCCCGACCAGATAACGGGGGCGATTCGTGAATCGCCCCTACCTGGTTGGACGGCGTCGATTGGGGGGCGGCTTGGGCGAGGAAGACGTTTCGCCACGTGATGAGGTGGCCGTCGGATTTCCGCATCCCAGGTGAGCCCCTCCCCGCGGCATGGACCACAACCCCATCCCATGCCCAGCCCCGCCGTCGAGAAGGTCATCCCCTCCCGCCCCCACACCCTCGGCGGCGTCCCCATCGCGCGCGTCCTCCCCGTCGCCCGCCAGCGCCAGCTCGGCCCCTTCGTCTTCCTCGACCACATGGGCCCCGTCGACCTCCCCGCCGGCTCCGGCATCGACGTCGGCCCGCACCCGCACATCGGGCTCGCCACGGTGACCTACCTCTTCGAGGGCGCGCTCCTGCACCGCGACAGCCTCGGCTCCGAGCGCATCATCCGCCCCGGCGACATCAACTGGATGACCGCGGGGCGGGGCATCGTGCACTCGGAGCGGACGCCTCCCGGGCTTCGGCAAGCTGGCTCGCGCCTGCACGGCCTCCAACTCTGGCTCGCGCTCCCGCAGGCTCTCGAAGACGCCGAGCCCGACTTCCTCCACTACCCGGCCGAATCGCTGCCTCGGGGCGAGGTGGGCGGCGCGAGCATCCGCGTCCTCTGCGGCACCGCGTACGGGATGACCTCCCCGGTCCGCACGGCTTCCCGGACGCTCTACGCCGAGTGCCTCCTGCCGGCAGGCGTCGCGCTCGAGGTGCCCGAGGAGGAGGAGCGCGCGGCCTACGTCGTCGAAGGCGAGGTCGAGTGCGAGGGCGAGCGCGTGTCGGCGGGGTGGATGCTGGTCTTCGCCAAGGGGAGCGTGCCCGTGCTGCGGGCGACGACGGCGACGAGGCTCGCGCTGCTCGGTGGCGATGCCCTCGACGGCCCGCGCCACATCCACTGGAACTTCGTCTCCAGCTCGCGCGAGCGCATCGAGCGAGCCCGGGCCGACTGGCGCGAGGGCCGCTTCCCGAAGGTCCCCGGCGATGAGGGCGAGCCCATCCCCCTCCCCGAGGACGCGCCGAAGCCGAGCCGAAGCTGAGCGAGCCCCGCTCGTGTTCCGTGCTGGAACCGCACCTGAGTTGCAGAGGTCACCCGAGGTTCCGGTCACCCGCTGCGCATGAGTTGCAGCCCTCACCGAACGCCCCGGCCCGGCCGCCCTCTCGCGACCCCCTCCCGCCCGTCCTCTTTCCCCGAGGAGGCCATGTGCTACACCGTCCCGCTTCCGAATTTTCCGAGTGATTTCCGAGATTTTTGCCGTGTCCGACAACGATTTGACCATTCCCCACGAAGAAGAGGGCCTTCTCGAAAAGGTGCGCACGAGCCTGGCCGAAGCGGCGCGGACGGCGGCGCGTGAGCAGGCGAGCTACGACGGCGAGCTGCTCTCGCTCCGCGACCAGATCGCCGACGCCCGCTTGGAGGACGTGCCCGCGCTCATCGCCGACATGGAGCGCCTCCAAGGTGTGGCGGCCCGGCGAGCCGAGGCGAAGGGCGCGCTCGTGGATCCGCGCTCGCCCTACTTCGGTCACATGCGCTTGGTCGAGGAGCGGCGCGGGCGGACGCAAGAGCGCGACGTGCTCATTGGGAAGGCGACCTTCGTCGATTCGAAGAACGGCGTCCGCATCGTCGATTGGCGCCACGCCCCCGTCAGCCAGCTCTACTACCGCTACGAGGAGGGGGCCCCGTACGAGGAGCGCTTCGGCGATACCGATGTGGAGGGCGAGGTGCTCGTCCGCCGCACGGTGACGATCGTGAACGGCAATCTCGTCCGCATCGCGTCGCCGCAGGGCGTCTTCGTCCGCCGCAAGGATGGCTGGAAGCGCCACGATCCGACGCATACGGCGCTCTCGGGCGGGCAGGGGACGGCGACGCGGCCGCGCGATTTCGTGGGCGGCATCCTGGGCGTGGGTCCGGATGGCGAGCAGCGGGCGGACCGGCACCTGCCGGAGATCGCGGCCCTCATCGATCCGCGCCAGTTCGAGCTGATCACGCACCCGGATGCGGGGCTGGTGGTCATCCAGGGTGGGGCGGGTAGCGGGAAGACGACGATCGGTCTGCACCGCATCGCGTACCTGGCCTACGCGGATCCGCGCCGCTTCGCGCCGGACCGGATGCTCGTCGTGACCTCGGGGCCGGGTCTCGCGGCCTACATCGGGCAGGTGCTGCCGGCGCTCGAGGCGGAGGGCGTGAACGTCGTCACGTTCGCGAGCTGGGCTCGCAAAGAGGTGAAGCGCGCCTTCCCGTGGATGGCGTCGGTGCCGGTGACGGACGAGACGCCGAGCGTGGTGACGCGGCTGAAGAAGCACCCCGCGCTGATGCACGAGCTCGAGCGGCGGGCGGAGAAGCTCGCGGCGAATCCGGGATCCCGGAAGGACTCGCGCGCGATCGCGAACCTCTGGGCGGAGACGCTCACGGATCTCGACGCGCTGCTGGCGGCCTTCGCGGCGGATACGCGCGACCCGCTCTCGCCGGACGAGATCAAGCGGGCGCATCGCTGGTGCGCGGAGCGCTGCCCGGCCGTGCTCGAGCGCGACGCGCAGCTCGAGGATCGCGCGCCGCGGGGTGACTACGACGACGACATCCGCGGGCACAAGGGCATCGACGGCCTCGATACGGAGATCGACGATCGCGCCGCGCTCGACGAGGAGGACGACGCGCTCCTGCTCCGCCTGATGCAGCTCGTGAAGGGGCCGCTGCGGGGCCACGCGAAGAAGCCGATGCTCTACACGCACCTCTTCGTCGACGAGGCGCAGGACCTCGCGCCCATCGAGATGGCGGTGCTGCTCGAGCAGACGACGCCGGAGAAGTGCGTGACCCTCGCGGGCGATACGGCGCAGCGGCTCCACCTCGACAACGGCTTCACGGGATGGGAGGCGGCGCTCGAGCACCTGGGCCTCTCGCACGTGGCGGTCGAGCCGCTGCAGATCGCCTACCGCTCGACCCGCGAGATCCTCGAGGTGGCGCGCTATGCGCTCGGTCCGCTCGCGCCGGAGGAGCCGCCGATCGCGCCCCGCTCGGGTGCGCCGGTCGAGGCTCATCGCTTCCCGGATGCCGGAGCGGCGGTCGCGTTCTTGGGCGATGCCCTGCGGCCGCTGTTCACGCGCGAGCCGAACGCGACGGTCGCGATCCTGGCGCGGCATCCCGAGCAGGCGGACCTCTACTACGAGGGCCTGCGCCGCGCGGAGGTGCCGATGCTGCGGCGGATCCGGGTGCAGGACTTCGCGTTCAAGCCGGGCGTGGAGGTGACGGAGATCCGGCAGGTGAAGGGCCTCGAGTACGACTACGTGGTCCTCGTGGACGTGAACGCGACCACCTTCCCGGCGGACGACGAGGCGCGGCACCTCTTCCACATCGCGGCGACGCGAGCGGCGCACCAGCTCTGGATCCTCGCGACCGGGCCGACCACGAGCCCGCTCATCCCGCCGGAGCTGCTCGACGGCTGAGCGCAGCGTTCGACCGACGAAAAGCGCGACCCCTCTCTCCCGCGAGGGAGAAAGGGGTCGATGTCCTGGCAGCTCATCGATCGATGACGGCGATCCACCGATCGCCCTCGAGGGCTAATCGCGCAGAAGCCCGCGCCGGGCCGCCAGGCGGACGAGATCCGCGGTGGAGTGCACGCCGAGCTTGCGATTGATGCTCGTCCGGTGCGTCTCCACCGTCTTCACGCTGACGCCGAGCTCCTGCCCGACGCCCTCGTTCGTGAAGCCGATGATCACGAGGTCGAAGACCTCGCGCTCGCGCTGGGAGAGCTCGTCGAGGGGGCTGATGCGCAAGTCCATCCCGGAGCGGCGCCGCAAATGGGTCTGCAAGACCGAGCGCGGAAAGCGCGGTGAGATGAAGAGCTCGCCCCGCGCGACCGCGCGCACGCCGTTGAAGAGCACCTCCACCGGATCCTGCTTGAGCACGTAACCCGAAGCGCCGGCCCCCAAGGCTTCGAGGACGAAATCCTCGCCGGAATGCACGGTGAACATCAGCACCTTCGAATCCGGCGCCCGGCGCTTCAGATTGCGGGCGACGCTCACGCCGCTCAGGCCGGGCAACGACAGGTCGAGCACCACGACGTCGGGTTGGATCGACTCGCAGGTGGCGTAGGCGGATTCGGCGTCCTCGGCCTCCCCGGCGATTTCGAAACCGGGCTGCGAGCCCAGCGCGGCGCGCAATCCGTCGCGCAGAACGGGGTGATCGTCGACGATGACAAGTCGTAGCATTGCGGTTCCCATCCCCTAGAGCCCGGCGACTCTAGTGCGTAACGCGTCCCTTTCGTGAGTCTTCCCGATCGGCCGTTCGGACCATGGGCATCGCGACGGAGGCCTCGCTAGGCCTTCGCCTTCCCGTCGAGCGAGGCCACGATGAGCCGGGTCAGGTGCATCGGCTGGACCGGCTTGGCGAGATGGTGCTGGAAGCCAGCCGCGATCGCGTCGTCGCGGGCCGCTTGGCTCGCGTCGGCCGTCAGCGCAATCGCCGGTAGCGGTGCCTCAGCGCCCCGCTCCTCCTCGAGGGCGCGGACGCGGCGAATGAAGGCGAAGCCGTCCTCGTCGGGCATGCGCAC
>Ga0180215_1003010_pt1 | contig 16337 bp, 15 predicted proteins | sample eDN3rd37CBELigBY_FD_128871 | JGI IMG/M metagenome (GOLD analysis project Ga0180215, IMG submission 128871) | Enriched backyard soil microbial communities from Emeryville, California, USA - eDNA 3rd pass 37_C BE-Lig BY (version 2) (version 2) | ecosystem: Environmental > Terrestrial > Soil >...
CGCCGCGGCGCTTGCTCTTGCCGACGCGTCGATCGTCGCGCTCGCCCTGCCGCCGATCCTGGTCGAGCTCGACACGACGATCACCGGCGCGGCCGCGGTCGTCGGCGTCTACGCGCTCGTGCTGGCGCTGGCGATCCTGCCCGCGGCCCGGCTCGACCCCGGGCGCGCGGGCGTCTGGGGGTTGGCGCTGTTCGCGGCGGCGTCGCTGGGCTGCGCGGTGGCCGGCTCGCTGGGGCTGCTGCTCGTCTTCCGTGCGCTGCAGGCGCTCGGCGGGGCGGCGGCGCTGCTTGCGGCGTTCCACGTGCTGGACGCGGGCGCGTCGCGCGAGGGGCGCCGGCTGTGGCTGGGCGCGGCGCTGATCGGCACCGCCGCCGGGCCGGCGATCGGGGGTGCGCTGACCGAGGCGTTCGACTGGCGCGCGATCTTCGTCGTGCAGGCGCCGCTCGCGGCGCTGGCCGCGTGGGCGTGCCGGCGGCCGGCCGTGGCCGACGAGCGCCCGGTCGTGGACGAGTCGGACCATGACGTCGCTCCGCCCGAGGGCGGCGGCCTCTGGTCGCGCGGCGAGCCCGCGCCGTCGGCGCCCTGGGACGCGCCGCCGCCCGAGCTCGCCCGGCGCGACACGGCGCGGATCACCGAGCTCGACGTCGGCGCGCGACCGCGCGACCGCGCCCTCGACTGGTCGGGCTTCCCGCCGGCCGAGGCGGGGGCGCTCGCGTTCACCGCCGCGGCGTTCACCGCGGTGCTGTTCCTGCTGGTGATCGAGCTCGTCGCCGGGTTCGCGGTCTCGCCGCTGCGCGCGGCGCTCGGCGTGAGCGTGCTGCCGGTCGCCGCGCTGGCCGCGGCCGCGGTGCCCGGGCCCGCGCGGGCGAAGGCGCTCGCCGGCGCGGTGCTGCTCGCGGGCGGGGCGGGCGCGCTCGCGTTCCTGCCCGCGGCCGGGATCGCCTGGACGGTCGTGCCGCAGCTGCTGGCCGGGGCCGGCATGGGGTTCGCGCTGCCCGCCTTCGAGGGCGAGCTGCTGCCGGCGCGCACGGTCGCGAACGCGGCGCAGAACCTCTTCGCCCGCCACGCCGGGATCGTGGTCGTGCTCGCGATCCTGGCGCCGGTCGCGACCGCGGAGCTCGATCGCTCGACCGACCGCGCCGTCCTCGAAGGCGCCGCGCTCGTACTCGACGCGCAGATCGGCCCGCTGCGGAAGATCGAGCTCGCGCCCGCGCTGCTCGACGACGTCGACATCGACCGCCCGCGCGCCGCCCTGCAGGACGCCGTCGACAGCCGGCGCGTGGACTTCGCCGACGACCCCGCGGTCTACGACCGGCTCGCGAAGCGCCTCGACGACGTCGTGGTCGTCGCCGTCAAGGACGCGTTCCAGGTCGCGTACCTGATCGCCGCCGCGCTCGCCCTGCTCGGCGGCGCGCTGCTGATCCGCGCCTGGCGGCGCCCGATCGTCCTCGCCGCGGCCGCCCTGTCGGCCGCGACCGTGCTCGTCTACGCGGTCGAGCGCGGCAACCAGGCGCCCCCGCCCGTCACGATCCAGGACCCGTGCCAGGAGCGCGCCCTGCCGAACGCCGGCGGCCTCACCGGCGCGATCCAGACCGAGGCGCTGCGCATGCTCGACCGCGGCGCCTGCCGGTTCGGCACCAGCCGCGAGGAGTTCACGCTCGCGCTCGTCGACCCCGACCGCGCCGAGGAGTACGAGCGCGAGCACGGCGTCAACCCGCGCGAGCTCGGCGGCCTGCTCTCACTGCTCGGCGGCTGAGAGCTCCAGGCGCCACACCCCGTCCTCGTCGCGCGAGGACGCGAACGCGCGCCCGACGTCGGCCGCCAGCGCCGCCAGGTCGATCGGCGCCTCCGGGTCGGTGGCCAGCACCACGAGCGCCTCGTCGTCCGGCAGCGACGCCAGCGCCGCCCGGGCGCGCAGGAGCGGAACCGGGCACAGGAGCCCGCGGGCGTCGACGACTTGGGCCACAAGCGATAGATAGCCCCTCTGGCACGATGGGTGCGTGCTCGCCGTGATCCTCGAGTCCGCCGAACCCGAGCGCCTGTACACGGGCCTCTCGCTGATCGTGTCCGCCGACGAGGCCCGCGGGCTGGCCACGTTCGGCGCGCTGACCGCGCTCGTGGACCCGGACATCAAAGACGCTCCGCACGTGCTCGAGGACGAGCGCGAAGCCTTCGCGCGGACGCTCGAGGAGCTGCGCACGCTCGCCGCGCCCCGCATCTGGGCGTGCAGCGCGGCCGTGCAGGCGACCGGGGCCGACCCGTCCGGCCTCGCGGGCGTGATCTCGATCCCGAGCTTCATCAACGAGGTCAAGGACGCCCAGCTGGTGGTCGTGTGAAGCGGCTCGCGATCGTGCTCGCCACCGCCGCGCTCGCCGGCTGCGGCGGCCCCGCGGCCGACCTGTTCGAGGTCAAGCGCTCGGGCGCGGACCCGAAGGCGAACCTGACCCTGCTCGTCTCCGACGACGGCAGCGTCACCTGCAACGGCACCAAGCACACGATCCCCAACGAGCTGCTGCTGCGCGCCCGCGAGCTGACGCGCCGGCTGTCCGAGCAGGCCGAGCTCAACCTCACGCTCCCGGCGGGCCCGAACAGCATCCTCAACTACCAGGCGCGGATGGAGGCGGGGACGATCGCGTTCGCGGACACGTCGCGCCCGCTGCCGCGCTCGTTCGCCGACCTGACCGCGCTCACGAGCGATCTGGCGGAGAATGTCTGCGGGATCGAACGCGGATGAGCCTCGCCGACACCATCACCTCCGCCGACCTGCGCGCCCGCCTCGAGGCGGACCCGGCGCTCGCGAACGCGCGCGACGAGCAGGGCATCTCCGCGCTGCTGCTCGCGATCTACCACCGCCGCGAGGACGCCCGCGAGGCCCTCCTGGAGGCCGGCGCCGAGATCGGCCCGCTCGAAGCGGCCGCGCTCGGCGACCTCGCACGGCTCGAGACCGCCGACCTGGACGCCCGCGGCGGCGACGGCTTCACCCCGCTGCACCTCGCGGCGTTCTTCGGCGGCGCGCCGGCCGTCAAGCTCCTGCTCGAACGCGGCGCCGACCCCGACGCCGACAACGACAACGCGTTCGACGTCCACCCGATCCACTCGGCGGCCGCGGTCGGCGACCACGAGGCGGTCAAGGCGCTGCTCGAGGCCGGCGCGGACCCGAACGTCACCCAGCAGGGCGGCCTGACCGCGCTCGACGCCGCCCTCCACCGCAAGGACGCGGAGCTCGAACAGCTCCTCCGCGCCCACGGCGCCGTCAGCCGGTGAAGTTGACCTTGCCGTTGGAGCGCGCGCGGGCCTGCGCGCGGTCGATGAACTCGAGCCGCTTGCTCGCCGCCCGGCACAGCCGCGCGACGAGCTTGAGCCGCGCGGTCTCCGAGCGCAGGTCCAGCAGCCCCTGCTTGGCCTCGAGCCCGAACTCGACCGTCGCCGCCATCTCGTAGGCCGACATCGCCTCCAGATCGTCGGGCGAGAGCGCGCGGTCCGTGGCCTGCTCGACGAGGTCGGCGTAGGCGAGCTGCGCGCCCGCGGCGGCCGCCGCCGGGATCTCCTCGTCGTGGTCGTCCAGGAACACGACCGTGCCGGCGGGGTAGGGGAGGTCGTCCTGGCGCGCCTCGATCCGGAAGACCCGCGTGCCGCGCGCCACCAGGTTCAGGCGCCCGTCCGGGAAGCGCTCGAGCACCTCGGCGATCTCGCACGCGCAACCCACGGGCCGCAGGCCGTCGTCGGCGAGCCAGACGATCCCGAACTCGGAGTCCTCCTCGAGGCAGCGCCCGATCATCGTCTTGTAGCGCTCCTCGAAGATGTGCAACGGGATCAGCTCGCTCGGCAGGGCGACGATCCCGAGCGGGAACAGCGGGAAGTCCCGGACCAGCTCCACGACGATCCAGTGTATGCCCGGCGGCGTAAGCTGCCGCGCGTGGAGCCGCTCTACGTCCAGCGCGACCAACCGCCCGGCGTCCCGCCGCTGCACCTGACCGGCGAGCGGACGCTGCCGGACGTGCCGGAGGAGAACTACTGGTTCCGCCGCCACCTCGTGGTCTACGAGTGGATCGCGCAGCGCGTGCGGGGCCGCCGCGTCGTCGACCTCGCGTGCGGCGAGGGCTACGGCTCCGCCGTGCTGGCCGAGACGGCGAGCTCCGTGGTCGGCGTCGACGCCAACCCCGAGGCCTTCGAGCACGCCAAGGCCAAGTACCGCCGCCCGCGCTTCGAGCGCACCATGATCGAGCTCTGGGAGGGCGACGTCGACGACGTCGTGTTCCTGCAGACGATCGAGCACCTGCAGGACCCCGACGCGATGCTCGCCCACGTCAAGGAGCTGATCGCGCCCGACGGCGTCGCCTACATCTCGACGCCGAACGTGCTGACGCTCGCGCCCAAGGGCCAGGAGCGCTCGGGCAACCCGTGGCACGTGCGCGAGTACCGCCCGCGCGAGTTCCGCGAGCTGTGCGAGCGCCACTTCAGCCGCGTCGAGCTGCTCGGCCTCTTCCACGCCCGCAAGCTGCGCGTCCACCAGCTTGCGATCGAGCGCCTCGGCTGGGACCGCGTGCACAAGGCGCTGCGCATCACCAAGCCGTTCTACGAACGCTTCACGCCCGCGATCTCGGCGAAGGACTTCGCGCTGCGCGAAGGCGACCTGGACCGCAGCCTCGACCTGCTCGCCGTCCTGCGCCCGTGAACATCGTCCTGCACACCCACATGCCCTACGTCGAGGGCTTCGGGACGTGGCCGTTCGGCGAGGAGTGGCTGTGGGAGGCGATCGCCACCAGCTACCTGCCGCTGCTGGACGTGCTCGACGCCCACCCCGGCAAGGTCACGCTCAGCATCACGCCGGTGCTCGCCGACCAGCTCGAGGCGCCCGGCGCGCTCGAGCGCTGCCTGAAGTTCCTGCGCGAGATCCGCCCCGCCTCGCACGCGCTCGACGAGGGCCACGCGCCCCAAGCGGCCCTCGAGTACTCGCGCCGGCGCTACGAGCAGGCCGCGGACGCGCTCGAGCGCCGCGGCGACCTGATCGCGGCGTTCGCCCCGCACGTGCGCTGGACGAGCGCCGCCACGCACGCGGTCCTGCCGCTGCTGGCCACGGACGCCGGCGTGCGCCTGCAGCTCGAGACCGGGATCGCCTCGCACCGCGCGCGCTTCGGCGGCTGGGACGGCGGCTTCTGGCTGCCCGAGTGCGCGCACGCGCCGTGGCTGGACGAGCTGCTCGAGGAGGCCGGCGTGCACGTGACCTGCGTCGACTGGACCGACGTGACCGGCAGCCGGGCGCCGCAGCGCACGGAGGCGGGCGTCGTGCTGGTGCCGCTCGACCGCGCCGCGATCGACCGTGTCTGGCACACGTCGGGCTACCCGGCGCACGGCGACTACCGCGACTCGCACCGGCTGACGCCGCGCGCGCACGCCGCCTGGGCCAACGACGGCGAGCCGTACGACCCCGAGCGCGGCGCCGCGCGCGCCCGCGAGCACGCGCGCGAGTTCGTCGCCGCGACCGCCCCCGACGCCGTCGTGGCCTTCGACACCGAGCTCTTCGGCCACCACTGGCACGAGGGCATCACGTTCCTGGAGACGGTGCTCGAGCTGGCCGACGTCGTCCCGCTCGAGCCCGGCCCGGCCGAGCCCGCGCCCACGGAGCCGCCGCCCACCTCCTGGGGCGAGGGCCGCGACCTGCGCACCTGGAGCGCGACCGGGCTCGCCTGGCAGCAGCGCGCCGCCGAGCTGCGCGCGCTCGGCGCCCAGCCGTCCGACCGGGCGCTGCGCGAGCTGCTCGCGCTGCAGAGCTCGGACTGGGCGTTCGCGATCACGCGCGAGACCGCGGGCGAGTATCCGCGCGAGCGCGCCGCCGGCCATCTCGCCGCCTTTACGGAGGCACTCGTTGGACAAAGCTCCGACGAGCTGCGGAATTTGGCTCCACAGCTGGCCTCGTGGGCTTTCGTGCAGCCCTGACGCTCAAGCTCCGGGGGAGCCGGGACGATATTCCGGCGACGGGGCGTGTACAGTGCGTCGCCGTCATAAGCCGAGTCCCGGCCGGCCTGTCCGGACGGGAGCGGGGGAACCGTTGGGGCCTTGGTCAGGCCCCGGGGGCGAATCGCCGTCGTACGACGGCGTAGTGCAGGTCTACGCGCGAGCCCGACAGCTAACCCCGTAGGCGCAGTGAGACCAAGGGGGTTACCTGACGTGCAGCAACTGAATCCACCGTTACGCCGCCTACTGGCCCTGGGCCTGACGCTCGGCGCGCTGCTCGCCCTCCCGGCGGGCGCGTTCGCCTCGGACGAGACGCGGGCGACCGGCGGCGCGGCGGCGGAGACGAAGACCAAGAAGAAGGCCAAGAAGGCGAAGAAGCCCAGCGTGCGGCAGATCCAGCGCGCGCTCGGCATCCGCGCCGACGGCGTCATGGGCCCCAAGACGCGCCGCGCGATCAAGCGCTTCCAGCGCCGCAACGGCCTCAAGGCCGACGGCATCGCCGGCCCCGCGACGCTCGCCAAGCTCGGCCTGTTGACCCCGCGCGAGGACGCCACGCTGGCGGGCATGGACCCGGCCGCGATCCTCGCCCAGATCGCCGAGTGCGAGTCCGGCGGCGACCCGACCGCGGTCTCCCCGTCCGGCAAGTACCGCGGCAAGTACCAGTTCTCGCAGGACACCTGGGAGGCGCTCGGCGGCACGGGCAAGCCCGACGAAGCCGACGAGGCGACCCAGGACGCCCTCGCGCTCGCGCTCTACAACGAGCGCGGCCTCGCTCCGTGGCCCAGCTGCGGCGCGAAGCTCACTGCCAGCGAAGGCTGACCGGCGCTTCGCGCATGCGCAGGACGCGGGCGGGGGTGCCGCCCGCGACCGCGTTCGCCGGCAGGTCCTTGGTGACGACCGTGTTGGTGCCGATCACGGCGTTGTCGCCGACCGTGACGCCGCGCAGGATGCACGCGCCGTAGCCGATCCAGCAGTTGGATCCCACCCGCACGTCGCGCTTGTAGATGCCCTGTTGGCGGATCGGGCGCTCGACCTCGACGACGCCGTGGTCGAAGTCGATCAGCATCACGCGGTCGGCGATCACGCACTCGCGCCCGATCGAGACGTGCTGGAAGGCCGAGATCGTGCACTCCTGCCCGAGCACGGTCTTGGCGCCGATCTCGCACTCGCCCTCGTGCACGCGGATCTTCGTCCCCTGGCCCAGCCATGACCAGCGCCCGAGCCGCAGCACGGCCTCGCGGCCGATCTCGAGCTTGACCTTGGGCCCGATGAAGCACAGCCCATCGGTCTGCAGGCGGCCGCGGAAGCGGAGCTTCAGCCACGCCAGCCGCGCGAACAGCCGCGCGTAGGCGAGGTTGAGCATCCCGTGGCTGCGCAGGAACCGCAGCAGCGTCAGCGGACCGCCGTGGCGTGGCTTTGGAACGCCGTACACGGCCATCGCCGGGTGAAGACTATCCTCGCCGCCCACATGACGGACTCGCTGGCCGAACGACTCCTGCGCGGCGACAAGCGCGCGCTCGCCCGCGGCATCTCGCTCGTGGAGGACGACGACCCCGAAGGCTGGGACCTGGTCCGGGCCGTCTACCCGCACACGGGCAAGGCTGCCGTGGTCGGCTTCACGGGGCCTCCCGGCGCCGGCAAGTCGACGCTGATCGGCGCGCTGGTCGGCCACCAGCGCAAGCTGGACCGCCAGGTCGCGGTGCTCTCGATCGACCCGTCCTCACCGTTCCGCGGCGGGGCGCTGCTGGGCGACCGGATCCGGCTCAGTGACCATTTCCTTGACCCAGGCGTGTTCATCCGCTCGATGGCCACGCGCGGCGCGCTCGGCGGCCTGGCCGAGGCCGCCTTGCAGGCCGCGCTGCTGATGGACGCCGCGGGCAAGGACGACGTCTTCCTGGAGACCGTCGGCGTCGGCCAGGCGGAGGTCGACGTGATCGACCACGCCGACTCGGTCGTGCTCGTGCTGATCCCGGGCTCGGGCGACTCGATCCAGGCGCTGAAGGCCGGCGTGATGGAGATCCCGGACATCATCGTCGTCAACAAGGCCGACCACCCGCTGACGGACACGATGGTCCGCGAGATCCGCGGCGTGCTCTCGCTCGCGCCCCAGAAGGGGTGGCGCGTGCCGATCATCAAGACCGAGGCCGTGCGCGGCGAGGGCGTCGACCAGTTGGCCGACAAGCTGGCCGAGCACCGCGCGTTCGTGGAGTCCGAGGGCACGCTGTCCGAGCGCCGCCGCCGCAACCTCCTCAACGAGGTGCTCGGGATCGCCACGATGCGGCTCCGGCGCCAGCTCGAGGACGCGCTGCGCGACGACCCCGAGGTGCAGGCCCTGCTGGACGAGGTCGTGGCCCGCCGGCTGGATCCGGCGAGCGCCGCGAGCGCCGTGCTGGCGCGCGGCACGCTGGACCCGGGCGCCGCCGCCCGGCCTGACGCGATCCCGTAGTTACTGCCTGTTGCGGCGGGCGTAGGATCGCGCCACACGCGAGAGGAGGTCCGCCGTGAAGGTCACTCGTCTGCTTACCCTGGCCGCCGCGTTGACCGTTGCCACCGCAGGCACAGCCGCGGCAAACGGCCCCGACGTCGGTCACCGTGTCAAGCACCTGGTGGTGCCCTCGCCGATCGAGGGCGAGCCGCCGCGCACGGTGCCGGTTCACCTGTGGTACCCCGCGACCGGCTTGTCGCACAACGCGCCGCGGACGGTGTACACGTCCACGCTCTACGGCAAAGACCTGGCTGGGGTGTCGGATCCGCTGGGCTGGAGCGTCCGCTCGGAACGGGCGCGGGAGGGCGGGACGCCGCGCAAGAACCTGGACGTCATCGTCTTCTCGCACGGCTCGACCAACGACCCGATCGACTACGCCGGCACGCTGGAGGACATCGCCGCGAAGGGCTTCCTGGTCGCCGCGCCCGCGCACGTCAACAACACGCAGGACGACGTGCGGATCGACCACTTCATCACGGACCTGGCCGGGCCGGATCTCTTCCGCTGCGCCGACGGGCGGGTGCCGCCATGCGCAGCCGGATACGGGGTGCCCCGCAGCATGCGCGACCGCGTGCGCGACATCTCGCACACGCTCGACGCGCTGGAGGACTGGTACGGAGCCGACACGTCGCAGGTCGGCGTGATGGGCCATTCGCGCGGTACCGTCACCGCGCTCGCGGCCGCGGGCGGGAGCGCGACCTGGGGCGTGCAGCCCGAGGGGCGCGTGCGCGCGATCTTCGGGATGGCCATCGGCGCCGCTGCGGTCACGAACGCGGCGGACCTCGAGAACGTGACGGTGCCGACGGTGCTCGCCGGCGGCGGCCGCGACCGCAACAGCGTGCTGCAGGTCAGCAGGGACGCGTTCGCTGACTTGAAGAGCGCGGACAAGCTGCTGGTCGAGCTCCCGGACGCCACGCATCGCAGCTTCGACTCCGACTACTGCGCGCAGTTGCGCTCGGCCGCCGAGCGGGCCGCCGGCAACCCGAACGCGAAGCTCGACTGGCACACGATCCGCCTGATCGGCGCCTCGGCGCCCGGCGGACTCTCGGGCAAGGCCGTCCACTACTGCCACGCTCGCTACTTCACGCCGGCGGTGGACGCCGTGCTGCGCGAGACCGCGAACTCGGAGTACCCGCCGCAGTTGGCAGGGGACTGTGCGGTCACGTCGCTGCCCTGCACCGGCCTCGACTCCGACACGGTGACGGACGGGATGGCGGACATCGCCGCGACGTTCTTCAAGGCCGCGCTCGGCCCCGGCCACGCGCCGTACCCGCCGGCGCTGCGGCCGTCCATGCTGACGCGGCGCTACGACATGATCGGCGCGGTGCAGGCGGCCGGCGCCTTCTGCAAGCCCCAGCCGAAGGAGTGCCCCGAGGACTGAACCGTTCGTCCAGTCTGCGTTGCTTTGCGCGTGGCGCGGCCTAGAGTCGCGCCATGCGGAGCGCGATCCGAGCGTCGGCCTGCGCCGTGGCGCTGTTCACGGCGCTGTGCGCCCCTGCCGTCGCCGCTCCGCACGGCCAGCTCGCCGCGGTCGTCGACGGCCAGCTGGTGATGGCGAACTCCGCCGACGGCAGCGGGCTGCGCACGCTGCCGGTCGGCGGGCCGATCACCGAGCTCGCGTTCTCGCCGGTCGGCAACCGGCTCGCGATCGTGCGCGACGGCAGCATCTCGGTGATCGAGGTCATCACGGGGCGGCACCAGCTCGACCTCGGCGTCAGGGGGAGCAACATCGCGTGGTCGGCCGATGGCACGAGGATCGTGTACGTGCGCGACGCGGTCGCGTACACCGTGCCGTCGCGCGGCGGGACGGAGGACCGACACTCGCTCGTGCTGCCCGACGGGGTCACGGCGCTCGGCTGGGCGCCCGGGCTCGACCGTGCCGCGTTCGTGATCGACGGCCGGCTCGAGCTCGCCGAGGACGTGCCCGTGTCCGGCGCGCCCGCGTGGTCGCGTGACGGCAGCCGGATCGCGTTCGCCAACCGCGAGGGCCTGCACACGCTCCCCGCCGCGGGCGGCGCGCCGACGCTGATCGCGTCCGCGCCGGCGGTCGGGCCGCGCTGGGCGCCCGACTCGTCCGCGCTCGTCTACGGCGCCGCCAACCACGTGCGGATCGTGCCCGCGGGCGGGGGAGCGCCGCGCACCGTCATCTCCGGCCGCGAGGCAGTGACCGCGGTCGACTGGCAGCCGTGCACGAGCACGACGCGCAGCTGCGAGTCGGCGAAGCCGCCGGAGTGCGCCGCGACCGCCGTCTCGGTCACCACGCACACGGACGAGCCCGTGGGCCTGCCCGCGCCGCCGTGCAGCGATCCCGCCAACCGCGCGGTCACCCTCGTCGTCGTCCGCGCTCCCGAGCACGGCACGCTCGACGGCTGGCGCTACACGCCCGCGCCGGGCTTCTTCGGGCAGGACGCGATCAGCTACCGGGTCAACAACGGGGCCACCGAGTCCGAGAACGTCCGGCTGACGATCTTCGTCGTGCCGCGCGCGGCGCCGGTGGCCGTCGCGCCGCGGCCGCAGCCCGCGCCGCGCGGCGCCCCGTTCCTGACCGCGACGCGGATGCCGCGGCTGAACGCGCGCCGGCAGACGGTCGTGCGGCTCACGTGCGACCAGGACTGCACGTTCGGCGTCCGGCTCACCGCGCGCCTGCGCGGCGGCAAGCGCATCCAGGGGCGGCGCGTGATCCGCAAGCGGGCGGCGCGCACCGAGCTGCGGCTGCGGTTGCGGCTGCCGCGCAAGCCCGCGGGCGCGGTCAAGCGGGTGTGGGTCACGGGCCGCGTGACCGGCGCCTCGGGCGAGAGCCGGCGCGTGCGGCTGCCCGTCAGGCGCCCGCGCTGACGATCTCGTCCAGCAGCGCGTCGATGTCGGCGGGCGTCGTGTTCGGGTTCAGCAGCGTCAGCTTGAGCGTCGGGCGGCCGTCGATCGTCGTGCGGCCGATCACGGCCTTGCCGGTCGCGAACAGCTCGCGGTGGATGCGGATGTTGACCGCGTCGCCGCCGTGATGGCGGAACGCGACCATCACCGTCGAGGGGCGCGTGACGAGCTCGAGCTCGGGGCGCGCCTCGATCGCGTCGCCCGCGTACTGGGCGAGCGCGAGCACGTCCTCGAGCATCTGCCCCAGCTTGCGACGGCCGGTCGCCCGCAGCGTGATCAGGATCTTGAGCGCGTCGAAGCGGCGCGAGGTGTCGAGCGAGCGGCCGACGAGGTTCAGCTGGCCCTCGGCCTCGTCCTCGGGGCGGTTGAGGTAGGCGCTCGCGTGGTGGACGGCGCGCAGCGCCGCGACGTCCGGGACCAGCAGCGCGCTCGCGGGGAACGGCTGCCACCACAGCTTGTGCAGGTCGGCGGTGACCGAGTTCGCGCGCTCGATGCCCGTCAGGCGCGGCCGCTGGCGGTCGGAGAGCACCAGGCCCGAGCCGACGGCGGCGTCGACGTGGAACCACGCGCCGCGCTTGGCCGCGCGGTCCGCGAGCGCCTCCAGCGGGTCGATCGCGCCGAGGTCGGTGGTGCCCGCGGTGCCGACGAACGCGATCACGTGCTCGCCCGCGATCGCCTCGTCCAGCGCGGGGATCGACATCGCGCCGGTCGCGTCGGTCGGCACGCCGATCACGGCTTCCGTGCCCAGCCCGAGCAGCGCGGCCGAGCGGCGGATGCTGTCGTGGCTGGCCGCGGACGCGACGATCCGCCAGTCGTTGGGCGGCAGGCCGCGGGCGCGCACGTCGCTGCCCGCGCGGTCGCGGGCGAGCAGCAGCCCGAGCAGGTTCGAGCCCGTCCCGCCCATCGTCAGCACGCCCGACCCGGCCGGCCCGAGCCCGTGCTCGCGCGCCAGCCAGCGCACCAGCGCGTCCTCGACATAGGTGCCGGCGGGCGAGGCGTCGAAGGCGTCCATCGACTGGTTGGTCGCGCCGACCGCCAGCTCGGCCGCCGCGGCGCTGATCAGCGGCGCGGGGTGCAGGTGCGCGACCGTGCGCGGATCCCCGAGCCGGATCCCGCCCTCCAGCACCGGCGCGATGTCGGCGAGCACCTGCTCGAGCTCCGCGCCCTCGGCCGGGCACGGGTCGATCGCGGCCACGGCGGCCTCGAGCTGCGCGGGGGTCAGCGGCGACCGCGGCCCGGGCAGCGCCGCCGCGCGCGTGACCGCGTCGGTGACGGCGAGCACCGCGGCGCGGAACGCCTGGTGCGTGGACGGGTCGGTGGTCAGGAACATGGCGCGGAGCATCCTTACACTCCAGCGGCGCGATCCAGGCGCCGACTATCACTCCGTATGTCCCGCCTGCACGTCGCCGTCGCCGCCCTGCTCCTCGCCCCGGCCGCCGCCGAGGCCGCGGAGGCGCGCCCGGCGACCGCGCCGCAGGCGCGCCCCGCCGCGTCGTTGGCGCCCCCGGCGAGCGCGCCGCAGGCGCGCCCCGCCGCGCCGTTGGCGCGCCCGGCGAGCGCGCGGCGGGCGCGCCGCGCCGCGCGGGCGCCGGGCCGCCCCGCCGCGCGTGCGCGGCGCGCCGCGCGCGCCTCGACCACCATCTCGCCGGGCGGCGTGCTGCGGGCGACCGTGCGCGTCGAGGACCGCGTGCCGCGGCTCACCGTCCGCCGCCACGGGCGCGTCGTGCTGCGCGCCGACCTCGGCCGCGTGCGCGCCCGCGACGTCCGCGTCGGCGCCGCCGCCAGTCGCTTCAGCGGCAGCTACGCCACCGCCGCCGGCAAGCGCCGCGCGCGGACCGTGCACGCCACCCGCACCGTGCTGCACTTCGGGCGCCGGGCGCGGCTGGAGCTCGGCGTCGCCGACGACGGCGTGGCGTTCCACATGACCGGGTTCGCCTCGCAGCAGGTGCGCTACCGGCCGGACGAACGCGCGCGGGGCTGGCTGCAGCGGCTCACGCGCGGCTACGAGGGGCGCTACCTGCCCGTGAACGCCCGCCGCGTCAACGGCGCGATCGGCTACCCCGCGCTGTTCCGCGCCCGCGGCACGTACACGCTGCTGACCGAGACCGCGGTGCCCGCCGGCCAGCCCGGCGAGCACCTGGTCGCCGCCCGCGGGGCGTTCACGACGGCCGCCGCCGAGGGCGCCAAGCGGACGGTCGCGGGCTGGCGCGTCGCGGTGATCGGCTCGCTGGCCGATGTCGTCGCGTCCGACCTGCCCGACGACTTCGCGCCGCCGTCGCGGATCGCCGACCCGTCGTGGATCCGCCCCGGCCGGGCCGCGTGGTCGTGGTGGGCGGACTCCGGCAGCCCGCGCGAGCTCGAGGCCCAGCGCCGCTACGTCGACTTCGCCCACGAGGCGGGCTTCGAGTACGTGCTGGTGGACGCGGGCTGGGACGGCGGCTGGGTGCCGGAGCTCGTCGAGTACGCCGCGCGCCGCGACGTCCGCGTGCTGCTGTGGACGGACTGGCACGACCTCGCCACGCCCGCGCAGCGCGCCACGCTCCTCGACCGCTGGGCGGACTGGGGCGTGGCCGGCGTCAAGGTCGACTTCCTGTGGGGCGACACCGCCAAGCGGATGGCGATCAGCGAGGCGATCGCGCAGGACGCGGCCGCGCGCCGGCTGCACGTCGTCCTCCACGGCCACGCGATCCCGCGCGGCCTGCAACGCACCTGGCCGAACGTGCTGACGCTCGAGGGCGTGCGCGGCGCCGAGCACCTCAAGAGCGGCCGTGCCGACGAGCCCGCGCACAACGTCACGCTCGCGTTCACGCGCAACGTGGTCGGCTCGATGGACTACACGCCGGTCACCTTCAGCGCCCCCGGGCGCGTCAGCACCGCCGCCGCGCAGCTCGCGCAGGCGATCGTCTACGAGTCCGGCCTGCAGCACTACGCCGACCACCCCGAGGCCTACCGCAAACGCCCCCAGGCGCTCGCGCTGCTGCGCCAGGTGCCGGCCGCCTGGGACGACGTGCGGCTCCTCTCCGGCGCCCCCGGGCGCTCGGTCACGCTCGCCCGGCGCGCCGGCGGGCGCTGGTTCGTCGGCGCGCTGAGCGCGACCCCCGCGCGACGCGAGATCGTCGACCTGAGCTTCCTGCCCAAGGGGCGGACGTTCCGGGCGCGGATCTACGCCGACAAGCGCGGCGACGAGATCGCTGTCACCCAGCGGACGGTCACGTCCGCAACGCGCCTGAAGGTCCACGTTGCGCGCAACGGCGGATTCTCGATCGCGATTTCCTGAGCTAGCCTGTCGCGCGTGAAATTGCGTTCAGGGAGGGACGCCCGGGCGCTCCTCGCGCTCGTGCTGGCCACGGTGGGCTCGGGCGTCGGTGCAGGGCAGGCGACCGCGGCTCCCGGCATGGAGATCGCGCTACAGGACGACTACGTCTTCGTGGAGCAGTACTACTACGGACGCGAGGCGGCGCTCGTCCAGGCGCGCCAGCTCGGCGTCAGCCGCCTGCGGGTCAACGTCCGCTGGGCGAGCGTGGTCCGCAAGGCCAGCGCGCGCAAGGCGCCGCGCAAGCCGCGCTACATGTGGAGCAAGTTCGACAGCCTCGTCAGCGACGCGGCCCGCCACGGCATCAAGCTGCAGGTGGCCTTCACGGGCCCGGCGCCGCGCTGGGCGACCGGCAACCGCAAGATCGGCAACCGCGCCGTCGACCCGAAGCGCTTCGGCCGCTTCGTCCGCGACGCCGCCAAGCACTTCAAGGGCCGCGTGGACCGCTACTCGATCTGGAACGAGCCGAACTGGCACACGCAGCTCGAGCCGGCCAACAACTGCCGCAAGAACGACTGGAACGACGGCTGCGACTCCAAGCTGGGTGAGCTCTACCGGAAGCTGTACGTGGCCGGCTACCGCTCGATCAAGGCCGTCGATCGCCGCGCCGAGGTGCTGTTCGGCGAGTTCGCCCCGCAGGCCTCCGGCACGCGCCGCGAGCCGAAGGCCTGGGCCTCGTCACCGCTGGCGATCCTGCGCGAGATCACGTGCTCCAAGCGCAACTGGAAGCGCGCGGGCAAGTGCCCCAAGCTGCGCGCGGACGGCTTCGCGCACCACCCGTACGCGTTCTCCAGCGCGCCCGACAAGGCCGTGGGCGGCCGTGACGACGTCACCCTGGCGACGCTCAACCGGCTCACGAGCGCGATCGACAAGCTCGCCCGCCGCGGCGCGCTGCGCACGCCGAACGGCTCCAAGATGGAGCTCTACCTGACCGAGTACGGCTACCACGTCGCGGGCAAGCGCAAGCTCTCCGACACGCGGCGCACGGCGTACCTGACCAAGAGCTTCGACATGGCCCTGGCGCACCCGCGGGTGCGGCAGATGCTGCAGTACCTGCTCGTGGGTGGTCCGCCGCGGCGCGACCTGTTCCCGACCCAGCTGATCAACCATGACGGGTCGCCGACGGGCAGCTTCGCCCCGATGGTGGAGTGGGCGACGCTGAACGCGCCCAACATTGCCGCGGCCGCGGCGAACTAATGCATCGCCTTCGAGGTGCGTGAGGCGGCGGCCGCCCGCCGCCACTCGCCCGCCACGCGCCGCTCGCGCCACACGAGCGCGGCGGCGCCCGCGGCCAGCGCGGCGCACAGCAGCGCCGGGTACAGCGCCGGGCCGGTGAAGTCCGGGAAGACCACGACGGGCGGGCCCCAGGGGATCTTCGTGTCGACCTCGAGCCAGCCGGCGAGGTCGCCGCTGCGCTCGGCCAAGACCACCCACAGGCTGCCGCCGAGCGAGAACACCGCGAGGGCCGCCGCCAGCAGCCGCGGGACGTGCCGCAGCCCCCAGGCCGTCAGCGCCGCCGCGGCCGGCAGCGTCGCGATCATCGGCACGCCCGGGAACGTCTCCCCGCGCAGCGGGTCGGACGCGAACAGGGCGACCACCGCCAGCTGCGCGCCGACGATCGCGAGCAACAGCCCCGCGCACGCCTCCGCCTCGCGCCGGGCGGGGGCGACGCGCGCGAGCTGGTCGCGCCGCGAGCGGTACAGCAGCCAGCCC
>Ga0180215_1003012_pt1 | contig 16333 bp, 16 predicted proteins | sample eDN3rd37CBELigBY_FD_128871 | JGI IMG/M metagenome (GOLD analysis project Ga0180215, IMG submission 128871) | Enriched backyard soil microbial communities from Emeryville, California, USA - eDNA 3rd pass 37_C BE-Lig BY (version 2) (version 2) | ecosystem: Environmental > Terrestrial > Soil >...
CCAACGATCACGGACGCCGGCGCGAACGGGGGTGACTATGTCAAGCCCGTACCTGTCGGTGTCCCGGCACGCCAACACAGCGCGAAGGGCCGTAGCTCGGCGCCGAAGGAGGCGCGAAGAGCGTGGTGCGCCGCTCCCTCCCCCTTATCGGTTACCGGCGGCGCCGCACCGATGCCACGCGGCTACGAAGGCGCGCGCGTCGTGGAAGACGCCTTCGCCCGGATATCCGCGATCTGCTCGTCGATCCAGTCCCCCGGATCGCGCGACGTGACGATCTCCTTGAGCCCCCGCGCCCGGCGCTCGCGCGCCTCCGGCGTCATGACCAACGCGCTGTAGATCGCGTCGGCGAGCTCCTGCACGTCGAAGGGATTCACGGACAAGGCGTACTCGCCGAGCTCCTCGTGCGCGCCCGTGTTCTCCGACAAGATCGAGACCCCGTGGCGCTCGTTCACCAGGGGCCCCTCCTTGGCGACGAGGTTCATGCCGTCGAACATGGCGTTGACCATCATCACGTCGTAGTGCTTGTAGGAGGCGACGGCCTCGTCGAGGTCGTCGCGGAGCTTGAGGTCGATCGGCATCCAGTCGGGCGTGCCGTGGCGGTGGTTGACCACGGCGACGAGGGCCTCGATCTTCTCCAGGTACTCGGCGTACTCGGGCACGTCGGTCCGGGAGGGCATGAGCTGGGCGGTGAAGGTGATGCGCTCGGCGAACTCGGGGTGCTGCTCGAGGAAGATGTCGAAGGCGGTGAAGCCGCGGAGGACGTTCTTGCTGAGGTCGGCGCGGTCGACGCGGAGGATCGCGAACTCGCGCCGGCGGGCGAGGACGCGCTCCTCGAACTCGCGCACGCGGGGGCGGCGGGCGACGGCGCGGGTGGCCTCGTAGTCGATCGGCAGGGGGTAGGAGCGGACCCAGACCTCGCGGTCGCCGCAGACGACGATGCCGTTCTCGAAGTCGACCTCGAGGCCCATCAGGTCGCGGCAGCACTGGAGGAAGTTGCGCCGGTAGGAGCGGGTGTGGAAGCCGATGATGTCGTTGGCGAGCAGGCCGTTGTAGATCGCCTCGCGCATGCCGTTGGGCAGCACGCGCCAGGCGTCGGGCTGGGTCCAGGGGATGTGGACGAAGTGGTGCAGGAAGACGTCCGGGCGCTCGGCGCGGACCATGGCCGGCAGCGTGTAGAGGTGGTAGTCGTGGACCATGACGACGGGCTCGTCCTGGCCCTCGATCTCGTCGACGACGGCGCGGGCGAGGTCGCGGTTGACCTGCTGGTAGCCCTGCTCGAAGGCCTCGACCTCGTGGCGGCGGATGTCGGGGGCGTTGCTCAGGTCCCAGAGGTAGTGCTGGATGAACCAGAGCATCGGGTTGGCGATGATGTTGTAGAAGCGGTCGTAGGCCTCGTCGTCGGACTCGACGAAGCGCACGCGGAAGGACCCGCCCTCGGGGGCCTCGACCTCGAACGGCTTGCCGCCGTGGTCGCGGGCGACCGCGACGTCCTGGTCGGTCATCGCGCTCGCGATCCAGATCGCGTCACGGTGGGAGGCGAGGCCGGTCAGCGCAGTCACGAGGCCGCCGGTGCCGCGCTTCACCGAGCCGTCCTCCTGATATGTCACGGGCCCCCGGTTGGAGACCAGGACCAGCGGGGCTTGCTCGGTCATGGGTGCTGACGATATCCGCCCGTCGCCATCCGTAACCGCGACCCGGGCTCAGCCGGACCCGGAGGGCCGCTCGCCGAGCTTGACCTTGACGACCTGGCGCTCGCCGCCGCGCACGATCTCGACGTCCACGGTCTCGCCGGGCCGATACCGCGCGATCGCGACCGAGAGGTCGTCGTCGTCCTCGATCGCGGTGTCGCCGACCTTCGTGATGATGTCGCCGCCGAGCGCGAACGCCCGCCCCTGGAACTGCTCGCGCCCGCGCCCGCCGCGCAGGCCCGCCCGGGACGCCGGCCCGCCCGGCTCGATCGACTGCAGCCAGGCGCCGCGCTCCGCGCCCAGGTCGAACTCCTCCACCAGCTGCGGGTAGAGCGTCACCGACGTCACGCCCAGGTACGCGTAACGCGCGCGCCCCTCCTCGCGCAGTTGCTCGACCGAGCGCTTGACCGCATCGATCGGCACCGCGAAGCCGACCCCCTCGCCGCCGCCGGAGCGCGACTGGATCTGCTGGTTGACCCCGATCACGCGCCCGTCGCTCCCGACCAGCGGCCCGCCCGAGTTGCCCGGGTTGATCGCCGCGTCCGTCTGGATCGCGCCCGCGATCGCGAAATCGGTCAAGGAAGCGACCGACCGGTTCGTCGCCGACACGATCCCCACCGTCAGCGACCCGGCCTGCCCGAACGGCGACCCGATCGCGGCCACCGGCTCGCCGACCTTCACGCTCTCGCTGTCGCCGAGCGGCAGCGGCTTCAAGTCCAACCCATCGGGGTCCACGCGCAACAGCGCGATGTCCACGTACGGGTCGTGCCCCACGATCTTCGCCGGCACGCGGTTGCCGTCGGAGAACTCGACGAAGACCTGCGACGCGGGCCGCAGCCGCGCCCCCTCGCCCGTCGTGACGACGTGCGCGTTGGTGACGATCTCGCCCTCCTCGTTGACGACGAACCCGGAGCCCTCGCCGCCGTCGCCGCCGAACAGCGCCTGGATCGTGACCACCCCCGGGGCCTCCTCCTCGTAGATCCGCTGCGCGTCGAAACCGCCGTCCCGGGCGGCGACGACCTCGTCCGGCGTCGCGGTCGCCGAAGCCGACGGCGGGGGATCGCCGCCGGAGTCCCCGCACCCGGCGAGCGCGACGACGGCCAGTGCGACGACGAGCCGCCTCACGAGGGCAACACGAGGGAGAAGGTGGTCTTCCCGGGTCCCGAGCGCACGGTCAGGCGCCCGTGCATGCGCTCCGCCAGCTCGCGCGCGATCGCCAGCCCGAGCCCCGCGCCCTGCGCCTGCTCGTTGCTGGTGAAGAACGGCTCGAAGATGTGCGGCATGTTCTGGCGCTTGATGCCGAGACCGGCGTCGGAGACCTCGAGGCGAACGTGCCCGTTGGAGCGGGCCGCCGAAACTTCGACGCTGGTCCCGGGCGGCGTGTGGCGCAGCGCGTTGTCGAGCAGGATCCGCAGCACCTGGGCGACGCGCTCGGGATCGCACTCGAGCTCGATCGGGTCGGGCCGCAGGTCGAGCGTGACCTCGGACTCGTGCCGCACCGCCGCCGGCGTGAACTCCGCCGCGACCTCGCGCGCGAGCTGCCCGACGTCCGTCGGCTCGGGCCGCAGCTCGAGCGCGCCCGCCTCCAGCCGCGAGAGGTCCAGCAGCTCGACGGCCAGGTTGCGCATGCGGTCGACCTGCCCGCGGATCTGCTCCAGGAACGCCCGCCGCGTGTCCTCGTCGAGGTCCTCGTCGGCCAGCAGCTCCAGGAACCCGCCGAGGGAGAAGATCGGCGTGCGCAGCTCGTGCGAGGCGTTGGCGATGAACTGCTTGCGCGCCCGGTCCAGCCGGGCGAGCTGCGCCTGCATGTCGTCGAACGCGGCCGCGAGCTGGCCGAGCTCGTCGTCGGAGTCGGCGCGGATCGGCTGCGAGAAATCCCCGGAGGCGACCTTGCGCGCCGCGCGCTCGAGCCGCTTGACGCGCGCGGACAGCGCCCGCGCCACCAGATAGCCGGCGAGGATCGCGATCACGAGCGCGATGCCGCCCGAGATCAGCACCTGGCGGCGGATCAGCGCCACGTTGTCGGCGACGTCGGAGAGCGAGTCCGCGAAGACCGCGACGTAGGGCTGGGTGAGGAGCTCGTCCTCGATCGGCTGCGCGGTCAGCGTCATCCGCCCGTTGGCGGTCCCCACCACCGCCGAGACGGGCCCTTCGGCCTTCACCGCCTGGCGCGTGATGTCGGCGACGTCGAACTTGGTCGCGCCGCCGTCCGGCGTCGAGTCCGTGAACACGAACGCGCCGCCCGGCCGGTCGGCCATGATGATGATCTCGGTGCCGATCCGCTCCGCGAAGCGACGGATGCCGTTGACGCGATCGCGCCGGACCCGGGACTGGTCCCAGTCGTTGCTGTTCTTCAGCGTCGGCGGCTCGCGATCGATCGTCGCGTAGAAGTCCTCGACCGGGTACAGGAACCGCGCCACGTCCGGCGTGTACTGCTCCGCGGTCGCGCGCACCTGGTCCTGGCGCTGCGAGGTGAGGCTCGCCTCCAGCCGCGGCGTCACCGACAGGTAGATCGTCCCGATCGCGCCGATGATGATCAGCGCGAAGATGACGGCGAGCCGGTTGCGCAGCGAACGCAGGCCCGGCACGGCCTACCCCTCCTCGTCGCGGAAGCGGTATCCGACGCCGCGCACCGTGAACAGGTACTCGGGCTCCTTCGGATCCGCCTCGATCTTCTCCCGCAGGTGGCGGATGTGCACGTCGATGGTGCGCGGGTCGCGGTACGCGGAGTCCCCCCACACGCGCGCCAGCAGCATGTCGCGCGTGAACACGCGCCCCGGGGAGCGCGCCAGCGCGGACAGGATCTCGAACTCGACGTAGGTCGTGGGCACGACCTCGCCGTTGCGCGACACGGTGCGCTTGCCCGGGTCGATCCGCAGGCCGCGGATCTCGATCGGGCGCTCGTCGTCGCCGTCGTTGCGGGCCATCCCGGACCGCCGCAGCGCGGCCTTCACGCGCGAGCGGAACTCGCGCATCGAGAACGGCTTGGTGATGTAGTCGTCGGCGCCGAGCTCGAGCCCGAGGACCTTGTCGATCTCCTCGGACTTGGCCGTGAGCATGATGATCGGCACGGTCTCGCCCTTGGCGCGCAGGCGGCGGCAGACCTCCAGGCCGTCCATGCGCGGCAGCATCACGTCCAGCACGACCAGGTCGAAGACCTGCTCGGAGAAGCGCGCGAGCGCCTCGGCGCCGTCGGCGGCCTGGACGACCTCGTAGCCGTCGCGCTGCAACGGGAACGAAAGCAGCGTCTGGATCGGCTGCTCGTCGTCGACGAGCAATATGCGGGGGGCGCGGTCTGCCATGACCTTGCCAGCAGAGGATAGATCTAGAGCGAAGCTTTAACCTCGGGTGCGGTGCTCGACGCTCGCGTGTACCGGACCGCCTTCCTCCCGGCGCTGGTCGCGCTGTTCGTCGCCGCGTTCGCGCTCGAGGACCGCCCGGCCCCCGGCCGGGCCGACATCGCGACCGACGTCTTCGACGCCGAGCGCGCGTTCGGGAGCGGCAGCGCGCCCGCGCCGCAGTCGCTGCGCGCACTGTCCGCCGCGTTCCCGCAGCGCGCCCCGGGATCGCCCGGTGACATCGGGCTGGCCCAGGTGGTCGAGGACACCTTCCGCGCGCCCGACGAAGGCCAGGAGCGCTCGTCGTTCAACGTCACCCGCACCGCGGACGACAACGGCATCGTGACCGTGACCGCCACCCGCCCCGGGTTCTCCACGCGCCGGATCGTCGTGCTCGCCCACCGCGACGGGCCGGGCGACGCGAACCTCTCCGCCACCGCCGCGCTGCTGGAGCTGGCCCGGCTGCTGAAGTCGCGCGACCTCGAGAAGACGCTCGTGCTCGTCTCGACCTCGGGCGCGACGACCGGGTTCGCGGGCGCACGCGAATGGGCGCGAGCGAACGCCGGCACGCCCGTGGACGGCGTGATCGTGCTCGGCGACCTGGCCGGGACGTCGATCCGCAAGCCGTGGGTGGTCTCGTGGCCGCTGTCGCCCGGGCCGACGCCGCTCGGCCTGCAGCGCACCGTCGCCGCCGCGGTGCGGCGCGAGGTCCGCAGCCCCGCGGGCGGCCCGCGCGCGCTCGGCCAGTGGGCGCGTCGCGCGTTGCCGATCACGGTCTCCGCCCAGGGCCCGATCGGCGCGGAGCTGCCCGCGGTGCTGCTCTCGCAGACCGGCGAGCTCGGCCCCGCCCCGGACGTGCCCGTGTCCGAGACGCGGCTCGAGGCGTTCGGGCGCGCGGCGCTGAGCGCGATCGGCGCCGTCGACAACGCCGGCCCGCGCGACGGCCCCGCGTTCGGCGGCGCGCCCAGCGGCATCGTCACCCTGCGCAACGTCCTGCCGGACTGGAGCGCGCGGCTGGTCGTCGGCACGCTCCTGCTGCCGGCGCTGCTGGCCGCGCTGGACGCCTTCTTCCGCGCCCGCCGCCGGCGGGTGCCGATCGCGCCCTGGATCGCGTGGCTGGCCGTGGCCGCGGTGCCGCTGCCCGTCGCGTGGCTGTGGATGCGGGCGATCGGCGCGTTCGACGTGATCGAGGCCCCCGACGGCCCGCTGCTGCCCGGGCCGATCGACACGCCCGGCCTGGTCGCGATGGCCTCGGCGCTGATCGCCGGCGGGCTCGCGTGCTGGCTGGCGCGGCTGGCCGCGGGCAGGCTGCGCCGGGCCGAGCCGCCCGAGGAGGACGGCCGCGGCCGCGTGATCCCCGGCGTGGACGGGCTCGCGGTCGCCACCGGCGTGTGGCTGTGCGGGGTGACCGCGATCGCCTGGGTGCTGAACCCGTACGCCGCCGGCGTGCTGCTGCTGGCGACGCACCTGTGGATCTTCGCGGCCGCCGGCTGGCCCTTGCGCTACGGCCTGCTCGCGTTGGTCGCGGGCCTGATCCCGGTGGGGCTGATCGCGGTCTACTACGGCTTCGCGCTCGACCTCGGCCCCGCGGGGCTGGCCTGGGGCGCCGCGCTGTCGGCCGCCGCGGGCTACGGCCTGTGGTCGACGCTGCTGGTCGCGGGCCTGCTGGCCGCGCTGGCCGCCACCCTGCGCGCGCTGCTCGCGCGGCGCCGGATCACGCAGGAGGTGGCGCCGATCCGCACGCGCGGGCCGGTCAGCTACGCCGGGCCGGGCTCGCTCGGCGGCACGGAGTCCGCGCTGCGGCGATGAGGACCGCGCTGCGCGCGCTCTCGACGGCGCTGATCATCTCGGGGACGCTGCTGCTGGCCGACGCCGGCGCGACCCTGCTGTGGCAGGAGCCGGTCTCGGCCCTGTACTCGCGCTTCCAGCAGAGCGAGCTGCAGGGCGAGCTCGACCGGCTCGAGAACTTCCGCCCGCCGCCCGTGGAGCGGCGCGCGCTCGAGAAGCTGACCGACCCGCGGCGGCGGCTGGCGTTCGCGGCCCGCTCGCTCGACCGCCGCACGGACGACGGCGACGCGCTCGGCCGCCTGCGGATCGACCGCATCGGCCTGGACACCGTGTTCGTCGAGGGCACCGAGCCGGGCGACCTGCGCGCCGGCCCCGGCCACTACCCGGCGACGCCGCTGCCCGGCCAGCGCGGGACGGTCGGGATCGCCGGGCACCGCACGACCTACGGCGCCCCGTTCCGCAAGCTGGACAAGCTGCGCGCCCGCGACGAGATCGTGATCGTGATGCCCTACGGGCGCTTCACCTACCGCGTCGAGCGCACGCGGATCGTCAAGCCGACCGCGGTCTGGGTGACCCAGCGCGTCTCCTACGACCGCCTGATCCTCTCGGCCTGCCACCCGCTGTACTCCGCGGCCGAGCGGATCGTCGTGTTCGCGCGGCTCGTGCGCTCGACGCCGCGCGGCCCCGCCGCGTGAGATCCGGCGAGCACCCCATCGACCATTGTCCGGGCCAGGACGATGAGGCTCATATGACGGTGCTGGAAACCCGATACGTACAGCGAGACCGGATGACGGGTCCGGCTCGCGACGGCGGGCGGCGCTTCGCGCGGCCCCCATCGCTCCCTCCCAAGGATGGTGCGGTGACCAGAGTGCAACAACTCCGAGAGTGCATCGAGTGCGGGACGTACGAAGTTGACAGCCAGGCTGTGGCGGCGGCGATCCTCAAGCGACTTCTCGACGGTGAGGCGGAAAGTGAGCCACTGGCGTAACTAGCCGTGCTCGTAGCCCCGCCAGGCGTCAGCGCCTGGCGGGGCACCCCTCCAGACCACGTCCGGAGGCCCCGCCACGACTTCGCCGATCCAGGTCAGATCGGGCAGGTCGGTGCCCACCGCGCAGAGCTCATAGTCCTCGCCGCCGGTCGCGGCCAGTTGAACCGGGTCCACGCCAAGGTGCCCGGCGACCTCCCTCACCCCCTTTGCGAGCGGCAACGCCGCCGCGTCGAGCACGATCCGCACGCCGCTCTCCTCGGCGAGCCGGCGCGCGTCCGAAGCGAGTCCGTCAGACAGGTCGAGCATCGCGCTCGCCCCTGCCGCTGCCAGCGCCCGCCCCGCGTCCAAGCGCGGGCGCGGGCGCAGGTAGCGGCCGACCAGCTCGCGCGGCCCGGGCGCGCCGTCGAGCACGGCCAGCCCCGCGGCGGCCGCCCCGAGCGTCCCGGTCACGCCGACGCGGTCGCCCACCCGCGCGCCGTCGCGGCGGACGAGCTGCTCCGCGCGCTCGGCCCAGCCGACCACGGTCACGGCCAGCGTGAGCACCGGCCCGCGCGCCAGGTCGCCGCCCGCGATCGTCACATCGCACTCGCGCGCCAGCGCCTCGGCGCCGCGGTGGACGGCCAGCACGTCGGCGTCGGTGAGCGTCGACGGCAGCACCAGCGACAGGTACGCCTCGCCGGGCTCGGCGCCCATCGCCGCGATGTCCGACAGCGCGCCCGCGAGCGCGCGCCAGCCGGCGTCCTCCGGCGTCGCCTGGCCGAGCCGGAAGTGCGTGCCGTCGACCATCACGTCCGTCGAGACGGCCGCGTAGCCGCCGGCGCGCACGATCGCCGCGTCGTCGCCGAGCCAGCGCACGACGCGCGAGCCGGGCCGCGGCGCGAGCGTCTCGCGGATGGCCGCTATGAGCGCGAGCTCACCGATGCCGGTAGACGATCCTCGCGCGGTTGAGGTCGTAGGGCGAGACCTCGACCCGGACTCGATCGCCGGGGAGGATGCGGATGCGGAAGCGGCGCATCTTGCCGGCCACGTGGCCGAGCACCTCGTGGCCGTTGTCGAGCTGCACCCGGAACATCGCGTTCGGGAGCGCCTCGACGACCTCGCCTTCGAACTCGACCTTCTCTTCCTTCGCCAAACCTATACGACCCTGACGTTCGTCGCCTGTGGCCCCTTCGGGGACTCACCCAGCTCGTACTCGACGCGCGCGCCCTCGGCCAACGTCCGGAACCCATCGCCGGCGATCCCCGAGAAGTGCACGAACGCGTCCTTGCCCCCGTCGTCAGGCGTGATGAAGCCGAAGCCCTTCTCGTCGCTGAACCACTTCACGACACCCGTAGCCATCTGGCAGCAACTCCTCTCAACCAGCATGCGCGAGGGGTGCTGCCGGGGGCACTGCCTTCCCGCATACTTCCACGCTCACCGCCCGCGGGCGGCCCTGACGGCGCAAGTTGTACCAGTCCGGGCGGGTGAGGGCTACCCGTCTCCGGGAGCCGCGGTGCCGCCGCCGGGATCGACGGTCTCGGGCGCGCCTTGCGGGGGCGTCTCGTACTGGTTGGGATCGAAGCCCGCGTCGTCGTTGCCGGCGCCGTTGTTGCCGCCGCCGGGCTCGGTCTCCTGACCGGGCTCGGGAACCTGCGTATCGCTCTCTTCGTCGTCCTCGTCGCCGCCCTGGCGCGCGTAGTGGCCCTGGAAGGTCTGGCTCTGGAACGGCTCGGTCGGCTGCTTGAAGTCGCCGCAGAACTTGCCCACGGCCTTCCTCATGTAGGTGCCCCAGATGTCGGCGGGGTAGGTGCCGCCGTCGATGTTGCCGCCCGTCGGCGCGTACATGCCGTTCATCGAGCGCTTCGCGTCACCGGGGAAGCCGACCCAGACCGCGGTCGACAGCCGCGGCGTGAAGCCGACGAACCAGGCGTCGATGTTCTTGTCGGTGGTGCCGGTCTTGCCGGCCGCCGGGCAGCCGATCTGGGCGTGCGTGCCGGTGCCGCTGGTCATGTTCTGCTCGAGGATCTTCGTCGCCTCGTAGGTGACGCCGTCCGAGAAGGCCTTGGTGCGCTTGACGCGCCAGCGGGCCGGGAGCTTGAGCTGCTTGCCCTCGCGATCGATGATCTTCTTGATCACGCGCGGGCGCGTGCGGTAGCCGCCGTTGGCGATCGTGGCGTACGCGTTGGCCATCTCCAGCGGGGAGACGCCGCGCTCGAGGCCGCCGAGCGACTCGGCGCAGAAGCCGTTGAGCTCGGACTTGATGCCCATCATGCGCGCCGTCTCCTTGACCTTGTCCGGGCCGAGGTCGGCGGTCAGCTGCGCGTACACGACGTTGTCCGAGCTGAGCGTCGCGCTGACCAGGTTCTTGCTGCCGCCGCCCTGGCCGCTGTAGGTCTTGACGTCCCACGGGCTGGCCGGCGAGCCGCACGGCGGGTCGTCGAGCTTCATGTTGCCGCGCGAGACGTACGTGGTCGAGCCCGGGTTGACGCCCTCGCGCAGCGCGGTCATCAGCACCATCGTCTTGAAGGCCGAGCCGGGCTGGCGCTTGCCCTGGGCGGCGAGGTTGTACTTGGACTTGCCGTAGTCCGAGGAGGACGCCATCGCGACGATGTCCCCGTTGCGCGGGTTGATCGTGGCCACCGCCGCCGACGGCCCGACGTCGCCCATGCGCTCGGCGATCGCGGCGCGCGCGGCGACCTGCTTGTCGAGGTCGATCGTGGTGTAGACCTTGAAGCCGCCGCGCTCGACGTTCTTGCGGCCGTACTCCTTGATCAGCTCGGACTTGACGTAGTCGAGCACGTAGCGCTCGCGGGCCTTCTGGAAGTAGCGCTTCATGTTCAGCCCGAGGTCCTTGCGCATCTCCCGCTGCGCGCGCTCGGGCGTGATGTAGCCGAGCTCGGCCATCTTGCGCAGCACCTCGTTGCGGCGGCGCTTGGTGCCCTCGGGGTTGTCGACGGGCGAGTACTGCGACGGCGCCTGCGGGATGCCGGCCAGCATCGCCGCCTGGCGCAGCGTGAGCTTGCGCACCGGCTTGTTGAAGTACAGGCGCGAGGCCGACTCGGCGCCGTAGGCCGTCTGGCCGCCGACGGTGCCGTACGGGACCGTGTTCAGGTACTTGCCGAGCACCCACTTCTTCGAGTACTTGCGCTCGAGGTCGCGGGCGAGCTTGGCCTCCTTGATCTTGCGCTCGTAGCCCTCGATGCCGCTGCGGGTGTCGTCCTGCGTGTAGAGCAGGCGCACGAGCTGCATCGTCAGCGTCGAGCCGCCCTGCACGGTCTTGCCCTTGGACGTGATGTTCTTGACCGCGGCGCGGATGATGCCCTCGTAGTCGACGCCCTGGTGCTTGTAGAAGCGCTCGTCCTCGATCGCGACCGTGGCCTGCTTGAGCACCTCCGGGAACTGGCTCGACGGCACCTGCTGCACGAGCTCGTCGGCCTGGATGTAGCCCAGGCGCGTCTTGCCGTCGGAGGCGAAGACCTCGGTCAGCCCGCCGAGGTTGACCTGCGTGTAGGTCGACAGCGAGGGCGCGGAGTTGGCCGTGCGCAGGACCCAGGTCGCGGCGGCCCCGGCCACGCCCGCGCCCAGCAGCAGGACGACGAGGAGGCCCAGCAACAGCCAGCGGCCGGGGTGATGGGCGCCCTGACGGCGCCGCCTGATGCGCGCGGAGTGACTCAAGGGCGAACGAGGGATTCTAGGTCGGACTACTTAAACCTCCGTTGAGCAACCGGGCTTGCCAGCATGCACGGCTGCATGGGCCCACCGCGCGCGATCCTCTTCGACGCCCTCGGCACGCTGCTGGACTTCGAGCCGCCGGCCCCGCATCTGCGCGCCGCGCTGCGCGAGCGCACGGGCAGCGACATCGGCGAGCAGCGCGCCCGCGACGCGATCCGGGCCGAGATCGCCTACTACCGCGCGCACCTGCACGAGGGGCGCGACGCCGAGTCGCTGCTGGAGTTGCGGATCCGCTGCGCGGAGGCGATGGAGCTGCCGTTCGCGACCCCGGTCGTGCTCGACGCGCTGCTGGCCTCGCTGCGCTTCCGCGCCTACGAGGACAGCGCGCCGACGCTGCGCGCGCTGCGCGCGGCGGGCATCCGGACCGTGGTCGTCTCCAACTGGGACTTCTCGCTGCACGAGCGCCTGCAGGAGACCGGGCTGGCGGAGCTGGTGGACGGGGCGATCGCGTCGGCCGAGGTCGGCTCGGCCAAGCCGGACGGGCGGATCTTCGCGCTCGCGCTCGAGCGCGCGGGCGCGCGGCCCGAGGAGACCTGGCACGTGGGGGACACGCCCGAGGCGGACGTGGCCGGCGCGCGGGCGGCGGGGATCCGCCCGCTGCTGATCGCGCGCGACGGCGCGCCCGGCGCGGATATGCGTTCGCTGAGCGAGCTCATACCCTTGGCGCTGCCGCGATGACGAGCCCCGAACCTCCGCACCCGCCCGCCGAACCGGAGGTTCCCGTCTGGGTCCCGTTCCTGGCGATGTTCATCGTGCTGTTCCTGGTGGCGATCTTCAGCACGGCGCTGTTCGGCGTCCTGTCGGCCACCGACCCGTCGATCGAGGACTCCGACGACGTCCCGGTCGGGGTCACGCAGGCGCTGACGTTCCTGCAGGACGGGATCTTCATCCTCGTGGCCGTGATCGCCGTCCAGCTCTCGCTGGGCCGCGCGTCGCGCGAGTTCTTCGGGCTGCGCCCGCCGACGTCGCTGCGCGACGCGCTGCGCTGGTCGGTGATCGCCTACGGCGTCTTCTGGGGCGCGGCGATCGCGCTCGCGCTGATCTTCGGCGACCCCGACCCGCAGCCGCTGGTGGACGACCTCAAGCAGGAGGACGCGCTCGGCGTCCTGCTGGCCTGGGCGCTGCTGATCTGCATCGCGGCGCCGATCGCCGAGGAGTTCTTCTTCCGCGGGTTCATCTTCACCGTGTTCCTGCGCAAGCTCGGCCTGCTGTGGGCCGTGCTGCTCAACGGCGCGCTGTTCGGCGCCCTGCACGTGGGCGGCGAGGCGATCCAGCTCGTCGCGCTTGGCGCGTTCGGAGCGGGGTTGTGCCTCCTCTATTGGCGCACAAAGTCCATTATTCCGTGCATGGCGCTCCACGCACTCAACAACTCGATCACGTTCGGCGTGACGAAGGAACTCGATCCGGGCCTGTTCGTCGCGACCGTCGTGCTCAGCGTCGGCTTCGTGATCGCCGCGGGGACGGCCGTCTCCGCCCGCACGCGGGTGCCCGCGTGAGGCGCGTCGCGCTGGCCCCGGCGCTGCTCGCGCTGGCGCTGCCCGCGACCGCCGGCGCCCAGGCGCCCGAGGTCACGCTCTCGAGCTCGATCAAGGACGGGCTCGCCGGCAAGCGGCCGGCCGTGTTCGCGGGGCAGTCGTTCACGGCGCGGGTCGTGATGAAGCCGTACGTGGAGGGCGAGAGCGCGGTCCTGCGCGTCTACCGCGGCTCCAAGAAGGTCCAGGTCAAGGCGCTCACGTTCAAGCCGGTTGACGGCGGCGCGGCGGGCGTGGCCACCGTGAAGGTGCGCGGGCGCGCGGCCGGCGCGCTGGCGATCAAGGTCTCGCACCGGGCGACCCCGGCTCTCGGCACGCTGCGGGCGAAGACGCTGCGGGTCAACGTCGTGCGGCCGTACGCGGCCCAGGGCGCGCGCGGCCCGGCGGTGCGCTGGCTGCAGGGCCGGCTGGCCGCCCTGAAGTACGTCGTCCCGCGCTCGGGCGTCTACGACGCGGCGACGGGCCGCGCGGTGATGGCCTGGCGCAAGGTCGCGGGCTACTCGCGCACCTACGTGGCCACGGAGGACGTCTTCGACGGGCTGCGCCGCGGCAAGGGCGTCTTCAAGGTCCGCCACCCCGGCGACGGGCGCCACGTCGAGGCGCGGATCAACTCGCAGGTGCTGGCGCTGATCGAGGGCGGCAAGGTCAAGCGCATCTACCACACCTCCTCGGGCGCGCCGGCGACGCCGACCGTGCGCGGCAAGTTCCGGATCTACCTCAAGACGCCGGGGACCAACGCGAAGGGCATGGTCGACTCGCTGTACTTCATCCGCGGCTACGCGATCCACGGCTACGCGTCGGTGCCGCCGTACAACGCCAGCCACGGCTGCCTGCGCGTGCCGATCCCGAACGCGCGCGAGATCTACGACTGGCTGCGGATCGGCGACGTCGTCTGGGTCGAGCCGTAGGACTCCTGGGCCAGGTGCGCGAGCAGGCCGTGCATGCCGTGGACGGCGTGGGTCGCGCGCATCCGGTCCGCGCCGCCGCCTTCGCGTAGGACGCGCTCGATCTCCTCGAGCGCGTCCTCGCCGTCGAGGTCGCGCGCGTACGGGCGGGCGAGTTCGAGCGTGTCCGCGCCGACCTCGGCGATCGGGCGCATCGCGCCGCGCCACCAGACCGTGGCGCGGATGCCGTCGCGGGCGGCGCGGAAGGAGGACTCCTTGAGCGCCTCGGTGGGCGGGATCCGCTCCTCGGCGCCGTCGGCGCAGGCGACGGCCAGAGCGTGCACGAGCGCGGCCAGGCCGGCGACGGTGGCCAGCCGGGCCTGGGCGTCCATCGCGCGCACCTCGATCGTGCCCAGGTTCGGGCTCGGGCGCAGGTCCCACCACAGGAAGGTGTAGTCCTCGAGCTCGCCGGCCTCGGTGCACCAGCTGATCAGCTCCTCGTAGTCCGCCCAGTTGGCGAACGGCGGGGGGATCGTGGAGCGCGGGAAGGCGCGGAACAGCAGCGCGCGGGCGCTCGCGAGGCCCGAGTCGCGGCCGTGCCAGAACGGCGAGTGCGCGGCCAGCGCCTGCAGCAGCGGCAGGTGCGCGCGCAGGCGGTTGTAGACCACGATCGCGGTCTCGGGGTCCGGCATCCCCACGTGCACGTGGACGGCGCCGGTAGGCGTGCGCGACACCAGGCCGCGCATCTCGCGGCGGATGCCCTCATAGCGGCGCTGCTGGACGTGCACGACGTCCCCGAACGCGGCGCTCGGGTGCACGCCGCTCCCGATGAAGGCCGCGCCCGCGTCGCGCAGCGCCTGGCGCGTGGCGGCCAGGTGCTCGACGCCCTCGGGCGCGCTGCGCACCACGGGCGTGGAGGTCTCGATCAGCGCCTCATAGAGGTCGTTGGTGAGCGCGCCCTCCGGCGGCTGCACCCGGGCGACCAGTTCGCTGGCGACGTTCGCGGGGCGGTACGTCAGCGAGTCCACGAGGAGGAGCTCCTCCTCGATGCCCAGCGGGAAGTCGGCCCGCCGGCCGAACTGGTGCTCCACGCGCTCAGTCTACGGCCGCGGGGCCAAATAAGGTGGAGCCAGATGTCAGCAACCAACACCCTGATCGAGGAACTGCGCCGCCACGCACTGATCATCGGCGAGGTCACGCTCACCTCGGGCGCGACCGCGCAGTACTACGTCGACGCCAAGCGCGCCATCCTGCGCCCGGCCGGCTTCGCCGCGCTGTCCGAGCTGGTCGCCGGCTTCGCCCGCCAGTGGGAGGCGACCGCCGTCGGCGGCCTCACGATGGGCGCCGACGCCCCGGCCTGCGCCGCCCTGGCCGGCGGCGCCGACGTCAAGGCCTTCTTCGTGCGCAAGGAGACCAAGGCCCACGGCCTGCAGCGCAAGATCGAGGGCCCGCCGCTCGAGACCGGCGAGCGCTGCCTGATCGTCGAGGACGTCGTCACCTCGGGCGGCTCGACCGTCAAGGCCATCGAGGCCGTCCGCGCCGAGGGCCACGACGTCGTCGGCGTCGTCGCGATCCTCGATCGCCTGGCGGGCGGCGCCGATGCGATCAAGCTCGCCTCGGGCGGCGCGCCGTATCAGCCGCTGGCCACGATCGACGACGTCTACCCGGATCGGCCGGACCGGGCCTAGGGCTCTTTCACGGCGTGGCATCGGTGGGCGCCGTGCAGGGCGCTTGCCGCTCTGTCGACTGAACAGCAGGGCGATAAGGGGGAGGGAGTGGCGCTTGGATCGCTCGCTCTGGCCTCCGTGCGCCCCTTGTCCGGGCCCTTTGGCTCGTCGGCCGTGCAGGGATACCGTCAAGGTACGGGCCACGGAGAACGTGGGTGATCGTTTGTGATCACGTGGGGCCGTCATGGCCCTTCTCGTAACACCTTCGCGCATTCGAGTTGGCGCGCCGGTGGGGGTGCCCCTCTGCGCTTCACCCACAGGAAAGCTCCGAGCCGCACCCCCCTCGATCGATATATCGAGAAGGGTCGAAACGGCCCCGAGAGAGGGCGCGGATGTCCCACTGTCTCCGTGGCCCGTACCTTGACGGTATCCCGGCACGGCCAACGAGCCACAGGGCCCGCGCAAGGGGCGCACGGAGGTCCGGGCGAGCGGTCCAAGCGCCGCCCCCTCCCCCTTATCGCCCTGGTGTTCGGCCACCGGTACGGCCACGCGGTACTGCGACCGCCCACCGATGCCACGCGGTTCGCCGCCTGACCGGGCGCCCGCAAACCACGCGAGCGCCCCCGGCAGGAATCGAACCTGCATCCCGCGCTTAGGAGGCGCGTGCTCTATCCATTGAGCTACGAGGGCCGGGGGCAAGGGTATTCAAGGTGTAGTTTGTTCACCGGTTCGGGGAG
>Ga0180215_1003014_pt1 | contig 16319 bp, 16 predicted proteins | sample eDN3rd37CBELigBY_FD_128871 | JGI IMG/M metagenome (GOLD analysis project Ga0180215, IMG submission 128871) | Enriched backyard soil microbial communities from Emeryville, California, USA - eDNA 3rd pass 37_C BE-Lig BY (version 2) (version 2) | ecosystem: Environmental > Terrestrial > Soil >...
AAAAAAGTCTAAAGCTGCACCAACTTCAGACAGCGGACGTGAAATTAAGTGGGAAGCCGTCCGAAGTCAGGCAATCTTCGGACAGCCGGTGCAGGATCACAGTAAAAAAGTCTAAAGCTGGACCAACTTCGGACAGTTGAAAATTAAATATAACGTAAACAGTCTAAAGCAATTTAACCTTCGGATAGCTGCCGCGGGATTACAAACAAACCTTTTTATTTTAAAAATTCAAAACAACAAAGTATCATATAGGTAATGAAATGTTAAAAGGAGTGTTTTGATGAAGGCGTTAATTCATGCAGCGCAAGCAGGGTTTGCCGGTCTGTCATACGGTGTAATAAAGGAAGCCGAGCCGAAGGCAGGCGAGGTAAGGGTTAAACTAAAAACGGCTGGTATGAACCACCGTGATTTGTTCGTCCTTAACCGCCATAAGCCAACGGATCCGCCGCTAGTCATTGGTTCAGATGGAGCAGGGATTGTTGATGCCGTTGGGGAAGGTGTTGAGAATGTTCAAGTTGGCGATGAAGTAATCATCAATGCAGGTCTTGGTTGGAAGGAAAAAAGTGACGCCCCGCCTCCAGGATTTGAAATTGTCGGACTGCCGTTTCACGGTACATTTGCACAATACATCATCATTCCATCAGAAAATGCGGTGCAGAAGCCGCCATATTTAACATGGGAAGAAGCTGGTGTCATTTCATTAGCTGGCTTAACCGCTTTTAGGGCTTTATTCACAAAAGGGAAAGTACAGCCAGGCATGAAAGTGTTTATCCCTGGGGTTGGCAGCGGCGTCGCCACTTTTTTATTGCAATTTGCTAAAGCTGCTGGAGCGGAAGTTTATGTTAGCTCACGTTCGGAAGAAAAGCGCAATAGAGCCATAGCGCTCGGGGCAACGAAAGCAATCGACAGCAGCAGTGAGGACTGGAGAGCAGCGCTTGATGGTGTGAGAATGGATCTTGTGATTGATTCTGTCGGTGCTGCGACAATTAACAAGTCACTGTCAGTACTTCGTCTGGGCGGTACACTTGTTACCTTTGGGGCATCTGCAGGCGATGTTGCGAATATTAATCTGCGCACCTTTTTCTACAGCCAGCAGAATCTTCTTGGTTCTACAATGGGAAGTGCTGAGGAATATAAAGAAATGCTTGAATTTGCCCAGAAGCATCAAATCAGACCGGTTCTTGATAAAGTTTTCCCGCTGGAGCAATTCGAAGAGGCATTTAAGAGAATGGAAAATGCTGATCAGTTTGGAAAGATTGCTTTTAGCATTAGCTGATAATTCTAACATTAGAACACCTCAAGCGATTGGGGTGTTTTTTATAAAATTTTTAAGTAAAATATAAGAGGAGAAGAAAAAACATCGATTGAAGGGACAGTTAGTTATGATAGTAAAAAATGAAGAGGAATTAGCAGGTCTGAAGGAAATAGGAAAAATTGTTGCAGAAATTCGCGATGAATTAATTGCTCGCGCGAAGCCTGGTGTGACAACAAAGGAATTAGATGACTATGCTGGAGAGCTTTTTGAAAAGCATGGTGCCATTTCAGGCCCGAAAGGTGAATATGACTTTCCCGGATACACTTGTCTGAGTGTAAATGAAGAGGTAGCCCATGGAATTCCAGGAAAAAGAGTCCTGCAGGATGGTGATCTTATCAACATAGATGTATCAGGGTCGAAGAACGGATATTTTGCTGATACAGGATTATCTGTTGTTGTGGGGACAAAAAATCAGGAACTAAAAGACCTATGTGATACAGCTGTTCTAGCGTTTGAAGAAGGATTGAAAAAGGTAAAAGCAGGAGCTAAGCTCAGCATGCTCGGAAAAGTAGTCAACCGCACGGCCAACCAAAAAGGCTATACAGTGATCAAAAATTTAACTGGACATGGGGTCGGGCGCTCTTTGCATGAAAAACCTGATCATATTTTGAACTATTTTGATCCATGGGACTCACAATTGCTTAAGGACGGAATGGTTATTGCGTTTGAACCGTTTATCTCAACTGGCGGGGAAAATGTTATTGAGCTTAATGACGGATGGACATTCGTGACACCGGAGAAAAGCTATGTTGCTCAGTGCGAGCATACCATCGTTGTCACAAAAGGGGAACCAATTGTGATTACTAGATAATTTCATTTGGCTAAAGCCCGCCGAAATCAGGAATAAATTTCTCTGATTTTAGCGGGCTTTTTATTTTAAAAAATAAAGCCATTACAAAAACTTCACACAAACAGGATCAGGAACCATGATGTCCGATTGCAATAAAGTCAGCTTACCAGTATCAGAGTTCCGCGAAAATAAAACAAGATTGCTTGAATTTTGGTTGGCAGCAATGAGAAACTTTTCAGTCGGATCCAGCACAAAGTCTCTTGGCCAGTTTCCTTCGGTGGATGTGTGTTCGATAAATGTCAGCTCGGCAGTACCTGAATGAATACCAAAGACCGCAATACTGTCATGTCCGCGGTTCCCGGCATAAAGAAACCTTCCATCAGAAGAAATGTGAATCGCACTTCCTTGATTATTTTCACTGAAGTGATCTGGCAGAGTTGAGACGGAATACAGCTGCTTAAAGTTGCCCTCTCGAGGAGCATATGAAAGGGCAATGACCTCAGAACTGAATTCAGTCATCACGAATGCGTATTGACCGTTTGGATGAAAGGCTAGGTGTCTTGGCCCGCTGCCGGGTTTTACAGAAAGACTGCTTTTTTCCATAAGGTCTCCCTGGTTTAGTTCATAGGTAATGATTTGATCAATTCCAAGATCTATAGCAATAATATATCTTCCATCTGGGGCTGGCGCTGCATAATGGGTGTGCGGCTTTTCCTGCCGTTCATCAGGACCGGAACCTTTGTGCTCAATAATAGATGAAGGAGGCTGAAGTGATCCATTTTCCGGATTGATCGGATACACCTCCACCGTTCCTTTATGATAATTTGCGCTAAAGACATGCTGTGAGGTCTTATCAGCAAACACATAACATGGTGGAGCACCTTCCGACATTTGGCGATTGATTTCATGCAATTGTCCATTTACGATACTGAATGAAGCTGTCCCTCCCATCACACCATCTTTTGCGACAGAGTAAAGGTTTCCACCATCAGGGGTTATTGATAAATAAGTAGGGTTTTCTATTTCTGCTGCTGTGCGGACATCAGTGATTTTTCCAGCTTCAGCGTCTAATTGAAAGGAATAAATTCCTTCGCTTTCGCCTTTTGTATATGTGCCAATAAAGCCAATGTACTGCCTGTTTTCCATATTAACCCTCCATACAGTTTCTTTTCCTTACCTTACCATTTTCAAAGGTGTAAAAAAAGAACCCCACCGATTCTTATCGAAGGGGCATTCGTTCTTTATCCAGGTTAATACCAGAAATTTGCTGGTGGCGATGAACGGCCGCCAATAAAATAGCACCGCTTAGGATCAAAAGGATACTAGTTGATACAAAGACAGCCGAAAAGCCAAAGTAGCCGGAAATCAAACCGCCCATCGCAGGACCGATGATGTTTCCGAAGAATCGAAGGCTAGTATTATAGCCAAGGACCTCACCCTGCATGGTAAGTGGAGCCTCCTGGCGAATATAGGCAATCCGCAAGGGGATAATTCCTCCTATCGTTACACCGAGAGTAAAACGAATGAGGACAAGCTGCCAGTAGCTGCTTACAAATCCTCCTGGCAGATAGAAAAGCCCAGCCAGGAATAATAAAAGAATAAGCAATTTAACATATCCATATCGATCCCCTAACTTTCCCCATTTCCTTGCCATAAACAGGTTGCCAAGACCGCCGATGGAAAAAGCAATTCCTGCGAATAAAGCAAGGTTTTCTGTACCATGCAGCTCGCTTACATATAAAGATAAAATGGGCTGAATGCTGAAATGCGCCATTTGAATAAGTGCAGAAATGAGCAAAACGGTTAATAGTATTGGGTGATGAATAATATGAAGGATTACTTCTTTACTAGAATAATTTTTCTGTTTATCTCCGTTCGATTGATAGATCATTTCTTTTGTAAATAACACGAGAAAGGCAGAAATAAAAATGGAGATGGAGGTCCATTTAAAGGTATCAGCATAGCCAAATGTATCAGCTAAGGCACCTCCAAGCAGAGGTCCAAGGAGTGAACCTGTAATGCTTCCTGTTTGCAGTGTTCCCATAACCTTTCCGGCTATTTCCTTTGGTGTCTGTGTAGAAATAAAGGCTTGGGACATTGGGACAAATCCTGTAAATATCCCCATAAACAGACGAAGCAAAAACAGCTGCCAAACAGATGTACAGTAACCCATAAGGAAAATAGAGAGCCCCATGCCTATACCGGAGAGGATAAGAATCTTTTTTCGTCCGTACAGGTCACCGATTCGGCCCCATATTGGCGAAAAGACAAAGGCCGTTACAAAGGTAATGGCAAAGATCCAGCCTGACCAATGCTGGACATAGGTCGATGAAAAATTGCCGAATGATTCAATATATAGAGATATAAATGGCAAAACCATTGTCATACTGCCAGCGACAAAGAAATTTGCAAACCACATGATGCCTAAATTACGTTTGGCTTCAGGACTCATCCTTTCATATACACTTCTTTCCATTTGTTATTTCGGTTCCCTAAATATAGTATAGCGAAGTTCGGGAAAATATGAAGCGAAATGCAAAATGGGATATTTTCCTAGAGAAATTAAGGGTTTTAATATGATATATAACAAAATTTCATATTTTTATATTGTTATATATCAGTTGCTTGGGTATAATTTCTATAAAGATAATGTTGCTTGAAAAGTGGGAAAATTTATATGGTGGGAAATTTCATAATAAAATATTAAAAAAATATTGTATTATTTTCTACTATAATTTATAATTCCTAATATCATCAATATTCAGAATTATATGGATAACTTTGAAAGACATAAAAAAGTCAGGGGGAAATGTACATGTCATTCAGCGAAATACTAACAAAAATATCGGACTTTGTCTGGGGTCCGCCTGTGCTTATATTGATAGTTGGAACAGGTCTATTCCTATCTATTCGTCTTGGGTTCATGCAGTTTAGCAACCTGCCTTATGCGCTTAAACTCGCATTCTCCAAAAATCAGGATAAAAAGTCAGAAGGGGATATTTCTCACTTCCAATCCCTGATGACAGCATTGGCAGCGACTATTGGGACAGGGAACATTGCAGGTGTCGCCACAGCTGTTGTTCTTGGAGGGCCTGGTGCCGTTTTCTGGATGTGGATTACAGCTCTTGTTGGAATGGCAACCAAGTACGCTGAAGCCATATTGGCTGTTAAGTATCGGACTGTCGGAAAAAATGGACAAATGGCCGGGGGCCCGATGTATTATATTGAAAGAGGATTAGGCTGGAAGTGGCTTGCCATCTTATTTGCCTTTTTTGGAGCAATTGCTGCTTTCGGTATCGGAAGTTCGGTTCAATCTAACTCTGTTGCTGCGGCAGTTGAGTCAAGCTTTGGTATTAATCCTTGGATTACTGGTATTGTTTTAACAATTGGAACTGGACTTGTTCTTATTGGCGGGATTAAAAGTATCGGAAAAGTTACATCCTTCTTTGTTCCTTTTATGGCTATTTTTTATGTTCTAGGCGGTTTGGTTATTATTTTAATAAATATTTCTGAGCTTCCAGCGGCTATCGGATTAATTTTCTCTGATGCGTTTACTGGACAAGCTGTTGCCGGGGGAGCTATCGGGGCTGTTATTCGCTACGGGGTTGCCCGCGGTGTTTTCTCAAACGAAGCAGGGATGGGGTCCGCACCGATTGCAGCTGCTGCGGCAAAAACGGACTATCCTGGCCGTCAGGCACTTATTTCTATGACGGGTACATTTTTAGATACAGTTGTCGTTTGTTCCATTACAGGTATCACACTCGTTATGGGAGGTCTATATACCGGCGGTGAAACAGGTGCAGCGTTAACAACCAAAACTTTTGACCTTCTGCTTCCAGGTGTTGGCGGCTGGGTAGTTACTCTAGGGTTAATCTTTTTCGCTTATTCCACAGTGCTGGGCTGGGCATATTATGGAGAAAAGTGTTTTGAGTACTTATTCGGAACCGGTTCTATTTTGGTCTATCGAGTAATTTATACAACTACTGTTCTTCTTGGAGCAGGAGCAAGTCTAGGCTTAGTTTGGACGATTTCAGATATCTTTAACGCATTAATGGCTATTCCGAACTTAATCGGTCTGCTCTTCCTGTCTGGTGTTGTTGTGGCTGAAACAAAAATCTTCAACGAAGTCCGTAAAAAGGAAAAGCAAGAAAAGCTGACAAGGACTGCGTAGAATAAAGTATTGAAAAAGATGCTTGGCATGGGCTAAGCATCTTTTTTATGCCTTAAAGACTGAAACTAGACATCCATTCTCACTTACGCTACGATGAATAGCGATACTTAAATGATGATTTCTGATTCATAATAATAATAAATACATAAAGCAAAAAAAAGGAGACAAATATGATACAATCTCTTATCAGCCAGCTGAAGCCATTTTTACAGGAAGCATGGAGTAAGCAAGGTTTTCAGCAGCCCACATCCATTCAAATAAATGCAATCCCGCATATTCTTGAAGGAAGAGACCTTGTTGCACAGTCACCTACAGGAACGGGAAAGACACTCGCCTATTTGCTTCCGTTACTTGAAAAGGTTGATCCAGAAAAGAAGGCCATACAGGCAGTCATTTTGGCGCCATCTCAAGAACTGGTGATGCAAATCCTGGAGGAAGTTCAAAAATGGTCTGAGGGGAGCGGGATTCGCTCTGCATCTTTTATTGGCGGAGCCAATGTGAAACGGCAGCTGGAAAAATTAAAAAAGCATCCACATGTTGTGCTTGGCACTCCAGGAAGAATGCTTGAACTCATAAAGCAGAAGAAACTGAAAATGCATGAGGTCAAAACAATCGTGCTAGACGAGGCAGACCAGCTTTTGACGCAGGAGCATTTTGATATCGCCCGCAATATTGTGAAGTCAGCCTTAAGCGAGCGCCAAGTCATTCTTATTTCAGCAACCCTGACGAAGGAAGCTGAACAGTTAGCCATGGATTTTTCCAATAACCCTGAAGTGATAAGGCTTGAAAAGGATGAAACGATTCAGGCGGCAAAGGTAGATCATATCTATTTTGTTGCTGAACAGCGGGAAAAAATTAAAATGCTTGAAAAGATCTCAAGACTTGATGATTTAAAGGCTTTGGTTTTTATTAAAGATATCGGCAGCCTGACAGTGATTTCCGAAAAATTAACTTACAACAAAATTCCATCAAGCCTTTTGCATAGTGACTTAAATAAAATGGACCGCCAAGCTTCGCTTAGAGATTTTCGAACAGGCAAAACCAATATGCTTTTAGCAACAGATGTAGCTGCCAGGGGCTTAGATATCAAAGATGTCACCCATGTGGTTCATTACGATTTTCCAAGAGACCCGAAGCAGTATGTGCATCGATCAGGCAGAACTGGCCGGTTCGGCGCAGAAGGAACCGTGATATCTATTGTAACGGAAAGGGAAGAGCGCGATCTGAAAAGATTTGCTAATCAGCTTGGCATTAAGGCAGAGAAAAAGGTTATGCGCGGCGGAAAAATCGTAAGCCCAGAGCAACTGAAGAATTGATGCTGAATAATGCAGCCAAAATCGTCCATACTACCTTTTGAAAACATAAAAAGGAGTTTGAGGTATGGGCAGAAAAAAACAAGGGAATGCCAATGCAGAAAGAAATAAGAATGCGAAAAAAGGCAATCGGACAAGCTCTGAATTAGTTGAGTTTACAACGGGGCAGGAAAATCCGGAAAAGAACCGTTTTCAGGATTAGCTCCCGCAAAAAAAATCCTCTTCATTATGAAAGAGGATTTTTTTGTTTTTAATCAAGGTCAATTTTCTTTAATGGGAGTTTAGTTGGTCCATTTAAAACTTCGCCGTCATATGTGTAGCGCGAACCATGGCAAGGGCAGTCCCATGTTCTTTCTCCGGCATTCCATTCTGTTTCACAGCCCATATGGGTACATGTGGTATCCACTATATGAAGTTTACCATCCTTATCCTTATAGGCGCCGGCTCTCTTCCCTTTAACCATGACGACTGAACCTTCATCCTCTTTCAGGTCATTTGGCTCCCGCGTCACAACCTCAAGCTTCCCTTTAATTAAATGGCTTGCGACATCTGTATTAATAGAGATAACTTTTTTAAGACTTGGGTCAGCTTGGAAACGGGATGGATCATAGAGCTCGCTGTATGGATTTTCTTTTTCCATAATCATATCTTTTAAAAGGTTCGCTGCAACATTACTGTTTGTCATTCCCCACTTACGGAAGCCGGTGGCTACGTAAATATTTCGTTTTGTACCTGTAATTGGCCCGATATATGGCAGCTTATCCAAGGTAATTAAATCTTGTGCAGACCAGCGGTATGGAAATTCCGAAATACCGAAGACCTCCTCGGCAAAGGCAGTTAATGCCTCATAGTGTTCCATCATGTTAATGCCTTGGCCAGTCTTATGGCTTTCGCCGCCTACCAGTATTAGTTCTCCGTCATTATATGGGGTGGATCTTAAAGAACGTGTTGGTGTTTCAGCACTGATATACATTCCGCCCGGAAAATCCTTTTCTGATTTTATTCCAAGAACATAGGAGCGGCTTGGGTACATTCTCGCAAAATAAAAGCCCATCACATCGACAAACGGATAATGGGAGGCAACGATGACATGTTTCCCTTTTACTCGATGTCCGTCTCTGGTGATGACTACAGGCTGATCGCCTTCGCCAATATCTGCGGCTGTGGTATTTTCGTAAATAGTACCGCCGGCTTTTACAAATGCCGAAACGAGCTCTTTCAGATACTTCAGCGGATGAAATTGGACTTGGTTTTTCATAATCAAAGCATTTTTTGTTTGGATGTTAAACGGGATGCTATCCTCCAGAGCGCTGTCAATTCCAAGTTTTTGATAAGCTTTCGCTTCCATTTCAAGTTTTTTGGCATACTCGTCCGTTGTGGAGTAAATAATGGCGTTTTCCTCGCTAAAGTCACAATCAATATTGTGTTCCTTCACCAAATGACGGACTAAATCAATAGCCTTGCTTTGCGATTGATAGTAGAGCTTGGCCTTTTCCAAACCAAAATGATTAATGTATTCATCATAGATTAAGCCATGCTGGGCCGTTAACTTTGCTGTTGTGTGGCCAGTTGTACCTGTTAAAATACTGCCAGCTTCTAAAATGATAACCTTTAAGCCTTCTTTAACAAGAAGATATCCTGCTGTGATACCGGTAATCCCCCCGCCGACAATGACAACATCAGCCGAGGTATGCTCGGAAAGCTTTTCAAATGAGGCTTGTGGAACTTCTCTCCAATATGATTCAGGATATTGGGGCATACTATGATTTGACGGCATGTTTATTCCTCCTATTGGTTTGCTTCAAACATAATTTTTCCAATAGGTATGTTTTGTATGTATGAATAGCATTGTTTTCACAAACAAAGGGCTGCTATGAAAGCGGCCCTTTGCTTTATTCCTTATGTTCATCTGAATGTTCATCTGAAAAAGTATCCTCTGGAACTGGATCGATGTTATATACATCCTCGGGATTTACACCAACCCGGATAAAATAGTAAAAAAGCAAACCCAGAATCCCTAAGCAGATTGTCAGTCCCACTGTGATTATTGATAACAATACCATACATGTACCTCCCTTATAACGATTACGTTCGGTTTCGGCAGGTGCTCAAAGGCTATAGCGGGAATTGTGCTTTTCTTAAAATATATATGCGTCAAAGATGAAAAATTTGACTATTAAAAAAGGATTCCTCATGCTTACAAGGAATTAAATAACTAAAGGAAGAGGAATGGAGGGTTAGAATGGATTTTAAAACTGCAGATTTATGTGATGAATTTGGAAAGGAATTAGATATCTGTGAACAGCCGTTTCAATCCTATGGAAATCAAAAGCGCTTCTATGGACAGATTTCAACTGTTAGAGTATTTGAAGATAATGTGTTAGTGAAAGAGGCTTTAGAAACGATTCCTGAAGGGAACATTCTAGTCGTTGATGGAGGCGGTTCTAGAAGGTGTGCTCTTTTAGGTGACCGTTTGGGAGAAATTGCAGTAACTAGAAAGCTTGCCGGTGTGATCATTAACGGCTGCGTCCGCGATACGGCAGACCTCCTGCAGCTTGAAACAGGAATCTTTGCTTTGGGAAGCAACCCAAAACGCAGCAGTAAGGATGGCAAAGGTGAAAGGGACATCATCGTTACATTCGGAGGCATCGACTGGAAACCCGGCGACTACGTTTACGCAGACGAAGACGGTGTCATCGTAAGCCACCGCAAACTAATCTAAAACCGAGGGCCTATCCACAGCATCACGCTGTGGATAGGCCCTTATTTAATGCGTTAAAGCGTTGGGGGCCTGACCCCCACATAATTAACGCGTTAAAGCACCGGGGGCCTGACCCCCGGGTGTTTAAAGCGTTGATATGGTAAAGCGGATGCTAGTCGTTTGCGTCGCGGCTCGGGATTTCTTTTGGCAGCTGGCGGGATGCACCTGGAACGGGGCGTGGTTCGTATTCGATTTCATCAGATGAGAAGATGCGAATGATCATCCGGCCGCCAATGGCTCTTGCACGAATAAGGAGCGGGAAGCTGTAATCGTTTTTAAAGGTGAAATCAGGACCATACCAGCTGACTGTTGCATCGCGGCCTGGAGGAACATAGGGCACTCGTCTTGAGTGGGAATAGCGCTCAATCACCTTCACACCTGCATGATCGGCCGCATTAAAGAGTGTGGATGACACCTGGCAAATGCCTCCACCAATATCCTCAGCCAGTTCACCCCTGACAATGACCGGAGCCTTCATGTATCCGCGATCTCTCGTTCTCTTTCCGACCACCCGATTAAAGGAAAAAGTCTCTCCCGGAAAAATTACATGATTATTAATAGCCTGGGCGGCAAGAGAAATATTATGGGAACGCGCTTTATTTCCTGAATTGTAATAGGTCACATATTGGCCAATTTTCTTTACCCCTATGTGCAAGAGCAGATCCCTGTCAACCCGCGGGTGAACCGGAAGGATCGGGACTTCTATTCTGGAACTCTTATTTTTATAAAAATAAGTATAAAAAAGGTCAGTAAAAGCCTTGTGATATAACTGGTGGCCTGTTTTTTCGCTTATCACCTGTCCGGAATTATTGATGTACGCATTCTCCGGAGGCTGATAAATCTGTTTATCCAAGGTTTTCAAAAGAGCTTGATATTTATCTGGATTCATTAATGGAATACCAGGGAAGGGGAGGACATAGTCTTCCCGGTGAATGGCTGCAAGCTCTTCACCGTCATGCTCAATAAATAATAAATCATCAGCTGAATAAGGCTGAACGAACAATAGAAGTCCACATAGCCAGGCAAATCCCATGAATTTCACCTCCGATTGATTTATGCCAAACTTCGGCCAGCAAAAGAAATCCGGTCATTTACAACAGAAAATTATCCCCTATATAGAAAGCCTTCCGCCATTAACCTCAACCTTAGTATGGTTAACCCCCGGCATTTCATGTAAAGGCATATAGCGTTTTTCTCTATGTCTTGCGCCTTTGGCTGCGATACGTCTTAAGCCCTAGTTGAAAATAAAGCTCAGGCTCGTTATTGAAAATCTAGAAAATAGGTAAGATGGAATCAAGAAAGGAGGAAACGGAATATGAAAAAATTTGGTTTACTTGCAGCAGGAGGTATAGCAGCCATTGTTCTTTTGGCAAACTTAGGTTCACTCATCGGTTTAGCCATCTGTGCGGCTCTATTATATCTAGTGTTCAAACAGTTCCTAAAAGCACAATCCATCTGGACAAAAGGGATCTGGGGAATTATAGGGCTTTGCATTCTAACGGGAGCTGCATCAAACATCCCAGCGATATTTGGCCTTGTTGCTGCCTATATTCTGTACCTTGTGATTACAAAATGGAATACAGCAAAAACAAGTAATTTTAAAGAAAGCGATCCATTTGCCAACTTTGAAAAACAATGGTCTGAATTAAATCAAAAGTAATTACAGGCAAATGGGGAAAACCCAAATGATTTTAACGCTTTACAGCATTGGGGGCCTGTCCCCCAATGTATTAACGTATTAAAGGAGAGATTGCAATGACAAATTTATTTGTTCGCATGAAGGATTTGATTATGGCAGATTTGAATGAGGCATTGGACCGCAAGGAGAAGAAGAATCCGATTGCGCTGCTAAACCAATACTTGCGTGAGTCTGAAGCAGAAACAGAAAAGGTGCGTAAGCTGCTAGAGCGACAGTATGTATTGAAAGAAGAGTTTTCGCGTGAGTATCAGCAGGCTGCAGAGCTTGCGGCAAAAAGAAAATCTCAAGCTGAAGTTGCTTCAAAGGCTGGAGAAAACGAACTGTATACATTTGCTTCCCAGGAGCAGGTTTATTTTGAGGAGCGGGCAGCCCGCTTAAAGCAAACATTAAATCATACAGCACAGCAGCTGACAGAGCTTGAACAAAAATACGAAGAAATGAAGCACAAGCTAAAGGATATGCATCTTCGCCGCATGGAGTTAATGGGCCGTGAAAATATCACACGTGCTCAGGTAAAAATGAACAAGGTACTTGACGAGCAAGATGCCAATCAGCCATATTCACGATTTCAGGAAATTGAATCCTATTTAGATCGCGTTGAAAATCAAGTAAATAGTTCCTACTATCGCAGTACAATTGATGCAAAGATTGCTCAATTAGAAAAAGAAATGAAAAGTTTGGAAACTAATTAATTTCCTTGGTCAAACATGTTATTCTAAAAAGGCGCAGGTCATGCGCCTTTTTGGCAGCAAAAGAAGGGAGAGGAGGAAGGCTGCATGGAAAATAAAATAAAAAGCGAATATACAAGCTGGATTTTTATTTTTGGAAGTGTTGTACTTTTTTTAGAAATTGCCTTTTTTAACCAAGGGTTAATATTCTCCCTTCTTGTAGAAGCTGGCATGATTTATATAGGCAGAAAGTGGATGCCAAAAAGTATAGGGAAAATCCTATTTTGGCTTGGAATTATTCTTTTAATCATCAGCATCTTTAATATGATCACGCTGAAGTTTTTATTATTTGCTATTATTGTTCACCTCATCATCCAATATGCTCAATCAAAGCGTAAGCCGGAGCATATTCGTGTAACTGTTAAGGAGCCGGCCGTTAAGCTGGAAAAAGAAACGGTCATCAGTAAAAAGCCAATTTTCACTAATCAGCTTTTTGGCAGAAGAAAGACACCAGAGCAGGTGTATGAGTGGGGAGATATTAATATCCAGACGGGAGTCGGGGATACGCTTGTCGATTTAAGCTATACCGTGCTGCCAAAAGGAGAAACAGTTATATTTATTCGCAACATTATCGGAAATGTGAAGGTCTATATTCCTTATGACGTTGAGCTTAGCGTAAACCATTCGGCCATTGCAGGATCCACTGAAATTTTGGATGTTCAGGAAGGAAAAATATTTAATCAGAATACCCAGGTGCAAACCCCGGGTTTTGATCAGGCAGAGCAGAGGATTAAAATTATCACCTCACTGCTTGTTGGCGACTTAGAGGTGAAAAGGGTATGAGCACTGTTCAGCGGCAGATCGTTTGGGGCGCGTTCATATCAATGCTTGTCTGCGCTATTTTTATTCTGGTTTTTATTTTTCGTTTCCCGTTAATGGATTGGATGGAATTATGGAATACAGATATTATGGACATTCCGATCATTATCTTTCTGCCTGCTTCAAGCATTGTTATTGGAGTTTTATTCGGCCTAATATCAGGACTTTATTGGAAAAAGCAAATACAGTCGATAGACAATTGGCTATATGAAATGGAAGAAGGCAGGCATGTTGAACTTACAAAATTAATGGATGGAGATTCCGAGCTTCAATCGATTATCAAACGGGTCAGTAAAATCCAGAAGCAAATCGCTGAGCAGGCAAAGATTTCGCAAAAATTGGCAACCGAAAAAGCTGAGGACCTTGATAACCGGATGCAAGAGATTATTTCACAAGAACGAAACCGGCTGGCAAGGGAACTGCATGATTCGGTTAGCCAGCAGCTTTTTGCCGCATCGATGCTTATGTCGGCTATTAATGAGACAAGGCATGATCGGGAAGAGCGGGAAACCAAGCAGCTGAAGATGGTCGAAGAGATGATTCATCAATCGCAGCTAGAAATGAGAGCGCTTCTTCTCCATTTAAGGCCGGCTGCTTTAAAAGGAAAGACGATTCAGGAAGGAATTCGTGAGCTATTAATTGAATTATCACAAAAGGTTACCATCGAGATAAAATGGAAAGTAGAAGAATTCCCGCTTGATAAGGGGATTGAGGACCATTTGTTCCGCATTCTTCAAGAATCTGTTTCGAATACCCTGCGGCATGCAAAAGCATCAGGCTTGGAGGTTCTATTGATCCAAAGAGATCAATTTGTCATTTTACGTGTCATCGATGATGGAGTTGGCTTTAACGTCGAAGAGGCAAAAGCAGGTTCCTATGGATTGCAAAATATGTATGAGCGCGCTATTGAGGTTGGGGGCACATTGAAAATTATCAGTCTTAAGGATAAGGGAACTCGTCTTGAGGTGAAGGTGCCTATTATGGAGTCTGGGGGTGAAATGAATGATTAAGGTTTTATTTGTCGATGATCATGAGATGGTAAGAATAGGGGTCTCTTCCTATTTGTCTGCACAGCCGGATATTGAGGTTGTTGGCGAGGCCGATAACGGAAGAACGGCTATTGATCTTGCACTGGAATTAAGGCCGGATATTATCCTAATGGATCTTGTAATGAAGGAAATGGATGGCATTGAAGCAACGAGTAACATTATTCAGCAATGGCCAGAAGCGAAAATTATCATTGTCACAAGCTTTCTTGATGATGATAAAGTGTATCCTGCATTGGAAGCCGGTGCAACCAGCTATATGCTGAAAACCTCTAAGGCCAGCGAAATTGCTGATGCTGTCAGATCCACTTACCATGGCCAAACAGTCCTTGAGCCGGAGGTTACGGGGAAAATGATGGTAAAGATGAGGCAGAAAAAACAGCAGCTGCTACACGAAGAACTGACAGGAAGGGAAATGGAGATTCTGCTTCTCATGGCCCAGGGAAAAACCAATCAGGAAATCGCCGACGAACTATTCATTGCTTTAAAAACAGTCAAAACACACGTCAGCAATATCCTCAGCAAACTCCAAGTCCAAGACCGTACCCAGGCTGTCATCTATGCCTTCAAGCATTCACTGGTTAATTAAATAGAAGATAATCCGGAAGAACCTGTGTAAAAGGTTCTTTTTTTGTTTTTATATGCATAAACTTGAATTTTTATAAAATTTTTCAGAAAAGTACTATTCAAAAATGATAGGTATATGTATAATAATATCCATCGATGAATAATTATTTATAACTGAATTATTAGAAATACTGGTATTGATGAAAATGATGCAGATCAGCTATTCAAAAATGAATAATGGATAGGTGAATAAAAATGAATGGTATATTTTTAGATTGGAACAATGAGGAAGAAGTTATCCAATCCATTGAAGAAGATATTATCGTAACCAATTCGGAAGGAAGAATCATTAAGGCCAGCAAAGGCAGTGGAACTCATTATGGCATTAGACCTGAAAGCCTTCTTGGTAAATCAGTTTATGATCTTCAAAAGGAAGGGATATTTCAGCCGGCCATCACCCCGATTGTTTTGCACAGGAGGAAAAAGGTCATTCTTGTACAGACGGCCTTATCCGGGAAAAAGATCCTTATCACGGGCATTCCTGTTTTCAATGAAGCGGGTGAAATCGAACAAGTTGTCAGCTATTCCTATGATATTTCTGAGCTTCTCCTGATAAAAGAATATTTAGGCAATCTCGAAGATGAGATGCAAAGTGTGAAAGAAGAGCTAGCAGCGCTGAGAAAAAAGACGGCTGTGTCTGAAAGCGTAAATCCTTCAACGAGAGAAGGAAAAGATATCTTGGCCTTGATTCACTACTTTGTGCAAAAGTATTCCAAGCAGGCAGGGCGCGTGCATCAATTAGATGACGAACTCATCGGTCATCTTCTCCATTTTGAATGGGACGGAAAGGTAAAGGAACTGGAAGGATTAGTTGAACAGCTAATAGCAAACAGCAGCGCAGTTGTTATAAAAAAAGACGCCCTTCCAAAAGGATACCGGCATCTGCCAAAAAAAGAAGACCTGGACCTTTTTAAAGGACAAACCCTCCCGCAAATTCTTGAAGAGGTTGAACGAAAAGTCATCCTTGAGGCAAAGGAAAAGTATAAAACAACAACAGAAATGGCAAAGGAGTTAGGCATCAGTCAGCCTTCCGTTGTCAGGAAATTAAAA
>Ga0180215_1003015_pt1 | contig 16315 bp, 14 predicted proteins | sample eDN3rd37CBELigBY_FD_128871 | JGI IMG/M metagenome (GOLD analysis project Ga0180215, IMG submission 128871) | Enriched backyard soil microbial communities from Emeryville, California, USA - eDNA 3rd pass 37_C BE-Lig BY (version 2) (version 2) | ecosystem: Environmental > Terrestrial > Soil >...
CATGCTGATCCTATAAAAACAAGCGCTGGACAATGGACGAAGCAAAGCCTTTTGACGATTGCCGGATTGGCTGCCATTATTTTTGGCGGTGATTTGGTAGTCAGAAGCAGTACAGAGATTGCTTACTCTTTGGGAATGAGTGAAACATTGGTTGGCTTAACGATTGTTGCCATCGGAACCTCTCTGCCGGAACTGGTGACCTCTGTCGCCGCAGCCATAAAAAAAGAAAGTGAAATCGCTCTTGGAAATATTGTTGGGAGCAATATCTTTAACATCCTGTTTGTCCTCGGGGCTTCAGCCGCCATATCACCGCTCCCTGTGGACCCTAAGATATTCGTCGATATTACGATATTAATTTTAATCACATTTGTGCTCCTCATCTTCTCAAGAAGCCATTATGCTGTAGGAAAATATGAGGGCGGCTTTCTCGCAGCCTCTTACATTATGTATTTGATTTATATCATTATGAGGAATTAATGCCCGCGCCGGTCCAATTGGGCCGGCGTTTCTTTTAAGAGGAGGTTGTTTCTGAAAAATACTGCTGCTTCCCCGGCTTCAGCAGCTGCCGGCAGACATAAAGAGAAAGGATTAAATTCAGGACTGCTAAAATGACAATCGTATAACGGAGCGGAAACAGATCTCCGAGAACACCGATTCCAAAGAGCAGGATAATCTGAGCAAAGCTTTGGATGACACCGATCACACTTGTCATTCTGCCCATAATTTCCACAGGCACATTATTCTGATAAAAGGTTTGGTATCCCGCACTTGAGAAAGCATTAAAAATGCCCAGTACAGTGAATCCCATGACCACCAGCATAAAGGAGTCTGCCAATGCATAAATCAGATAACCCGCTGCGGTCAAAAGCATGCCATAGCCCATGAGCTGTTTGATGCTAAGCATTCTTGAAACGATGGTGATAAAGAGAGCTCCCAGCGCAAAACCAATCCCGCTGATGCTGACAAGGAAACTATAATCCGCTTCTGTCAGCCCCACAACATCCTGGATAAACACAACTTCTTGGGAATCCATTGCGAGCGAGAACAAACCGAATGCCAGAAAACACCCGTAAACAGAAATGATAAAAACCTCTCTCCCGGCAAACATGATAACCTGCTTCCAATCATCCCGGAGCGTTTCATAGGCTGATGTTTGTACAGAAGGGGACTTTAAATCTTTATCCATATCTGGAAGCACCCAGATGATGACAGCTGAAAAGACAAAGGAAGCCGCATTTAAATAGATGGCAGTTTCGATGGTTCCAATCAGAAATAATCCGCCTGCGATGGCTGGCCCCACGATAAAAGCGCCTGAGGTAACAAGACTGTTGATGGAGTTGAACCTTTTTCTGCTTTCAATTGGAACCAGCTTGGCTATATACGTTGCGGAAGCCGGCATAAATAGAGCCTTCGCCATACTGATTAGAAAGAGGACTGCATAAATGAAGCCAATGCTTCCGAGAAATGGTATCAGAGCTACACCCATGGCTCTGGCCAAGTCCGTCCAAATCATAATGCTCTTTTTATTTTTCCGATCTATCAAGCCTCCGCTCCATGAATTGGTTAAAACGGAAGTGACTGGACCTATGATCCATAATCCTGCTACAGCAGCTGCTGATCCGGTCATGTCATAGACAATCAAATTAATAGCAATCAGGTAAATAAAATCTCCCAGTCTGGATATTCCAATCCCTGTCAGCAGAAAGGACGCCATTTTCCAATTAAATATTTTCATAGATCACCTTTATGTATTTATAATATTCCTAATTATCACTATATCATAAAAAAAGCCCTGGAGAAGAATCTCCAGAGCGCCTATTTCTCAGCCAGCTGCTGATTTTTTTTGGTAAGGAACCTGACTGCCAACACATCTTAACCCGGAAAAAAATCTTGCGGTGAAGATGATTGCGGCCAGAACGATAAAGATTCCGCTGACTGCGCCTACCTGGTCGGACAGCACCCATTGCGGCAGGTGTTCTGACCATCTTCTTGGTGCACTGATTCCGCCTGCATAAAGGAAAGAGCCCACAAGTCCCATAAAAAAAACAAAATAGAGAGCAATGGTGAACGTATCGATTCCCCTGTGCTCCTGATTGCCTTCGGTCTTATTAAAATAATACATAAACCCAATAATCATGGCGACTACACCCATTCCCATATACGTATGGAAATGGCCCGGAACCCATTTCGTGTTATGCATTACATGATTGACGACAATGGTGGCATCAATGATAGCCGGGATTGCTCCTGCCACCCATCCGAACATGGAAAGGAAAAACAGGCTTGATGTAAAGTCCCATTTCATCCGCGAGCGGTAGACAATCATCAGCGCTCCGTAGGCTGTAACGACCATAACGGGCAAGCCGTTTGCATAGGAAAACACCTGCCCGATGATGAGCATCCATTTTGGCACCGCAAAGTCCATCAGTAAATGGTGCGTATAGATCATTAAGGTAAAGAGTGTCGAGCAGTTCCACGCAATTAAAAAAACCTTGTTAGCTTTCCACGGTCGTTTTGTATATTCTGAGAGGACCTCATAGACGGCAATAACAGCCATATAGATGGTGCAATTGGCAAAGATATGGCCGAACGCATACGTAAGATGCTTGGCAAGCAGGGGGTCCATCGTGACGGCCGGGTTGATAATATTTACGAGGGATGCCGCCAGCACCGTGGCTCCTGCCAGCAGTGCAGTCGAATTGGTTATGATGACCATGGCAGTCGCCACGACAGCAGCAGGCGGACCATATCCTTTTTTCCCCCTGAAAATGATATCCCATCCGAGTGCCTTTCCAAGGCCCCCATAAACTGCTGTCAGTCTCGCAGCCAGGTACATGTAAAGAATTAAAAAACCAAAGCCAAGAACCAGCATGCCCGATAAGAAGAATACCGCACCTGCCGCCCCATACATTTTGGCTGACTGAGCAGGAAGCGGATATAAAAATGTCCAGCCATCGGAAAAGTCAAAGACAAAAATGGCGATGAGAACCATCGAGACTCCGGTTAAAAAAAGGACAAAGTTTACAATGAGGATGGCAGGGTTCAGTTTTACGTATTTAGACAGGAAGTACCATAAGATGGCCGTTCCTCCCAATGCAGCGATGCCGACCATGCCTGTTCCGTGCGCAGTCATGATTTTATAAAACCACTGCGGCGTGATGCTGATCATTTCACCCTGATTCATCAGCATAATAACACCAAAGATCATCATAAGAATTAAGACAAGTGAAGTTACAGCCAGATGCCAGACCACTGTTTTCCTGGCTAATGGGTGAATCGCTTCATTCATCAGAAGCTCCCCCTTCCGGTTCGACAACAATTTCTTTAACCATCACATGATGTCCGGCTGAACAGTATTCAAGGCATAATATTTGATAAGTTCCAGGTTCTTTAAAAGTATAATAAACTGTATTCGTATATCCAGGCATTGCCTGAGTTTGTGCAACAAGCTCCATATTCTCATTGTATAAGCCAAAACCATGGGTAACATCCGAAGCCGTCACATCAAATTGGACCTTGTCCCCTGCTTTAAATGTTTCCTCACTCATCTCCCACGCATATTGTATTCCAGTTACCTTCACTACTATCCCTTCATTTAAGCCTTCCGCTTCGGCCTGATTGCTGTCGTACGGCAGCCTGCCAAGCGTCATGACAGTGGCAAAAGCCATAATGGCAATTAGCCCGAGAAAATAGAATTTCCTGATTTTATATCCTTTTTCCTGGATGGTGCTATACTCTCCGCTGCGCTTGGATTCTCCGTAGACAAACGCAAATGCCAGCGCCAGCAGGAACACAAAGAAAACAGTCGCATACATGGCGATTTGCTGATACATTCCTACCCCTCCAATAAAATTTTCAAATCCCCCCAAACTTTATTTTATGGAAGCTCATTATTTAATTCGGTGATATATGTCCTATTTGACGATTTTTTTGAAATATTCCCGCAAAAAAAATGCCCTGGATCAGGACATTTCCTTTTCTATCGTGTACATCATCCAAAAACCGATATCTTCAAACCCGATGCGTTTATAGATGGTGCCGGCAGCCGGATTATCATAAAACAGACATAGTTCTTTATGCTCCGAAAGAAGCTGGCGGCAGAGCTTGACCATGCATTGGGTGGCATAGCCTTTCTTTTTGTAATTACGATCTGTTGCGACGCCGACGACCATGGCAGAAAGGGAATTTTCGGCTGCAGTTGAAGCGGTGCTGACCATTTTTCCCTCCTCCGTAATAAAAAAAGAACGGGATGAGCCATCCTTTAGACCCCTGCGTTTTCGTTCAACAGTAATGGCTGAATCGCTGAATTCAGGAATGCTGTTCAGAAGCTCCACCAGCTGTTCAGCATCTTCAGGGCCAGCCTGGCAAACTGCTGATGCATCAATACCTTCGTCCGTTATTTCCACGCACTTTGCATAATAAGTTTCCCGTTTTCTTTTTATGCGATTTGAAAGATGAGGTTCAATTTTTGCAGTTACAGCTTTTAGGCCAGACATCATCCCAAGATTCGGATCCCCGAGCATGATTTCCGCAAACCCCCTGGCATCAAAATCTCCTGCTGCAAAGGGGATGTAATTTTCTTCATATTTTAATAATACTGCGATTAAATTTCCGCTTTCATCGAACTCTCCCCACACCTTTTGGAATTCCTGCTCATAGCCGTATGCTTCAATATCTCCAATAATAAACAGATTCTCAGCCGGCTGCTGCTTTAAAAAGCTGAAGCAAATTTCATCGTCTAGTTCAGTTAGCCTTCTGATCATTTTCCATTCCCCTTATTTGATTCAAGTTCCTTCCTATCAGATTTGCTGATATCGGCGTTAGATTCATCTCTCTTGCCCATACAGACAGCTGGCCGATATGATGGATTTCATGGGCAATGACATGATTCAGGATATCTCCCTTTTTATATTGCCTCTCCATCCATGGCGGTGTAACAAACTCATTATATGGAACCGGCCATTCCTCCTGAAAAAAACTTTCTAATTCCCTGCGGTATTCTTCAGAAAGTGCCCTTACTTTTTCCAGTTCATCATAGTCGGAAAACAGGGGGTCTTTCACTTCCTTGCCCTGAATGGCACAAATCCAGCTGTATTCTACATCCACGATATGAAAAAGGGTTTCCAGAATGCCCCCAACTCCTCCAGTCCGATTGGCATTCAGCTCTTCGGCTGAGAGCTGGCGGCACCATTCAAACCACTCATCGCGCACTTGCCAGTTATAGCGAAATAATGTCAGCATATTCTCTTACCTCCTTGTCCAGATACCTATGGAATTTCGTCAGCATATGGTAATTTCCTGCAAATTTCTTTTTCCTCCGCATAATTACTTGCCATATATTTAATCCTAATGGAAGCGGCATGAGAAGAAAGGGGATTGTATGTGAAGAAGAACTTAATGGTTTTCTATATATCGGTGGGCATATTATTATTGCTTGTTTTATTCGGTGTTTTTGTCCCGGATTCGCTGGAGAGAGTGACCGCAAATGTACAGGCTTTTATCACCGATAAATTCGGCTGGTATTATTTAATTCTTGTATCATTTATCGTTATTGTTAATTTGTACTTTTTAATAAGTCCATTAGGCAGAATTAAGCTTGGGAAGCCGGATGACAAACCCGAATTTTCCCGCCCTACTTGGTTTGCGATGCTGTTTAGTGCGGGAATGGGGATCGGCCTGGTTTTCTGGGGTGCAGCTGAACCGATTTATCACTATGCAGTTGGGTCTCCAACTGGCGGAGAGGTAGGGACTGACCAGGCCATTAGGCATGCCATGAGATATACTTACTTCCATTGGGGAATCCATGCATGGGCGATTTATGGAATTGTGGCGCTTGTTTTGGCTTACTTTATTTTCCGCCACGGGGAACCTGGTTTGATCAGTGCCACTTTAAAGCCGATTTTAGGCGACCATACACAGAAAGCAACAGGGAAGATCATTGATATTCTTTCAGTGGTTGCGACTGTGATTGGTGTGGCAACGACACTTGGGTTTGGGGCTGTGCAGATTAACGGAGGGTTGTCTTATCTTTTTGGCATACCGGTTAGCATTACAGTCCAGTTCATTATTGTGGCTATTGTTACGGTTCTTTTCATGATATCCGCATGGTCTGGACTTGGCAAGGGCATCAAAATCTTGAGCAATGCCAATATGATTTTAGCAGTGATTCTATTTTTGCTCACTTTTTTCCTGGGACCTTCTTTGTTCATCTTAAACCTGTTCACCAATACACTTGGGTCTTATCTGCAGAATTTGCCTGGCATGAGCCTCAGAATTGCGCCGTTAGATCCAGAAGTCAGGGAATGGATTAATGCCTGGACGATTTTTTACTGGGCCTGGTGGATTGCCTGGGCACCCTTCGTAGGGATTTTTATCGCCCGTGTTTCAAAAGGGAGAACCATCCGGGAATTTGTTTTTGGGGTCCTCCTTGTGCCATCGCTAATAGGCTTCATATGGTTTGCAACTTTTGGCGGGACAGCAATGATGCAAGAGCATAACGGTGTTGCCAAAATTTCCGAATTGGCTACTGAGGAAGCTTTATTTGGTGTATTTTCCAACTTGCCGATGGGAACGATCCTTTCTGTTATCGCCATTCTGCTCATTTGTACATTCTTTATTACCTCTGCCGACTCCGGCACATATGTCTTAGGAATGATGACAACAAATGGCTCACACCATCCTGGCAATAAGATAAAAATGGTCTGGGGAATATTGCTTGCTGCCATCTCATTGGTTCTGCTTTATTCCGGCGGGCTTCAAGCACTGCAGAATACGATGATTGCAGCAGCTCTTCCTTTCTCCGTCATCATGGCATTAATGACCTTCAGTCTGATCAAGGCTCTGCAGAAAGAAGCGAAGGAGCTGGGGATAGGAAAAATCCCGAAGAAGAAAGTGTAAAACAAAACCTGCAGATATGGCGTCTGCAGGTTTTCCTGTTTATTTTACCGGGATCCAGATCTCTGAATAATAATCAGAATTGGAAGCATCACCTGCCGTATAGACTTCCAGCTCCGGTGCAGCAGCATGTTCATAGCCGCTGGATGGAAACCATTCTGAGAAGATTTTTTTCCAGGTGTTTTGCATGGCATGCGGCATGGCGCCATGTACTTCAAATACCGCCCATTTGGAGGCCGGGACTTCCAGGCACTCGAAGCTGTCAGGCTTTTCGCCTTTAAAGCTTGCCCCGATCCAATAATCCATGCTGTCAGGCTTCTTGCTGCGGTTATCGACACACACACCGAGAACTCCTTTAATCTCGCCATTATTCAGCATAAATAGCTTGTCAGCAGTCCCGTTGCTATTCACTTCATCCCACATTTTCGGGATGCCGGCCAGATTCTCTTCATTGCACAATGAGAACTCCTTTTTGATTCCTGCTACTTGGAAAGCTTCTTTTTTGACAATTGCATATTGCATTGGTTCTGCCCCTTTCAGACTCACCTGAATTACCAGGCGGTTATATGATTTCAGCTTTCCGGAGAAATTTCTTGCTTCAGTCGGGGTCATGCCATGCTGCCTGCGGAAAGCCTTAGTAAAAGCCTCGGGAGTGTCATAGCCGTATTTATAGGCAAGATCAATCACTTTGCGGTCTGTTCGGACCAGTTCCTGTGCTGCGAGGGTCAGTCTTCTTCCCCGTATATATTCGCCCACCGGCATATCCGTCAAAATGGCGAATGTACGCTGAAAATGAAATACGGAGGAGTTGGCTTCCTCCGCGGCTTTCCCGATGGAAAGATCCTCATCCAGCAAATGCTCCTCTATATAATCAATCGCCTTCTGCAGCGATACGATCCATGACATTACTGATCACTCCCTTGATTATATCCTACCTTTTTCTCTTTTTGTCTTCCTGTCATTTTTTGCTTTGTTTTGGCAGGTTTGTATTAAAGAATTCTTATTTTAGAAGGGGAATACCTGCATGTTGGGAAAATTTTATGCGGCTGCTGGCAGACCGGAGCAGAATTATGAAAATAGCGGCCAAAATGGGGGATTTACCGGCCTATTTTGCCGTTTCACCGGCCAAGTTTAGGAAAATACCGGCCAAAGTGGGGAATTTACCGGCCAAAATCACTTCATCATATTTATCGGTCAGTTTCCAACTATATCGGTCAGTCCTTTATCTATCAAGAAATCAGAAAAAAGCCAGCCTCCCCATAACGGGCAGCTGGCTTCGATGGCACCTTATATGGCACGTCCCCAGTGCCGGTGCATGGCAATGCTATTAATTAAATTTTCGCTTGCGGATGCATCGCCGGCTTTGATTTCGACGATTCCCATTTCCGATAGGGTTTGTGATTGCCCCAGCGTGTTCATTGCTTCTGGAGGCAGCAGTTCGGCTCCTTCGCCGCCAAACGCAATGGTTTTAAGATGCTTGTAGGCTTCGCTGACGAATTCCTTGGCCTGCGGCACCTTCTTCAGGGCTTCAGCACTTTCTTTTCCTCCTGCCACATAGATGCCGTCATACATTACTGAGTGAGAGGTCAGGAATGTTTTCACTGCTTCCAATTCTCCGCCGTCTCCTTTGATCATGCCCAGGTTTTTGCTGACAATCTCCGGCATGATTCCTGCACCTTTCAAAGCTTCCATTACGCTTTTGACTTCAGAATAGTTGAATCCATTATCAGCGAGAATGGCGACTTTCCGGGTCTTAGGTGATTTAGCTGTGTTCATTTGGCTAAGAGCAGGCGAAGAGAGCGTCACTTTGGATTCATTCGCAGCATCCGGCACTTTTACGCCAACTCCGAGGGCAATTTGCTCGGCAAGGAAGCTATCCACATTGCTGAACATGTCTACAACCTGCTGCTTCACATCCTTGTTCATCACCTTGCCCACTTCAAAGCGGAACGCCTCGATCATATGCTGCTTTTCCACTTCAGACATGCTGTTCCAGAACATTTTCGCCTGGCTGTAATGGTCTTTGAAGCTGTCGCTGCGCTCGCGCACCTTGCGTCCTTCGACTTTTTCCTGGTAATGAACATAGCCGCCCTCTTCTGCTGTGGCAGGGCTTGGATCATTATTCTGCATCGAGTTTTTATGATAGGCAACCGGCCCTTTATTAATCGTCATGCGATGGTAGCCGTCATACTGATTATTGTGGAACGGGCAGACCGGACGATTGATCGGGATCTCATGGAAGTTCGGACCGCCAAGGCGGATCAGCTGGGTGTCGGTATAGGAAAATAAACGTCCCTGCAGCAGCGGGTCATTTGAAAAATCAATGCCAGGTACGACATGTCCCGGGTGGAACGCGGCCTGCTCTGTTTCAGCAAATACATTATCCTGGTTACGGTTCAGGGTCATTTTCCCGATGATCTTAACCGGGACCATTTCCTCCGGCCATAGCTTTGTTGCATCCAGAATATCAAAGTCAAAGGAGAATTCATCTTCCTCCTCAATCATCTGAACTCCAAGCTCAAATTCAGGGTAATTCCCCATTTCGATGGCTTCCCAAAGATCACGTCGGTGGAAATCCGGATCCTTTCCGGCAAGTTTTTGGGCTTCATCAAAAACCAGGGAATGTGTGCCCAGAACAGGCTTCCAGTGAAATTTCACAAAACGTGCCTTGCCCTGCTCGTTCACAAATCGGAACGTGTGAACGCCAAAGCCCTCCATCATGCGGAAGCTGCGCGGGATGGCACGGTCTGACATTGTCCACATGATCATATGGGCTGTTTCAGTATTGTTGGCGGCAAAATCCCAGAACGTATCATGGGCCGTTGAAGCCTGCGGCATTTCGTTATGCGGCTCCGGCTTGAATGAATGAACCAGATCAGGGAATTTGATGGCATCCTGAATGAAAAACACCGGAATATTATTGCCGACTAAGTCGTAGTTGCCTTCTTCGGTATAAAACTTCGTTGCAAAGCCGCGGGCATCACGTACAGAGTCTGCCGAGCCGCGGGAGCCTGCAACTGTGGAGAAGCGAACAAAGACCGGGGTTTTCACAGATGGATCCTGCAGAAACTTTGCCCGGGTATATTCTGCCATGGGTTCATACACCTGGAAGTAGCCATGTGCGCCAAAACCGCGGGCATGGACAACCCGTTCCGGGATGCGCTCATGGTCAAAATGCGTCATTTTTTCCCTGAAGTGAAAGTCCTCCATCAAGGTCGGGCCGCGGGAACCAGCTTTTAACGAATGCTCATCCTCCGAAACCTTGACTCCCTGGTTCGTCGTAAGCTTCTTTCCTGTATTATCCATGCGAAACTCTTCAAGCTGCCTGTCCTTGCTGTGCTCATTTACACCTTTGTTTTCCGGATCTTGTTTCAAATGATTTTCCTCCTTATATATAAGAAGCAATTGCTTCTGGGCTACGATTCAAACTATGTATCTATATGTTGAAATACCCCAGAACTTAGGCGATAAACGGCAAAATAAAAGAAAGCAGCGGAAAACTGCTTTCTCTCAGGCTTGTGGGCTAATCTCTGTTTTAGGCTGATCTGCATCTCTCAGCAGCTGGATAAAGGTTCTTTTTTGCAGATGATACAGGATGAGCACCAGAATACAGCCTCCGCATGCAGCCATCAGGATCCAGACAGGCATTTTTTCAAGCAGGAAGCCAAAAAAGATAAAGCCGAGTGGTGTCATGGCACTTGCTCCTGTTTCAAGGAGTGACATAACCCTGCCCCGATAGGCATCAGGCGTGCCCTTTTGCAGTAAAACCATCACCGGAATATTGATTACCATGATAACTGATGATAACAGCAGGACCATACCAATTAAAAAAGGAAACATGATACTGTTTGAAATGCCCATTAAGCCAGGAAAATTCGGGAGGCCAAGCAGTGCAATGATGAGGGACATGGCCATTACGCCCCCAAAGATGGTTACTTCTTTTCTCTTTACCTCGGGACGGGCAGATAGAACGACCGACATAATCAGCATCCCGACGGAAAAGGCCCCTTCAATAATACCCAGCTGAAGGGAACTCATTTCCCGCACAGTCAGAACCAGATAAGGCATCGCAACGGGAAAAACCGCGAACCAAAAATTCAGCCAGATGCTAATGATAATGAGATTTTTAATGAACGGCTGATTTTTCACATATGAAACGCCCATTTTCAGATCGTAGATCATACTCTTTTCTTCTAGTCTTTCTTTTTTCTCTGCAAATAGATTGTATTGAATTAGTAAACTGGTGATGCCGGAGACTGTGAAGGCGATGATGTTGATAAGCATGAAGAATGATAAATGAAAGATGCCAAAGAAGACGCCCCCAAGAACAGGTCCCAAGATGGCGGATGATGAAGCTGCGGCCTGATTGAGTGACATCGCTTTTTGCAGAGTATCAGGACCGACCATGTTGTAAATCGCTGAAGTGACTGCCGCTGAATAAAAGGTATTCAAAATGCTTAGAACAGCTGTGGCTGTGTAGAGGAGCCAGATTTCCTGTGTGACAAAAAGATACAGCAGCAAAATGGCAAGCAGCCAGACTGCACAGGCAAAATCGGAAATAATGATGATTTTTTTGCGGTCCCACCTGTCACTGAGGGCGCCCGCAACAGGGGAAAGCAGAATTCTTGGCAGTGCACTAAGAATGAGGGTTATGGCAAAGTTCAGACTGGATCCAGTTTCTGCAAGAATATATAAGCCAATGGCAAAACCGTAAATGGAGGAACCGAGCACTGCTGTCATTTTCCCTGTCAGAAAAAGTGTTATATTTTTTTTAATCTGGGTTTCCATCTAATCTTCCTCCTCGGAATTAAGCAATTTGAAGCTGCAGGAGATTTCATATGAATTGCGCTTTATAGCCCCCTTTACGCTTTTTTCCATGTATTTAACCATCAGATCATACAAATCGTCCTGAAAATCCTTTAATTCATCATCTGTGAGGGAGATGCTTATTCCCATTGATCTGCTGGATCCTTTTTCCTGCCCTTTCTCTTCTTTCAAGTTGAATTGCGTCGCTTTTGAACGGTAATACTTCTCGATAATTCCCCTGTTTTCTTTCGTTTCCTCAATCTCCAGTATTTCGCCTTTATAAAGCTGCTGAATATGGTAATGAATGCTTCCTGCAGACTTCCCTAGCTCTTCAGCAACCTGTTTGGCTGTCATGGCTTTTTTAGCGAGGAGGTAAATAATTTTTATCCTTAGCGGGCTGGATATCAGCTTCTGCTGTTCCAGATTAATCTCCATCGTTTTTTTGATTAAATCCAAAGAGGATTTCACCCTTTCTAATCTATTTATTTATTTTAATTTTATTATATGTTCTAAAAATTTAGAATGATACATCTTTTTAAAATAAATAACAAAGAGGTTTCGGCAAACCATATTTCACTCGCATTGAAATATTAATCTTCACCCTCGACAATTTTGTATTTTCTGACAATATTATATAAAAAAAGCAAATGAGTATTGTCATAAATAGTAAAACAATATAGAATTTTCTTATAACCTCACAAAGAGGCAGGTGAAACGGTGGAAATCACAAAGCATTTTTTCTTTAATCTATCGCTCTTGATCGTCATCTTGTTTATTGTGCTGGTATGGGCGGAAAAAAGCTCTAAATTCCGGTTTTCCAAAGGCTGCTCTTTTATATGGCTTTTGTTCATGATCTGGATATGCTTTCAGTTTTCCTATCAGCCAAGCCCGCATTACTTTTTTGATTTACGATTGATACCTGTCATCATCGGCGGTTTATATGCGGGAATCGGCCCCGCATTGGCCGGGTCTGTGATTTTGATGAGAAGTTTTTATGGAGTAGAACCTGGGTTTTATTCTAATATTCTTTTATATTTGCCCCTCGGGATTATTCTTTGGAGACTCTATCCTTGGTTTTGGAAGCAGGTGCCGCGAAAAAGGATTCGCCTTTCGATTATCATAACCCTGATTTTAAGTGTGCTGACCGTTGTCGTTATGGAACTATCGGTGCCGCCACAGAACCGGTTTGATGCCTGGTTTGCCTACCTGGTGATTCCGCCATTGGGTGTCTTCATGATTTCATATGTATTCGAGTTTGCCAAAAGAAATCTGGATATCCGTGAAAATCTCGTAAGGGCAGAAAAGCTTGAAGCTGTGGAGCAAATGGGAGCAGCCATCTCACATGAAATCCGCAACCCCCTGACGGCTGCAATTGGATTTGTACAGCTATTACAGGAACAGCGGCTGCCGCCGCGAAAAAGGGTTGAGTATTTGGGCATCGTGAAAGCAGAACTCGAATCGGCGGAACAGGTCATTCAAAATTATTTAACCTTTTCCAAGCCTTCCTTAGATAAGATCGAAGAAATTAATGTAAAAAAAGAACTAATGCAAGTCATGAATATATTAAAACCGACCGCCAATCAGAATTCCGTAGAGATTAATGCCCATTTTGCCCTCCTCGGATCGATTAAAGGTGATCGGCAAAAATTCCACCAATGCTTTCTGAATGTAATTAAAAATTCAATCGAGGCCATGCCGCGCGGCGGGCAATTATACATAGAAACACACTATAGCAGCAGCCAGATCACCATCGAAATAAAAGACACCGGTGTCGGCATGACGTCCGATCAGCTTCAGCGTTTAGGTGAACCCTACTATTCTACAAAAGGCTCCAAAGGGACCGGCCTCGGAATGATGGTCGTGTTCAGTATTGTAAGGGCCATGGATGGCAATGTTCGCGTCAAAAGCGAAGTGGGTAAAGGCACTGTTTTCAGGTTTACATTTCCGAACTTTAAGTCGAAGATACATAATGAATAAAAAAACAGCAGCGGCAGCCTGCTGTTTTTTACTGGCTTAACATGATTCTATCTGCTTCACCTCAAGATGCTTCGTGCAGTTATACAGCTCACAGATCCACTGACTATCTTTGATCAAAAGCTTTGTGATGGATGTGTTTTTCAGCGGGGAGGACAGATCCGTGTGCGGCACAAGTTCCCTTAACAGATGGCGGATGAAGGAACCGTGGCTTACGATCAGCACGTTTTCGCCCGGGTGCTTATCTGTGATTTCCTGGAGGAACTCAAGTCCTCTATGAATGATGCTTTCTTTCGGCTCAAAACCGAGGTCCATTTCCCGCCAGTCTTTGCCCCATTTTTCAAGACGCTCTGCTTCGGTTGTGCCTTCAATCATCCCGCCGCCGACTTCCCTTATTCGGGGATCGAGGTGAAGGGGAATGGAACCGGTTTTCTCCTGGATGGCTTCCGCAGTCTGCTTTGCCCTCAGGAGATTGCTTGAATAAATCACATCCCAGCTTTCTCGGCCAAGCCGTTCTGCCAGGCGTTCCGCCTCAGCCAATCCTTCTTCATGGAGAGGAATATCCGAGCTTCCCTGTGCCCGTCCCTCCTTATTCCAGGCTGTAATCCCGTGCCTGATCAATCCGATTTTTGTCATCTGTAACACGCCCTTTCTTTTCACTTGTTTCGGTATTTAATTAAAATAGGCAATTTCCTTTTGGAGGATGCAAATAGAAGGGCAGCTTTCATAAATAGAATGTCGAAATCTGCAAATAGAATAGTGGCTCCAGCATACAGGCTTCACCCTCATCATCTGCCGAACCAGAAATATCCGCTCAGTATTAAGAAGCTGATCAAAAAGATAAAGCTCTTGTGCCTTAGCGCGTATTTTCCAGCCGGTTTTCTTACTCCGCCGAAAAAGAAATAAAAAGACCCGGCAGCAAAGATAAAATAGGCAGCTACCTGAAGAAACAATTCCACAAGATCCCCCCTATTATGTAAAGGGAGCGGTGCTTGCCGCTCCTGAAGCTAATCTACTTTTCTTACGTTTGAAAAAGGATACCAGACAAATTCGCTGACGCCGATAATCCGCTCCTTCTCGATGTATCCGAGTCCATTACGGCTGTCCAGGCTGACAAGGCGGTTGTCGCCCATCACAAAATAGTGATCTTCCGGAACAGTTAGGGGGCCGAAGTCACCGGTCAGTTTGTTGACAATTCCTTCTGCTGCTTTGCGATTTTCTGAGAGATAGTCTTCATCCCACTGCTTGCCATTTATATACAGATGGTCATCTTTCATCTCCAATTCATCGCCGGGGAATCCTATTAATCTTTTAACATAGTTTTTTTCTTCGCCCTTGATGATGACAATATCGCCTCTGTCCAGTTCTTCAAATTTATTTACGAATATTTTTTCCTCGTCATGAAGGGTCGGATCCATGGAGGCTCCTTCCACATAGTAAGGTGAAAAAAGGAAGACCCTGATCACCATAGCGATTCCAAAGGCAATCAGAAGGGATTTCAGCCAGCTCACTATTTCATGCTTATTCAATGTGTTCCACCAAAGCCTTCTGCACCCATATACCTGTCTTTAATGAAGGTGCGGTGATGAAGTTCATGGCCGGCAATAATATAGGCGATGGCCCGGGCGGTTACTTCCGTGCCGTTTGCATTCCCTCTCCTTAGCAGTGACTCATCATCCATGCTTTTTAGTAGAGCAATCGTGTTTTGGCGTACATAGGACAGCTGCTCTACCAGTTCCCGGATGCTGAAACGGTTGAATTGCCCATTCTTCACATACTCATTATCATCATAGCCAGGCAGCTTGGCCATCTCCCCTCTGCCAATGCAAAGCAGGCGGTAGCTCATGATGCGTTCGGTATCTGTGATATGGCCGATAACTTCTTTAATGGTCCATTTTTCCGGAGCATAACGGAATTGAGCCTGATCTTCATTCAGGTCTTTTACCAGATTCATCGTTTCCTTTATTTGCACATCGAGGATCTGCAGCAGGTCCCCTTCCGGTACGGAGCTGACATATTTCTCATAATAGGGTGCATATTCATTGGATTTAGGTTTTTTTAACATCGCGTTCCCTCCCATTCTATTACCTTATTTTACTAAATATCTATTTACAGAGCCAATATTAGGTTTGAAAAAGCTCGCCCCGGACTGCTTTTATATAGCGTTTAGCTGACCGCTGCACTGCAAGGTCTGCCTCTTTTTCTATAACTCTGTGAAACGCGTTGTAGATCCGGTCAAATGATAGCGTTTTTATTCTGCCAGCCATTCGTTCTACCGTTTCAGCCGGAAGAGGGATGAGATTCGGGTAGCTGTACATGAAGCTGACCCACCCACTATCTGCGACAACCTGAATGATGTCGCCGGTGAGCAGAACGCCTTTGCCCTGGCTCCCATTTTCCCAATGAAGGACAGCACCGCCTTTAAAATGTCCGCCAAGGCGGTGGATGACCAGGCCATCTTGAACTTTGAGCGATTCTCCGCTCCAGAAAATAATGTGTTCACTGTCCCTCATCACCCATTCCCTGTCGTCTTCGTGTATATAGATCGGCACATTGAATGTTTCCGCCCATTCCGCCTGAGCTGAATAGTAATGAGGATGGGACAGTGCGATTGCGTCTAATCCGCCTAGATCTTTTATGG
>Ga0180215_1003016_pt1 | contig 16314 bp, 11 predicted proteins | sample eDN3rd37CBELigBY_FD_128871 | JGI IMG/M metagenome (GOLD analysis project Ga0180215, IMG submission 128871) | Enriched backyard soil microbial communities from Emeryville, California, USA - eDNA 3rd pass 37_C BE-Lig BY (version 2) (version 2) | ecosystem: Environmental > Terrestrial > Soil >...
CGGCTCGTCCATTATGAAGGCGTGTTCCACTGGCGGGAGAGCGAGGCTGCTTCGGATATCGAGAGTCAGATGTATACGCGTCCTCAGCATCTCGAACAGTTCGCTCTGAGTCATCCGAACAAGCCGATCATCCTGTGCGAATACAGCCATGCGATGGGCAATTCCTGCGGCGGCCTGCATATTTATTGGGAGCTGTTCGATAAATATCCGCAGCTGCAGGGCGGCTTCATTTGGGACTGGATCGATCAGGCGATACGGGTAACCGATGCCGACGGAACGGTGCGGATGGCTTACGGCGGCGACTTTGGCGAATCGCCGCATGACGGCAACTTCTGCGGCAACGGGCTCATCTTTGCCGACCGCAGCACTTCGCCGAAGCTGCAGGAGATCAAGAAGGTTTATCAAAACGTAAAGCTTGAGGCTGTTAATTTGGCCGAAGGCGAGATTAAAGTGTTTAACCGCAATCTGTTCCAAAACCTTGATGCCTATACGCTTGCTTGGCGCGTCGATATTGACGGCGAGCGCGTTCAGGATGGAACGGCAGTTCTTTCCGTCGATCCGGAGAGCGAGGCGGCCGTAACGATTCCGTACACGCTGCCGCAGCTGCAAGCGAACCAGCAAGAGGCAGTGCTTACGCTGGAGTTTAAGCTAAGCGAATCGCAACTTTGGGCGGAAGCCGGGCATGAGGTGGCATTCGAGCAGTTCGTGCTGCCTGCAGCCAAGCAAGCGGTTATTGGACGCCGCAGCAAGGAAGGCGCGCCGATTTCCGTCGAGGAGGGCAGCCGCACGGTAACGTTCAATGGAGAAGCGTTCAGCGCAGCCTTCGACAAATCGAGCGGAGCTTTAAGCTCATACAGCTGGAAGGGCAAGGAGCTGCTGCTGCAAAGGGCGCTGGACGAAGAGACGGCAAGCGGGCTAGTGCCTAACTTCTGGCGGGCTTACACCGATAACGACCGCGGCAACAAGCATAACGAGCGCTGCCAAGTATGGAGAGACGCTAGCCTGAAGCGGGAACTGCGGGAGCTGTCATGGGAGCTGTCTCCTGGCATGGCGGTTGTACGCGTTCAGTACGCATTGCCAATGGCTTCGATGTCTATCGTTGACTTGGAATATATGATCCATAGCGATGGAGAGGTGCGCGTGTCGGAGACGCTGGCGCCGGGAGCGGATTTGCCGGAAATTCCTGAGATTGGCATACGTCTTGCGCTGAGCGGGGAATTCAGCGAAGTAAGCTGGTACGGCAAAGGTCCGGAGGATACGTATTGGGACCGCCAGACCGGCGGCAAGCTGGGACGCTATGCCGGCACGGTTGCCGATCAGTTCGTGCCGTATATTCGACCGCAGGAATGCGGCAATAAAATGGATGTTCGGACCGCATCGATTACGAATGCGGCGGGAGAAGGGCTGCTGCTGACAGGGGCGCCGCATTTCGAGCTCAACGTGCTGGCGTATACGCCGTTCGAATTGGAGGCGCATGACCATACTCATCTGCTGCCAAGCAGCGATAAGACGGTTGTACGCGTCAATGCCAAGCAGATGGGCGTCGGCGGACATGACAGCTGGGGACAGCGGACGGAGAAGCCGTATACGCTATATGCGAATCAAAGCTACATGCACGCATTCTCCTTTAGAGGGATTTAATAAACAATGAAGCGAAGGCTGCCACGTCCAATAGACGGGCAGCCTTCGCCTTTGCTTGAAATAAAACCGTTAGCCTTGAAGAGCAGTCTCTACAATCGGCAGTCTGATCCGGACGACGGTGCCGTAGCCCGGCTCGCTCTCAATATGGACGCCGTATTTAGGGCCGAACAGCAGCTGGATGCGCCCGTTCACATTGTTGATGCCGATGCCGGACAAATGCTGCTTTTTGTTCCCGTTTATCGTCTCATTGACGTCCTGCATGCCGATGCCGTCGTCCATCACTTCAATAATAAAATCGTCTTCCAGCCTGCGCGCGAAGAGATGGATATTGCCGCTGGCGTAGCCGGGAAATGCATGAAAAAAAGCATTTTCCACGAATGGCTGCAGAATGAGCTTAGGGACGAATAAGCTGGCGCAATCCTCCGCGATATCATAATGAACGTTGAAATTTTCGCCATAACGGATTTGATTGATATATACATAATGCTTCAGCGTATCGATTTCCGTTCTTAATGTCACTTGATCCTCTGTAGAGCCCAGCGTGCTTTGGAGCATAGAGATTAGGCTGTTAATCATCCGGTCGACCTCGTCGGTCCGGTTCATTTTGGCTAAATATTTAATGGAGCTGAGCGTATTGTACAAAAAATGCGGATTGATCTGCATTTGCAGCGCGTTCAGATCGGCTTTTCTTCTTTCCTGCTGCTCGATAATAAGCCGCTCCGTATACTGCTCGATTTCTTTAATGAAGCGGTTATAGGTTTTGGCGAGCACATTCGTTTCATAGCTGCCGCTTTCTTGAAGCGGATGGGCAATGAGGCTGTCCCCTTTGGAGGACTGCATCGTTTTGACCAGCTTGTTGAGCGGCCCGGTAATGCGCTTCGTAATGAAATAGACGAACACCATGCTGAGAACGAGCACAACGCTTACAACTTTGCGGATATCGCCGGCAATCGTATAGAGCGGCGCGAAGGCGGCCAGCTGATCGATTTCTTCAATTAAATAAGCGTTGTATTGCGGCAGGAAAAAAGAGATATACGTCATTTTGTTGTCGGCATCCGTCCAAATGCCGCCCTGCTGCCCTGAAGCGTTAACCGCGGTATTCAAAAGGACGGGCTCGGCCGTGCTGATCGAGGGCTTTATGCTGCTTGAAAGCACGGTGCCGTTCGCGGCAATGAGCGATATATGAACCCCTTCCGAAATATAGGGACTGTATTTGCGGTAAATATTTTGCTCATCCATAACGACCGCCGCATAGCCGTACATCTCGTTCGTACGCCCGTCTACAAGCGGCTTCGTCGCGAAAATATAGTTATCGTATGGAACCGAATCGGCAAACAGGTCGGAGCTGCTGTAATATTGGATGCGATTCGGAATTTCCCCGTCGACGGTCATATATTTGGCGACGATATCTTGGGGGATTTTATCCCATTTCAACGCATTGCTCGAATAATGCCTGCCGCCTTGCCCTGGAAGCGCCGACACGATAATGTGGGAATTTTCAGGACTGAAATAATCCTTGTACAAATCGATATGCTTGCCCAAGTCGATGACCAGATTGATATGCTCCAGCGAAGTGGTGGCCGGCTTTGTAATATAGTTTTTGAACGCATTGCTGCTATTAATTTGAAGCATCGTGTTGGCGACCTGGTCGTTGTAGCCGAGCAGGTCATCCTTCATTAAATTCATGTTGGCCGACGCGCTCTGCACGACCTGCTTGAGCAATATGCGCTCTGCGATCGTCGAGGAAGCGAATGTCAGAATGAACGATATGATGAGAATGCCGCTGAGCATGAGCAGAACAATTTTGATGAAAATGCTGTTTTTGCGTAGCAAGTCTATCCCCCGTCTTAATGTTGAAAAATGTGATTGCGATATTCGACCGGCGTCATGCCGGTTATTTTTTTGAACACTTTGGAAAAGTAATTATGCTCGGAGAAGCCGGTCATGCGGCTAATTTCCGAGATGGACAGCTCGTGATTCAATAGCAGCTCCTTCGCCTTGTCGACCCGTACCCGATTGATGAAGGCAGTCAAATTTTCATTGGTGCGCTGCTTAAAATAGGTTGACAAGTAGCTGTAATTCAAATGAAGCTCATCAGCCAAAGCGGACAAGGTGATGTCGCTTGCGTAGTTTTCGTTGACGTAATCGTAAATTTTGCTCAGGATGAACGACTGCTGCTGATCTGTATGGCGGTGCACGCTCTCCTCCAGCTCGCCGAAAAAGCGGCCTACCATGCTTTCGAGCTCTTCAATGTCGAAAGCATGGTCGATTTCCTTGAACAGCTTTAAGCGCGACAGCCCCAACGCCGGGAGCGGCAGCTTCAAATGCTCAAGCGTACTTGTTACTGTATAAATAAGATTTTGAGTCAGCCGCTTCAGGCTGTATTCATCATAAGCTTGCGTTTTTTGAATATCAGAGTAAAACGCTTTCAATTGGCTGTGTGCTTTGCTTACAGCAAGCATGCGAAGGGAATCTGCAAATTCGTTATGATCGAACGATAGTTTAGGCTCGTCCAGCTTTATGTCGCTTTCCGGCACGACAGGCTGCTGCGGGAAGTAGAACAGCCTGCCCATATCGGCTGTAAGCCCCTCATGCTTCTCCTTCAGCAAAGAGAATGAACCGAAAGAATAGGACTGGATAAAAATAATGCTTCCGAGCTCTTGCTTGGCCGCTTGCGCGAACTCCCTTAAACGCTGCACAGCCAGCTTCGAATCGTCTGAATGATAGTTGATCAGGATGAGGCATTCATTTTTCAAAAAAACAGGCGTCATGACGAATGCCGACAAATGGCTGCCGGCCAAGCCGAGCAGCGTCTGCTCGACTTCGCCTTGCGTCAGCTTGGTTGCGGAAAGAAGAAGCTCGATATTCGTCCGCAGCATGCGGAATTGGTCGTGAGGATACGTTGGGCGAAGCTCCTGCCAAGCCGGGCTGTCCTCGTTCTCCTCATTGGTCAGCAGACCGGCGAGTATGAGAGACGGATCGTTTGGAATCGGCTTTTGCCGGGCGTCGTCAAGACTGACATCGCCGCACAGCGATTGAATTAACGGAACGAGCTCCTCGGCCGTTACTTTCGGCTTCAGCAAGTAATCGGTCACGCCATACTTGAACACTTCGCGCACGTAGTCGAATTCGCTGTAGCTGCTGAGCACAACGAGCTTTACTTCGGGATGGAGCCTGCGCATCGTTTTTGTAAACTCAACCCCGTCCATAACCGGCATTACGATATCGGTAATGACGACATGAGGCTGTACTTTATCGATATATTGCAGCGCTTCTTGGCCGTTGGAGGCTTGCGCGACAATTTCTATGCCATGCTCCGGCCAATTGCATAAATGATAAATGCCTGTCCGCAATATCGGCTCGTCATCGACGATCATGACGCGGTAGGCTGCTGAATTAAGTTCCATGGCTGCACCTCACTGCACGTTCTATCTTCTATAATAAATGAAACGAAAACATAATGATATTATTGTCGCGGCATTTTTAAACTATGCAAATTTTTTATCATAATCAATAATTTTTACTAGGAATATCGTTATAGCATTTAGCGAAACAATAATAAATACTAGCAACAAATGAATAATTATTATACAGCTATAGCGTATTTTCTTAAACTTATAGAAGAAAAGCAAAACACACATAAAGGGGCTGTAACAAATGAAGAAAGTGCTTTCAGTACTATTGCTGGTAACGCTGACAACTGCTTTGCTGGCTGCATGCGGCTCTTCCGATTCCAAATCGGAAAACGCTAACAATGCGGGAAATACGGGCAAGAAGAAGGTTGTAGCATGGGCATGGGACCCTTCCTTTAACGGAGCGGCGTTAAAAATTGCCGAGGATCTGTACAAAAAGGAAAACCCTGATTTCGAGCTTGAAGTTGTCGATATGGCGAAAACCGATCTTGAGCAAAAGCTGAACACTAACCTTGCAGCAGGCGTTAAGGACGGATTGCCTGACATTATTTTGGTCAACGATCCTAATATTCAAAAATATGTAACGGCTTATCCGAACACATTCGCCGATTTTACGGACAAAGCGGATTTCAGCCAATTCTCTCCGTACAAAGTGGACGCGCTTACCGTTGACGGCAAAGTGTACGGCGTTCCTTTCGACATTGGCGTAACCGGCATGTTCTACCGTACGGATATTCTTGAAGAGGCGGGCTTTACGGCGGCCGATCTGGAGAACATCACTTGGGACCGTTACATCGAAATCGGTCAAATTGTGAAAGAAAAAACAGGCAAATATATGTCTACCATCAATCCTAACGATGAAGCGCTAACTTCCATTTTGCTTCAATCCGGCGGTTCTTGGTACATCACGCCTGAGAACAAAGGCAATTTTGTAGACAACCCGGTTATGACGGAAACGCTTCGCGTATACAAAGCGATTGCAGATTCCGGCATCGCGAAGCCTGTAACAGGCTGGAGCGAGTTCGTAGGCAGCTTCAATGCCGGCGACGTGGCAACGGTAGTATCCGGCGTATGGCAAATCGCTTCCATTATGGACGCGAAGGATCAAAGCGGCAAATGGGCGGTAGCACCAATCCCTAGATTGAACATCGAGCAAGGCGTCAACGCATCCAACGAAGGCGGCTCCAGCTGGTTCGTGCTGGACGGCTCTGCAAATAAAGAGCTTGCGATCGATTTCCTTACAAAAACAATTGGCGGCAGCAGCGAATTTTACGAGCGCTTCCTGAATGAAAACGGCGGCGTAGGCTCATACATCCCTGCATTCTCAAGCGATGCATACAGCCAAACCTCGGAGTTTTTCGGCGGTCAAGCGATCTATAAAGATTTCACAGAATGGTCTACGAAAGTTCCTGGCATTTCGTTAGGCATGTACACGCAAGAAGCGAAGGACGCGCTTAAAAACGAATTGCCTAACATTTTGAATGGTGCTGATCTTACGCAAAGCCTGGCTAATATTCAAAAGCTGTTTGAGCAACAGGTTCGATAATAAATCGTTAGCAGGCAGGTGGTTATAATGGGAGGCAAATGGAATAAATCCTCTCTAATCGGATGGCAGTTTGTAGCGCTGCCATCCGCTCTTATCCTTTTATTCAGCTTTTACCCGATGGTTCAATCGCTGCTCTTGTCGTTTCAATCCGGCAAGGGGACGGTATATTCTTATGTTGGCATTGACAATTACATCCGCTTGTTCTCAGATCCGATGTTCCTGCAAGCGGTGTTCAATACATTGCTGTACTTGGTTATTCAAGTGCCGATCATGCTGTTTCTCGGGCTTCTTATCGCCCATTTGCTTAATATGCCCAATTTGCGGTTCAAGGGCTTTTACCGTACGGCGATCTTTTTGCCGTGCGTCACCTCGCTCGTATCGTACGCCGTATTGTTCAAAAGCATATTCTCGCTGGACGGCATCGCCAACCAGCTTCTAATGTCGCTTCATATTATTAACGAGCCGATTGCTTGGCTGATGGATCCCGTCTGGGCGCGCATCGTCATTATCGCCGCGATTACTTGGCGCTGGACAGGGTATAATATGATTTTCTATTTGTCGGCGATGCAGAACATCGATCCGAGCATTTATGAAGCGGCTTCGATCGATGGCGCTTCGAAGACGCGCCAGTTTTTCTCGATTACCGTTCCGATGCTGAAGCCGATATTGCTGTTCACAGCCATTATTTCAACGAACGGCACGCTGCAGCTATTTGACGAGGTTGTCAACATTACGAACGGCGGTCCGGGCAACTCCACAATGACAATTTCGCAGTATATTTACAATCTGTCGTTTGTGTATACGCCTAACTTCGGTTATGCGGCAACAGTGTCCTATGCAATTGTCATTATCGTAGCGGTGCTTGCGCTTATTCAGCTTAAGGTAGGAGGGGAGAAGCGATGAAACGATTAAGAATGTCTCTCGTGCACCTGTTCTTGATTGCAGCGTCTATTATTTCATTGTTCCCTTTTGCCTGGATGCTGATCGGGATGACCAATACTTCCTCCGATATTGTGAAGGGGAAATTCAGCATTGGCTCGATGTTCTCCAGCAACGTTACGAAGCTGCTTGAAACGACGACGCTTGGCTCCGCTTTCGTTAATTCATTCATTGTCGCGATCGTCGGGACGGCTGGAACGCTCATTCTCAGCTCGATGGCGGGTTATGGGTTCGAGGTATATCGGACGAAGGGGAAGGACAAGCTGTTCGGGCTGCTCATGCTTTCGATGATGATGCCGTTCGCGGCGGTTATGATTCCGCTCTTCCGGATGTTTAGCGGCTTCGGCCTGCTGAACTCGCTCGTGGCGGCAATACTGCCGTCCATTACGACAGCGTTCATGATATTTTTCTTTATGCAAAATACGAAGTCGTTTCCGCGCGAGCTGCTGCAAGCAGGACGCGTTGACGGCCTAGGCGAGTTTCAGCTCTTTACGCGCATTTACGTGCCGACGATGCAGCCGACCTATGCGGCAGCCGGCATTATTACGTTCATGAGCTATTGGAACAACTTTTTGTGGCCGCTCATTATTTTGCAGACGCAGGACAAGAAAACATTGCCGCTCATCGTATCGTCGCTGGCGTCCTCTTACAATCCGGACTACGGCGTCATCATGGTGGCGATCGTCATTACGACTTTGCCTACGGTGCTTGTGTTCTTCCTGCTGCAAAAACGGTTCGTGCAAGGTATGCTTGGTTCGGTAAAATAAAACATTAAAAAAAGGCCGTCCCCAAAGTCATCGCTGATGACGGGGACGGCCTTTTTTTATTTGATATAGACGCCGCCGAACGGAAGCAGCTCGCGCAGCACCCGCCGGATAAAGCCGCCGCTCTGGAGCTGCTCCTCCAGCTCTTTGTTAGTGGAGCCTGTCTGGACGAGCACGGGGCCGGAGCCGGTAATTTCCCATTGTACCTCCATATGCTGGCTTGCCAGCGTGTTGCCGTATACCGATAGCTTGATGGCGGCGTTAGCGGGATAGGCGATGAGCGCATTCGTTTCGACAAACAAAGGCCGGTCGGGCTTAAGCTGGATCGCCTTCATATCCCCCTTCGTCATAATTCCAATCGTGCCGGGGCCGCTAAAGCGCATCCGCACCAGCTCGCGCGTTATCCATATATTTTTCATTTTTTGGACGACGGACTTCACGTTCATGCCGTCAGAAAAAAAGAGAACATGCCTGTAGTCAAACAGGAGATCGCTGTTCTCATCGATTGGGATCGTCTCCAGCGAGCAGCCGGGAGGAAGCCCGATAATAAATTCGGACGGGCCGGCAATTCGCGAGCGGATCCATTTGCGTTTGCGGAAGACGCCGGCCAAATTCATAAAGCGATCCTCGCGCAGCAGCGGCGAGCCTTGGAACGCAATGATCGATTTCGGATGGAATACGTGCAAAGCGTCGGCTTCCTCAAGCGCGATATGGGCATGTCCAACCTGATTCGGCGTTGTTATGTCCATTAGCTTAACCCTCTCCCGGCCGATTGGCCGTGCCTGCGCCAGTTCATATAGCGCCAAATGCGAAGCGCGACGAAGTAGGCTGCAATAATGACGATGGCCGCGATGATCGTATTGACGAGCTTGTCCATCAGCGACTTGCGCTGCTGCTTCGCTTGCTCAAGCTCGCTCAGCAAAGCGGCGTTCTGTTCGGCGAGCTGTTGGTTTTGTTGCATGTATTCGGCGTTAAGCTGCTGTATTTGCTCGTTCTGAGCGAGAAGCTCCTGTTGTTTCTCGGCCAGAATGGACGCAGCGTTCATTGCGTCGTCCAACTGCTGTTTTTGTTCCTCAATCGTATTCTCTAACTGCTGCGTCGCATCGATATACTGCTGCTGCAGCTCGTTTATTTTTTCCGGTGTATTGTAAATATCTTTAATACGGTCGAATACCCCTGCTTGCGCTTCGGGGGCCGGGATGATGGCAAAAAGAATAAGTGCCGTGCTTAGAAATATAGTGAGATGCCGCAGACGGATCATAGTCGCTCCCCCCTTATCGTTCTATTGATGTGAAAAAAGTCAGCTTAAAGATGAATACGTCGAAAAAGAAATTTCGTCTCTCATTCTTTCAATTTAATATTCATTTTACCGTCTTTTTCGACAATAGTCATCAGGAAGGAGGGGAGGATAAGTGTGAATAATAAGGAAAGCCCTCCGTGTCCGGAAGGCGGCTTGCTCCTTCTGAACAGGGAGGGCTTAATTTGACCGGCTGTTAAGCGCGGCGTACATAGAGGCGGCCCGATTGCTCCCAAATGCCGCCAGGCTCAAGCGCTACGAAGCCTTTCACCTCATCTGGGAGATCGACATTCGGTGCGTTGACCAGATTAAGCTGCGGCTCAGGGCAGAAAAATCCCGGTGTAGCGCCATTGTTCCAAATCATCCATTGCTTGAAGCCTGTCCCGACATCATAGACGAGCGTGACGCCTTCTTTCGCGTCAGTCAGTTCCATGACGTTGCGGCCGTTGCGAGGCTCGGCTGTATAATGGTTATCCATTGAAGCCCAGAACGGCGAGACGCCAGTCGACTTCATTGCTTCCTCTTCAGGCAGCAGCGGCTGGTATTGGCCGGTAGGGAGCATACGCCCGTTCAACGCCCAGCGCTTGCCGATTGTCGCCGTGAAGCGATAGTCGTCTGCGCTGCTGTTCGGCGCGAATGGCGCGTTTATTGCCGTATGGAACGCGACCATGCAAGGCATAGCCTCGCTGCCTTGATTATGGACGCTGACATGCTGCAGCAGTCCGTCGGCATTCAATGCATAGCGAAGCTTAATCGTGAATCGATGCGGCAAGAAGGTGTAAATCGGATGCTGTTCATCGATAACGATCTGGAATGCTGCATAGCTTTCCGTTTTGTTTGCGCCGAAATCTTCGACTGTCCATTCCGCCGTATGGAAGAAGCCGTGCAGATGGTTGCCGGTTGATGCTTCGTTGACCGGAAATGTATATGTACGTCCATTCCAAGTAAATGTGCCGTCCTCATAGCGGTTAGGAGGAAACAATACAGGAATGCCATGGATGCCAGGGTTCGCTTTAAAAGCATCCATCTCTTCAGCGCTTGGCTCACGGAGGAAAGAGTAACCCTTGTCCGTATCGCGGAATGTAATCAGATTAGCGCCGACGCCTGGCAGTACGGCTGCTTCGTAGGAGCCCCATTTGAGCCAAATTGCCGGATCGTTATGAAATTGTCCTTCGAATGCTTGTCCTTGCTTAGACATATGATCTCTCCTTATGAATAGGTTGCAAATGTGCAAATAATCTATCTCTAGAATAGCAGGCTGCGGGCAAACAAACAACCGCCCGGCTTCCTGTCGAGAGGATGCCGGGCGGTTCGCAAATGCGGTTAAGTATTATGGCGTTATGCGCAAATCCTTGCTTGCGCTCCATTGCGTGAAAAGCTGTTGGACGACATGCTGCTTGCGGCGGTTGACGTTGACTTGCTTTGACTCCGGGCAGTCGGGGCCAAAATAAATTTTGCCGCTGGCGATCGACTTGATTTTGCCAATGTTGATATAACAGGTGGAGCTAATTTTATAAAAGCCATTGTCGCTTACGAGCCGTTCGATTCCTTCGGCAGTCATTCTCTTTTTAATATTATAATTTTTGCCGTGGAAGCTGACGAGGCCTTGGCTACCGAGCCTGAAAAAGAGAATGTCTGATTTCAAATCGAAATCCTCATAAACATTCCGTTCATGCTGGGCTACATTCATCATCTCATTTTCCCCCTTTAGAAATGTGAGTTTGACTAATTGATAGCGCTTACATTATAGCACAGAGAGAGCTTGTTTGGGAAGAGGGTGCGCAAAAAAGTGATTGTGATCGCATGGGGCTTATGCTATCTTCATTACATTGCAGATTAAACCGGAGTTTACATCGTTTGAAAGCGAAAGGCAGGTCCTTATTGATGTCATCCATGCAAACAGCTATGTCTAAGCAGAAGGCAAGCACTGTAAAAACGGCTACCGTGTACACGATTTTGTTCGCGATCAGCTTTGTTCATTTATTGAATGATACGATGCAGGCGGTAGTCGCCGCTTTGTTTCCGATTTTTGAGGATTCCTTGAAGCTCAGCTACGCCCAAGTAGGCTGGATCGCCTTTACGCTAAATATGACTTCCTCCGTTATGCAGCCTGTCGTCGGCTTAATCTCGGATAAGCGGCCGCAGCCATGGATGCTTCCTATTGGGATGCTGTGCAGTATGGGAGGCATGGCCGGCCTGGCTTTTGCGCCGAATTTTTGGCTGCTGCTCGTATCGGTCATGTTCATTGGATTCGGCTCCGCCGTCTTTCATCCGGAAGGCTCGCGCGTCGTCCATTTGGCAGCTGGTGCCCGGCGGGCTTTCTCGCAGTCGATTTATCAGGTTGGAGGCAATTTCGGCAGCGCGCTTGCGCCGCTGATGACCATTTTTATTTTCGTGCCGCTAGGGCAGAGGGGCGCCGCTTGGGGGATGCTGCTAGCCGCAGCCGCAATTGCGATTTTGTTTAAAATCGTGCCTTGGTACTCGGCGCAGCTTGCCGCAGGAGCAGGCGTTCATAAGAAAAAAGCAAGCGCAGCGGGAGACAGTGCTGTTGCTGGGGGATTAAGCCGCGGCATTGTCGCATTTGCGTTATCGATTTTGTTCATTGTCGTATTCGCCCGCTCCTGGTATTCGGCGGCAATCGGGAACTTCTATCAATTTTATGCAAGAGAGCAATACGGGCTTACGATCGGTCAGGCGCAGGTTCCGTTGTTCCTGTTCATGGCGGCCGGCGTGGCAGGCACATTTATCGGCGGCATATTGGCGGACCGGATCGGCCGAAAAAAAATGATGCTCATCTCGATTCTTGGCGCGGCGCCATTCGCTTTGCTACTGCCGCATTTGCCGCTCGCATGGGTATATCCGCTTATTATCGTTATGGGCTTTATTTTGCAGTCCGGCTTCTCGGTCAGCGTCGTCTACGCGCAGGAGCTAATGCCGGGCAAGGTCGGCACCGCTTCCGGGCTTATAACGGGGCTAGCCTTCGGCATGGGCGCGCTCGGCTCGGTCATACTCGGCAACTTGGCCGATACGCAGGGGCTCAGCTTCGTTATGTTAGGCTGCAGCTTGCTGCCGCTGTTCGGGCTGTTGACATTCATGCTGCCTAAGGACCGCCGGGAGTATTAAGCTTCGGCTGCGACATTGACTAAAAATCGTGGTTGACATCATTTGCTGTCATGTATTACCATATAAACAAATCATAACCTTTTATAAGCGTAGCACGCTTATCCTTCTTTCGAGGATAATCGTGCTTTTTTTTTGTGCGTTGTCGAAGGAATTAGGTAATATGTCATAGAAATGGTATAAAGTTACTGTTAATTGGTGGTAATTTTTAGCAGGGCAGCTTATCGGACTATAGTTCCGCTATTTTGCTGAAAATCGAGTTTTTCGGGGATTTGGCGGACTACGGTTCCGTTATTTCTCCATTAGCAGCACGAAATGAGCTCATTCGTAGTCATTTACGGAATGTGGATCCGCTTGAACATAATAATTAACCTTTTTCTCAGAAATAGCGGAACTACGAGCCGATAGCAATTTCTTAGATATTGATAGTTCTCAAAAATATGAAATGGAGAGTGGTTTCCAATGAAAAAAACAATGAAAAAAGCGATGTTTATGGTAGTTGTATGTTCTTTGCTATTCTCTGTGCAATTTGCAGGTGCGACGACTGCTGCAATGAAAGATATAGGCTCGCATTGGGCCCAAAAAAGTATCGAGGAAGCGGTTAGTCAAGGATGGATTAACGGTTATACGGATAAAACCTTCCGGCCAAATGCGAGTATGACGAGAGCCGAGTTTTTGAAGTCGCTTATAGTGGCCATGGACTATCAGCTGGTTGATGAGGAAATACCGTTTCGCGAACAAAAGAATTGGTACACGACATATATGGCGACAGGATTAAAACAATCGATTATTAAGTTTGAAGAGTATGAGTATGGTTACTTCCAGCCGAACAGAACCATTTCCCGTGAAGAAATTGCGATTATGACTGTCAGGGCGCTCGGGAAAGATGCGGATGGCACAAAACGGGGTTACTTGGCTGTCGCTAAAGAGAACTTTATTATGAACGGTTATCCGGACGGATCGATGGGTGGAGAAAAGAACGCTACGCGCGCCGAAGCTGTTGTTATGATTTTGAATACTTTACTTGCAAAGAATCCGCCCAAAGTGGTTACGAATCCTACTACTGCGAAGGAATATGATGCTTTTGTAAAGTCGCTTCCTAGTTTTAAGGGGACAACTATAGTTTCTTCACATCAAGCAGGTGTTTTGATTAGCATTGATGGAACGGGTGATACAACTACAGGAAATATTGGTGTATATTACGATTCTGATAATAAGGTGACAGTATTAAATGTTTATGAACATAGTGAGGCTTCTCGCGCTATTGTTAAAGATATTCTAAAGAACTATTTTACGAGTTCATATGAAAAAGCATATTCGAACTACGTTGAAATGATCAAACTTGATACTAATGACGCAAAGAGCATGGTTAGTTTAACTTATGACAAGCGATCTTTCGTTAGTTATAAGGCTGCAGACAATAAAACAGTAGTTATTCGCGTTGGGGTGTGAATAGATTGAGACAAAGCCTACTACTAAAGAATTTCATTTTAGCGATTGTTTCAATAATGGTCTTAACCTCGATGCCGATGTATGTTATAGCGGCAGACCCACCGAACGCTTGTATTCCATCAATTTACGACCCAAAAGTATTGAGTCTCGCATCTTATAATGATATACCACTGGTAAATTCAAAAGGTAAAAAGCTAAATCAAGACTACCTTTTAAATAAAATGGGAGTAGGAGAAGCCATAGTCGTCTATGGCTGTCCAAAAGACGTTCAGGGTAACGAACAAAAAAAGGGAATGTACAATTCATCATTACAGTGGAGATATATGGGTTGGGATATTAATGGTAATGTATATTACAACTGGAACTTTCCACGTGATTCCGATGTAACGAAAAGTGTTGGTAAAAACTGGGTTAAGATGCCGTGGGATAAACCAAAAGGGATAGAAAAAAAATTAACTAAGTCTACAGCATCTTTTAATGATAACGCCCCCTCCTGGCTCGAAAAAATGCTTGATCCCTACGATCGAAACAAAACGTTCCTACAAAGCTATAACCGCATTAAAAATACGAGCTGGACTGGGGTGACGCTGCTGGATTATGCCATCATCCAACAGGCTCCATCCAGCTTCGGTCCCGGAATTGTTCAGTTATGGAGCGAGGATTCGGACGGCAAATGGTGGTATCAAATGTTCGATATCCCCGCCCTGAAAAAAATAGAGCCGGCTCCCGAACTGCCGGATCTCATCATTACAAAAGTCGTGAACCCTACGGATGCTTGGGCAGGGGATACGGTCGCCTTTAAGGTTACGGTGAAAAATATCGGAAAAGGCGACGCCAAAAACTTCAATATCGGCGTTATGCGTGCTGAGTACACGGTCGATCCTATACGGAACAACAATTTGCTGGCCGGTCAGGAAACGACGGTAACGTTCAACATCAAGTTCAATACAAAAGGGTTAAAGAATATTCTCTTTACAGCCGACTCCTCAGCCGCTGTTGTGGAAACGGACGAAACGAACAACACCTACGAAGCCCCGATTATGATCAACTCCCCGAATGAGCCTACTGCTCCGATTGCAATTATTAGCCACTTTGAAGGCGATAGCAGAACGGAGCGGGAGATTAGAATAACGCCGCTGTTTGAGCCGCAATTATCCGGTCATTTGTCCTATTCCCCAGGAAAAGAAGCCATTACCGCAAGCGAATGGAAATACAGCGATCCTTCTGGGAAAACGTTCAACCGCCAGCCCTATGCCAAAGACTTTGACGAGCTAGGCGAATACGAAGTACAACTGCGTGTTACGAACAGCGCGAATAAGGTATCGGAATGGGCTACGCTAATTATTCTCGTAACTCAAGAGCCGGTGGAAGAGCCGGAGCCGGAAATTCCGCCAGTACCTGACCTTAAAGCAGATATCGAATTTCAGCCTCCCGTTATTATTACAGGAGAAACATCGACGCTATGGAATTTCTCGCAAGGACTTTCGGGTTATGAATGGACATTTACCGAAAATTTGGTTAGAGCTTTACCGAATACAATGGATTACGAGTTTCCTAATATCAAATATACGGAGCCTGGAAGCTATGCTGCCACGATAAAGGTTTTTGACGAAGCCGGCGGCTGGAAAACGGATACTGCGATATTGCGTGTTATTGATCCGAAGCCAATAGCTATTGTGTCGGGTATTACGAAAGTCATTCAAAGCAGGCCGCTTGTATACCCGCATCATCTGAACAATTCTTATACACCGATCGCCGACAGAGGCGTTACGATCGATTTTAGCCGGTCTGAAAAACGCTATAAAAAAGAGTTCAGTCCTATCTATACGGATGGCTGGTTTAACGAAGTGCCGAGCGAGCTTGGCAAGTATATTCTCGAAGGAAAGGTTTATGACTCGGACGGGCGAGTCAGCGATTGGGCCTCGCTCGTCATGGAGGTTGTGCCCGATCAGCCGCCGGTCGTTGCGTTGATAGCTCCGGAGGAGGCTTATCGCACGAGCGGCTTTAATCTTTATATCGATGCGGAGAGTCCTGACGGAGACATCATCACCTATTTGAAAATTGAAGAACGATACGACGCAGACAACGATGGCGATTTCGAGGAAGAAGATTGGACAACGTTATATGAAGGCGATTTTAAAG
>Ga0180215_1003017_pt1 | contig 16314 bp, 13 predicted proteins | sample eDN3rd37CBELigBY_FD_128871 | JGI IMG/M metagenome (GOLD analysis project Ga0180215, IMG submission 128871) | Enriched backyard soil microbial communities from Emeryville, California, USA - eDNA 3rd pass 37_C BE-Lig BY (version 2) (version 2) | ecosystem: Environmental > Terrestrial > Soil >...
CGAACGCGAATCCGGGTGTCCCAGCGACGAGCAGGCGAGCGACGCCCCGGCCCCGCACGCGGCGCGCGCCGCCGTCGGCTAGGATCAGCCGTACAACCTCACACCGGGCCATCGACGCGTCGCGGGAGAGCCGGAGCCGACTTGCGGCATCCGGCACCGAAGGAGCAAGCCTCCCCGCCAATCTCTCAGGTCACTACACCGCGACGACGAGGCCGCTCTGAAAAGCGGATCGGGCATTCCCGCCACATCCCGCCGACGGTGAAAGCGCGAACCACGCGTGAAACTCTCAGGCCCATGACAGAGGGGGAGTTCCCAGCGGCATCCGCCGACCGCCCGCGCGACTCTGGAGAACTCGTGACCGACACCGGCACCACCACCCCCGACACCACCGAACGTCGAAGCCCGCTCGATGCGGTGCATCGCGCCGCCGGCGCGTCGTTCACCGACTTCGCGGGGTGGCAGATGCCGGTGCGCTACTCGAGCGACCTCGCCGAGCACCACGCGGTGCGCACGCATGCGGGCATCTTCGACCTCTCGCACATGGGCGAGATCATCCTGCTCGGCCCGGGCTCGGCCGCGGCGCTCGATCACGCGCTCGCGGGCAGGCTGTCGGCCATCGAGATCGGCCAGGCGAAGTACTCGCTGCTGCTCGACGAGCAGGGCGGCATCATCGACGACCTCGTCGTGTATCGCACCGGCGAGGACCGCTACATGGTCGTGGCGAACGCCGCGAACCGCGAGGTCGTGGCGCAGGAGCTCGTCGCGCGGGCCGAGGGCTTCGACACCTTCGTCTCCGATGAGAGCGACGACATCGCGCTCATCGCCCTGCAGGGCCCCGACGCGCGTGCGGTGCTCGAGGAGACGCCGGGCTTCGGCCTCGATGACGGGCCGAGCAACGACGCCGAGCAGTTCGACGCGCAGCTCGGCGCGCTCAAGTACTACCGGGCGTTCCCCGCGACGTTCGAGGGCGAACCCGTGCTGGTCGCCCGCACCGGCTACACCGGCGAGGACGGCTTCGAGCTCTACCTGGCGCCCGACCGCGCCGCGCGCCTCTGGGAGGCGCTCACCGAGACGGGCGGTCCCCGTGTGGTGCCGTGCGGCCTCGCGAGCCGCGACACGCTGCGCCTCGAGGCGGGCATGCCGCTCTACGGCCACGAGCTGAGCCGCGACATCCTGCCCGCGCAGGCGGGGCTCGGTCGCGTCGTCGCGCTCACCAAGGAGGGCGACTTCGTCGGTCGCGCCGCGGTCGAGGCGGGGCCGGCGGCGGATGCCCCGGTGCTCGTCGGCCTCGCCGCCGAGGGCCGCCGTGCGCCGCGCGCCGACTACGAGGTCTACGACGGCGAGGGGGCGGATGCCACGCGCGTCGGCGTCGTGACGAGCGGCGCCCTGTCGCCGACCCTCGGCCACCCCGTGGCCATGGCGTTCGTCGCGCCCGATGCCGCCGAGGTCGGCCGCGAGCTGTTCGTGGACGTCCGGGGCACGCGCGTCGCGGCATCCGTCGTGCCGCTGCCCTTCTACAAGCGCCCCGCCTGACGGCGGCGACCCGCACCACCCACCGATCGCACCGACCGCCCACGCGAGGAGAAACCCATGACCGACCTGACCGCCCTGCAGTACACCGAAGAGCACGAATGGGTGCGCGTCGACGGCGAGACCGTGACCATCGGCATCACCGACTACGCCGCCGAGAAGCTCGGCGACGTGGTCTACGTCGACCTTCCCAAGCCCGGCACGCAGATCACCTCGGGCAACGTCGTCGGCGAGATCGAGTCGACCAAGTCGGTCGGCGAGCTCTTCGCGCCTGTCGACGGCGAGGTCGTCGAGGCGAACCAGGCGGTCATCGACGCGCCCGAGCTCGTGAACAGCGACCCGTTCGGCGAGGGCTGGCTCATCAAGGTCACCGCGCCGTCCCTCCCGAAGCTGCTCACGCGCGACGAGTACCAGGCGCTCACCGGCGAGTAGTCGCCGGCCCCCCTCTGCACCAGTCACGACACGAAGGATCCCCATGCCCACCTCCTCGGCCTTCGACCTCGACGCGTTCGGTCGCCGCCACATCGGCACGACCCCGCGCGACCACGAATGGATGCTCGCCGCCCTCGGGTACGACTCCCTCGAGGCGCTCATGACGGCGGCGGTGCCGACGGCGATCCGCATGGGGGAGGTGGTCGACTCGGTGATCCCGCCGGCCGCGACCGAGCGCGAGGCGCTCGACGAGCTCGCCGCGCTCGCCGACCGGAACACCGTGCGCACGTCGATGATCGGCCTGGGCTACCACGGCACGGTCACGCCGTCCGTCATCCAGCGCAACGTGCTCGAGAACCCGAGCTGGTACACGGCCTACACGCCGTACCAGCCCGAGATCTCGCAGGGCCGGCTCGAGGCGCTCCTCAACTTCCAGACGATGGTCGCCGACCTCACCGGGCTCGACACCGCCAACGCGTCGATGCTCGACGAGGGCACCGCGGTCGTCGAGGGCATGCTGCTCGCCCGGCGCGCCTCGAAGTCGACGTCGAACCGCTTCATCGTCGACGCCGACGCGCTGCCCCAGACGCACGCCCTGCTCGCCTCGCGGGCCGAGGCCGTGGGCATCGAGCTCGCGGTGGTCGAACTCGGCGAGTCCACCGACGTCGCGACGCTGGGCGAGCACTTCGGCCTCTTCGTGCAGTACCCGGGCGCCTCGGGCCGGGTGTGGAACCCCGCATCCGTCATCGCCGCCTCGAAGGAGCAGGGCGCCCTCGCGGTCGTCGCCGCCGACCTGCTCGCCGTGTCGCTGCTGACGAGCCCGGGCGAGCTCGGAGCCGACGTCGCGGTGGGCACGTCGCAGCGGTTCGGCGTGCCGATGGGCTTCGGCGGACCGCACGCCGGGTACATGGCCGTGCGGGCGGGCCTCGAGCGCCAGCTCCCCGGCCGGCTGGTCGGGGTGTCGCAGGATGCCGCGGGGCACCCGGCGTACCGCCTGAGCCTCCAGGCGCGCGAGCAGCACATCCGTCGCGAGAAGGCGACGTCGAACATCTGCACGGCGCAGGTGCTCCTCGCCGTCATGGCGTCGATGTACGCGGTGTACCACGGGCCGCGCGGCATCCGGCACATCGCGACGACGACCGCGGCCAAGGCGAAGGCGCTCGCCGACGCGCTCGGCTCCCACGGGCTCGCACTCGTGCACGAGTCGTACTTCGACACGATCCGCGTCCGCGTGCCCGGCCTCGCGAAGGACGTCGTGGCCCGCGGCCGCGAGCTCGGCCTCGACCTCTGGGAGGCCGACGAGACGACCGTGCACATCTCCGTCGACGAGACGACGACCGCGAACGACCTCGCGCGCGTGGTCGAGGCGTTCGGCGGGTCGCACGCTGAGCCCGCCGAGGCGGGCGAGGTCCCTTCGACGGGCTCGGGGACCGAGCCGGCCAACGCCCTGCCGGCCGAGCTGCGCCGGACGAGCTCGTACCTCGAGCACCCGGTGTTCAACACCCACCAGTCCGAGACGCAGATGATGCGGTACCTCAAGCAGCTCGCCGACCGCGACTACGCGCTCGACCGCGGCATGATCCCGCTCGGGTCGTGCACCATGAAGCTCAACGCCGCCACCGAGATGCAGTCGGTGACCTGGCCCGAGTTCGCGAACCTGCACCCGTTCGCGCCCGAGGCGGACGTCGTCGGCACACTGGAGCTCATCGCGCAGCTCGAGAACTGGCTCGCCGAGGTCACCGGCTACGACACGGTGTCGCTGCAGCCGAACGCGGGCAGCCAGGGCGAGCTCGCCGGCCTCCTCGCCATCCGCGGGTACCACCGCGCCAACGGCGACGTCGACCGCGACCTGTGCCTCATCCCGTCGAGCGCGCACGGCACCAACGCGGCATCCGCCGTGCTCGCCGGCATGCGCGTCGTGGTCGTCGCGTGCGACGAGCTCGGCAACGTCGACCTCGACGACCTGCGCGCGAAGATCGCGGAGCACGCCGACCGCATCGCGGCGCTCATGATCACCTACCCGTCGACGCACGGCGTGTACGAGCACGAGGTGAAGCAGATCACGCAGGCGGTGCACGACGCCGGCGGCCAGGTGTACGTCGACGGCGCCAACCTCAACGCGCTGCTCGGCTTCGCCCGGTTCGGCGACTTCGGGGGCGACGTGTCGCACCTCAACCTGCACAAGACGTTCTGCATCCCGCACGGCGGCGGCGGCCCCGGCGTCGGCCCGGTCGCGGCGAAGGCGCACCTCGCGCCCTACCTGCCCGGCCACCCGCTCGCGCAGCGCGCGGGTCACGCGGGCGGCGTCACGCACGACGGCGGACCCGTCTCCGCGGCGCCGTACGGCAGCCCCTCGATCCTCCCGATCTCGTGGGCGTACGTGCGGATGATGGGCTCCGAGGGCCTGAAGCAGGCGACCGCGACCGCCGTGCTCGCGGCGAACTACGTCGCCGCGCGCCTGCGCGACCACTTCCCGGTGCTCTACACGGGTGAGAACGGGCTCGTCGCGCACGAGTGCATCCTCGACCTGCGTCCGCTCACGGCGGCGACCGGCGTGACGGTCGACGACGTGGCCAAGCGCCTCATCGACTACGGCTTCCACGCCCCGACGATGTCGTTCCCGGTGGCGGGCACGCTCATGGTCGAGCCGACCGAGTCGGAGGACCTCGCCGAGCTCGACCGCTTCATCGAGGCGATGATCGCGATCAAGGCCGAGGCCGACGCCGTCGGCCGCGGTGAGTGGCCGGTCGACGACAACCCGCTGCGCAACGCGCCGCACACGGCGGAGTCGGTCGTCGCGGGGGAGTGGACGCACCCGTACACGCGCGAGCAGGCCGTCTACCCCGTGCACTCGCTCGTGCGGAACAAGTACTGGGCGCCCGTCCGCCGCATCGACCAGGCCTACGGCGACCGCAACCTGGTCTGCGCGTGCCCGCCGGTGGAGGCGTTCGCCTAGGGGTTCCCACCTCGGGTGAACCTCGGGTTCCCCGATCTCGTTGTCACCGCAGGAGGTGACGGATGCCGCAGGACGACGATCGCCGGCTGACCGCGCTGTACGACGCGCACGCGCCGTCGGTGCGGCGGTACGTCGTCTCGCTCACGGGCGATCCGGCGGGCGCCGACGACATCGTGCAGGAGACGCTCCTGCGCGCGTGGCGGAGCCCGAGGATCCTGGAGCAGGAGCCCGCATCGACGCGCTCGTGGCTGTTCACCGTCGCGCGCAACCTCGTCATCGACGAGGCGCGCAGCGCGCGGCGGCGCCACGAGGTCGGCGTCGGCGACCTGCCCGACCCCGGCCGCGAGGACGGCACGGATGCGCTCTTCGAGAGCCTTCTCATCGAGGAGGCGCTGGCCGGACTCGACCTCGAGCACCGGGCGGTCATCGTGCACGCCTACTACGGGGGATGCAGCATCGCCGAGGTCGCGCGACGGGTCGGCATCCCCGAGGGCACGGTGAAGTCCCGGCTGCACTACGGGTTGCGCGCGCTGCGCCTCGCGCTGCAGGAGAAGGGGGTGACGCGATGAACCCGAATCACTCGCGCTACGCCGAATGGGACGCCGCCTACGTGCTCGGCGCGCTCTCGCCCGCCGAACGACGTGAGTTCGAGGAGCACCTCGAGGCGTGCGAGGCCTGCCGCCGCTCGGTCGCCGAGCTGGCGCCGATGCCCGGGCTGCTCGCCCGGCTCTCGGCCGGACGCGCCGAGGCGCTGCTCGACGAGGACGGCACCGCGCCGTCGCCCCGGCCCGAGCTGCTCGAGGCCGTGCGCCATGAGGCGCGGCGCCGCAGCATCCGTCGAACCCGCACCACCGTCATGCTGGCCGCTGCGGCGGCGGTCGTCGTGGTCGCGGCGGTCGCCGTGCCGCTCGCGTTGACGCGAGCACCGGCCGACCGGCAGTCCGTGGCCTTCGAGAGCCTCGTCGACGCCCCGGTGTCGGCGACGGCCGTGCTCACCCCGGCCGAGTGGGGCACCCGCATCGAGCTCGACTGCACCTACGACGCGCCCGAGGCGGAGGCGTCCGAGTCCGGCTGGCCGTACACGCTCGTGGTCGTGGGCCGCGACGGCCGCAGCGAGGAGGTCTCGAGCTGGCGGGCGGCTCCGGGGGCCACCGCCCGACTCGAGGCTGGCAGCGCGTTCGACGTCGACGAGATCGCGTCGCTCGAGATCCGGTCGGTCGCGACGGGCGCCGTGCTGCTGCGGGGCACCGCGAGTTGAGCGGCGAGCGGTGCCCACGGGGGCACCGCTCGATCGCTCAGGCCGTGCGCGGGCGCGCCGGACGCGCCGGGCGGGGCACCGCGTGCCGTCCGCGCTCGGTGTACTCACGCGGCGCGGCGGCCTCGACGGCGGCCGTGCGACGCGCGATGGCGCGGCGCTCCGCCTCGGCGACCTCCGCCTCGGTGGTGCGGAAGCGGCGGTCGGTCGAGCGCGCCGAGAGCGCGCCTGCGGCGATGGCGTGTGCGAGGTCCATGATCCTTCGTTCCCTTCGGCGCGGTGGGGTTCGGAGTGCGCCGGGTTCCATGCTCGTGATCCGGCCGATCCGGCGGATCCGGGAGGGCCCGCTGACAGCCCCCGGGAGTACACTGAGGTTCTCTCGCAGAGGGGGTTGAGGATGATCACCGCCGATCTCGTCGCAGTACTCGCCACCGTCGCCTTCGCGGGGGTGTTCGTTGGCACCTCGATGCTCGCCGGCCGCGGGTTCGGGCTGGAGCAGCGAGCGGGTCTGCTCGAGCGCCGAGACCCGTCCACCGCCGAGGCGCTCCGCCGCGCCCAGTCCTTCACCGACTACTCGAGCAGCACCGTCTTCGGCGGCGAGGGATTCTCCGCCGTCTGCTCGCCCAGCCGCCGCAGCTGGCACGACATGGCGCGCGTCCGCGCCACCGATTCCGACCTGCGGGTCGAGGTCGCCGAGGAGGCGCTGCCGCCGATGCCCGCCACCGTCGTCGCGCTCGCGCGCAGCGAGCACGTGCCGCAGGCGTCGCGCACGCGGCATCCGTCGCCGGCTGCAGGGCCTCAGGCCGCCGGGGCAGCGAAGAGCTCGGGCCACCAGCCCACCGCGAGCGGGTAGCCCACGAACGACACGATGTCGATGATCCAGTGCGCGATGACCAGCGGCATCGTGCGCCCCCAGCGCGCATAGCACCACCCGAAGAGGACGCCCATCGCGACGTTGCCCGCGAACGGCCCGAAGCCCTGGTAGAGGTGGTACGAGCCGCGCAGCACGGCGCTCGAGAGGATCGTCGCCCAGCGCCCGACGCCCAGCTCGCGGAACCTGGTGAACAGGTAGCCCACGACGATGACCTCCTCGGTGAGCGCGGCCTCGAGCGCGCGGAGCACGAGCACGGGCACCGTCCACCAGAACCAGTCGGCCGGTGAGGTCTGCACCGCGACGGTGATCCCGAGCGCCCGGCCGAGCGCGTAGAGCGCGAGCCCCGGCACGCCGACGACGGCGACGAGCAGCAGGCCGGATGCCACGTCGCGACCGGGTCGGGTCAGGTCGAGGCCGATGCGGCGGAACGGGTTCACGCCCGGCTGCCACAGGAGGTAGATCACCAGCGCGACGGCGAACAGCCCGAAGAAGACGTCGAGGAACTGGTAGGTGAAGTCGAGCCATTCGCGGCTGGAGCGCGACGGGTTGAGGGCGACCGACTGGTCGCCGAGCGCGCGCTCCTCGGTGAGCTTCGCGAGCAGGGAGACGACCGAGTAGACGGCGGACGCCCCGAGCGACAGCCCCAGCACGATGACGATCTCGATGACGAGGCGCCGGCGAGGGGTTGACATGCGGTTATCCTTGCATGTGCGAGGTCAGCGCAAGATTCGTGCGCACTGACAGCGGTTTCCACCGCCGGTCCGGTCGCAAGATTGCGCGTCGATAACGGTTTGGCCTGAAGTTTGCTTCGGAAGGAACCGATACATAACCTCGATCTATCCCAGCGCACCACGCGGCCATAAGCCGTGCTGTCCTGCGCACATCTCACAGGAGGAACATTGAAGATCAAGAGAATCGGCGTCGCCGCCATTGCTCTTGCTGCGGCCGGAGCCCTGGCGCTCACCGGCTGCACGAGCGGCTCGTCCGAGTCGACCGGCGGAGCCGGCGCCTCGTCCGCAGTGATCACCACGAACGGCTCGGAGCCGCAGAACCCGCTGGTTCCCACCAACACGAACGAGACCGGTGGTGGCAAGATCCTCGACGAGATCTTCGCCGGACTGATCTACTACGACGCCGACGGCGCTCCCGTCAACGACGTCGCGGAGTCCATCGAGACCGACGACGCGCAGACCTACACCATCAAGATCAAGCCCGACCTGAAGTTCACGAACGGCGAGCCGGTCACGTCCAACTCGTTCGTCGACGCCTGGAACTACGGCGCGCTCCTCTCGAACGAGCAGCTCTCGAGCTACTTCTTCGAGTCGATCGAGGGCTTCAGCTACGACGAGGACTCGGAGCTCACCGGCCTCAAGGTGGTCGACGACACCACCTTCACGGTCACGCTCAAGCAGCCCGAGTCGGACTTCCCGCTGCGCCTCGGCTACTCGGCGTTCTTCCCGCTGCCCGAGTCGGCCTTCGAGGACATGGAGGCCTTCGGCGAGAACCCGATCGGCAACGGCCCCTACATGCTCGACGGTGAGGGCGCCTGGAAGCACAACGAGAAGATCGACCTCGTCCCGAACCCCGACTACGACGGCCCGCGCAAGGCCCAGAACGGTGGTCTCTCGATCATCTTCTACGCCACGCAGGAGGCCTCGTACGCCGACCTCCAGGGCGGCAACGTCGACGTGATCGACCAGATCCCCGCCGGTGCCCTCGGCACCTACGAGGACGAGTTCGCCGACCGTTCGGTCAACCAGGCCGCGGCGATCTTCCAGTCGTTCACCATCCCCGCGCGTCTGCCGCACTTCGACGGCGAGGAGGGCAAGCTCCGCCGCGCCGCCATCTCGAAGGCGATCAACCGCGAGGAGATCACCGACGTGATCTTCTCGGGCACCCGCACCCCGGCGCACGACTTCACGTCGCCCGTCATCGACGGCTACTCGGAGGACATCCCCGGTTCGGACGTGCTCGACTTCGACGCTGACGCGGCGAAGGACCTCTGGGCCCAGGCCGACGCCATCTCCCCGTGGGAGGGCACCTTCCAGATCGCGTACAACGCCGACGGTGGACACCAGTCGTGGGTCGACGCAGTCGCGAACCAGCTGAAGAACAACCTCGGCATCGACGCGTCGGGCGCTCCGTACCCGACCTTCGCCGAGGCGCGCACCGCCATCACCGACCGCACCATCCAGACCGCGTTCCGCACCGGTTGGCAGGCCGACTACCCGTCGCTCTCCAACTTCCTCGGCCCGCTGTACTTCACGGGTGCCGGCTCGAACGACGGTGACTACTCGAGCCCCGAGTTCGACCAGCTCATGACCGAGGGTCTCGCCGAGACCGACCTCGACGCCGCGAACGCGAAGTTCCAGCAGGCGCAGGAGGTCCTCTTCAAGGACCTGCCCGCGATCCCGCTCTGGTACGCGACCGTCAACGGTGCGTGGGGCGAGAACGTGGACAACGTCCAGTTCGGCTGGAACTCGGTGCCGCTGTACTACCAGATCACCAAGAGCGAGTAATTCTCGTTCCGGGGCGACTCGGGGTTAGACTCTGAGGCGCCCGTGGGGCGGCAGTCGAATCGACTGCCGCCCCACTCCCACGTATCCCCGGTGCACACCTGATCGGCGTAGCATCGTGTGGACGAACTCGCAAACGGTGAGGTTTCTTTCAACATGTCAACAACCACGAACAGCGGGGCCTGATCCATGGCCGGCTACATCGTGCGCCGACTGCTTCAGGCGATCCCTGTTCTGCTCGGCACCACCTTCCTGATCTACTTCATGGTCTTCGCCATGCCCGGAGACCCGATCGTCGCCCTCTTCGGCGACAAGACGCCGCCGCCCCAGGTGATCGAACAGCTGCGCGAGCGCTACCACCTCGACCAGCCGTTCATCGTGCAGTACTTCATCTTCCTCGGCAACATCTTCCGCGGCGACCTGGGCACCTCGTTCTCGGGCCAGCCGGTCTCGGAGATCCTCGCGACGACCTTCCCCGTCACCCTTCGCCTCGCTGTGCTCGCCGTCTTCTTCGAGATGGTCGCCGGCATCACCGTCGGCCTCATCTCGGGCCTGCGCAAGGGCGGCATCTTCGACGCGAGCGCGCTCGTCGTGAGCCTCATCCTCATCTCGCTCCCGATCTTCGTCGTCGCGTTCGTGATGCAGTACATCTTCGGCATCCAACTGGGCTGGTTCAGGACCACCGTGGGCACCGGCGCCCCGATCCAGGACCTGATACTCCCGGCCATCGTGCTGGCGACGATCAGCTTCGCCCAGATCGTTCGACTGACGAGGGCGTCGGTCATCGAGACGGACACCCAGGACTTCGTTCGCACCGCCGCGAGCAAGGGACTGTCGCGCACCCGCATCGTCCCCGTGCACATCCTGCGCAACTCGCTCATCCCGGTCGTCACCTACCTCGCCGTCGACTTCGGCGTGCTGATGGTCGGCGCGACGGTCACGGAGGGCATCTTCAACGTGCCCGGCGTCGGCCGCACCCTCTACCAGGCGATCATCCGAGGAGAGGGACCCACGGTCGTCTCCTTCGTGACCGTCATGGTGCTGATCTACCTCGTGGTGAACCTGCTGGTGGATCTGCTGTACGCCGTTCTCGACCCGAGGATCCGCTATGCCAAGTAACACCACCAGACCTGATCAGCAGCACTTCGTCGCGCCCCTCGAGGAGACCCCGCTCGTCGCGATCGACAAGGTCAAGACCGAGGGCAAGCCGTCGAACCTCTGGCGGGACGCCTGGAACGACGTGCGCAAGCGCCCGATGTTCTGGATCTCGTCCGCGCTCATCGTGCTCGTCGTCATCGTCGCGCTGTTCCCGGGCCTGTTCACGCAGGTGCCGCCGAACAACGACTGCCAGCTGGCGAACAGCAACGGCGGCCCCACCGAGGGTCACCCGCTCGGCTTCACGAAGCAGGGCTGCGACATCTACTCGCGCATCATCCACGGCACGTCGACGTCGCTCTCCGTCGGCATCATCGTGACCGTGCTGGTGGCCGTGCTCGGCATCGTCTTCGGTGCCTTCGCCGGCTTCTACGGCGGATGGATCGACTCGGTGCTCTCGCGCCTCGGCGACATCTTCTTCTCGATCCCCTACATCCTCGCGGCCGTGGTCATCATGTCGGTGTTCTCGCAGTACGCGAACGTGTGGGTGATCTCGCTCGCCATCGGCATATTCGCGTGGCCGGCCACAGCACGTGTGCTGAGAGCCGAGATCCTGCGGGTGAAGAACTCCGACTTCGTCATGGCGGCCACCGCCCTCGGCGTCTCGCGGTTCCGCATCCTGGTGCGCCACGTGCTGCCGAACTCGATCGCGCCGGTGATCGTCATCACGACGATCTCGCTCGCGTCGGCGATCGTCGCCGAGGCGACGCTCTCGTTCCTCGGCGTCGGCCTGCCCTCGTCCACCATGTCGTGGGGCAACGACATCAGCCAGGCGCAGACCGACCTCCGCACCGCGCCGCAGGTCCTCATCCTCCCGTCCATCGCGCTGTCGGTCACCGTGCTGAGCTTCATCATGCTCGGCGAGGTCATCCGTGACGCGCTCGACCCGAAGGCGAGGGCGCAGCGATGACCGAGATCGTCGACACCACCATCCAGAAGGCCGCCGTCGACACCGGGGAGCGACCGCTCCTCGAGATCCGCGACCTGCAGGTCGGATTCAACACCCAGGACGGCCTCGTGAAGGCCGTGGACGGCGTGAACATCACGCTCTACCGCGGCCAGAGCCTCGCGATCGTGGGGGAGTCGGGTTCCGGCAAGTCCACGACCGCGCACGCGATCATCAACCTCCTCCCGGGCACGGGCCACATCTCCGGCGGCCAGATCCTCCTCGACGGCCAGGACCTCACCAAGGCGTCGAAGAAGGAGATGGAGTCGATCCGCGGCCGCAAGATCGGCTTCGTCCCGCAGGACCCGATGTCGAACCTCAACCCGGTGTGGTCGATCGGCTTCCAGGTCGAGGAGGCCATCAAGGCCAACGGCATCGCGACCGGTCGCAAGGAGATCAAGAAGCGCGCCATCGAGGTGCTGAAGCAGGCCGGCTTGCAGGACGCCGACCGGCGCCTGAAGCAGTTCCCGCACCAGTTCTCGGGCGGCATGCGCCAGCGCGTGCTCATCGGCATGGGCCTCGCGGCCGACCCGCAGCTGCTCATCGCCGACGAGCCCACCTCGGCGCTCGACGTCACGGTGCAGCGCGTGATCCTCGACCACCTCGAGTCGCTCACGCGCGAGCTCGGCACGACGCTGCTCTTCATCACGCACGACCTGGGGCTGGCCGCCGAGCGCGCCGAGCAGCTCGTCGTGATGTACAAGGGCAAGGTCGTGGAGTCGGGCCCGTCGGTGCAGATCCTGCAGAACCCGCAGCACCCCTACACGCAGCGCCTCGTGGCTGCGGCGCCGAGCCTCGCCTCGCGTCGCATCCAGGCGTCGGGCAGCATTGCGGCCGCCGAGTCGTCGATGGCCGAGGACGCGTCCTCCGCGGCCGGTGACACGATCGACCTGATCGCCACGGCCGAGGCCCGTGCCGAGGCGCTCGAGGCCGCGGCATCCGCCCCGCCCGCGATCGTCGTCGAGAACCTGACGAAGGTCTTCAAGATCCGCGGCTCGGGTGACTTCACGGCCGTCGACGACGTCTCGTTCCAGATCGCGAAGGGCACCACCACGGCGCTCGTCGGCGAGTCGGGCTCGGGCAAGTCGACCGTGGCCAAGATGCTGCTGAAGCTCGAGGATGCCACGAGCGGCAGGATCGTCGTCGGCGGCAAGGACCTCGCCAGCGTCTCGAGCCGGGAGCTCTTCGAGCTCCGCAGCAGGATGCAGCCCGTCTTCCAGGACCCGTACGGCTCGCTCAACCCGCTGCGCAACATCGGCAACACCATCTCGGAGCCGCTGTTCACGCACAAGGTGGGCACCCGCGCCGAGCGTCGCCAGCGCGTGTTCGAGCTGCTCGACCAGGTGTCGCTGCCGCGCACGCTCATCAGCCGGTACCCGAACGAGCTCTCGGGCGGCCAGCGCCAGCGCATCGCGATCGCGCGTGCCCTCGCGCTGAAGCCCGAGATCGTGGTGCTCGACGAGGCCGTGTCGGCGCTCGACGTGCTCGTGCAGGCCCAGATCCTGCGCCTGCTCGCCGACCTGCAGGCCGAGCTCGGGCTGACGTACCTCTTCATCACGCACGACCTCGCCGTCGTGCGCGTCATCGCCGACAATGTCTGCGTCATGCAGCGCGGTCGAATCGTCGAGGCGGCGACCACCGACGAGGTGTTCGACAACCCCAAGGAGCAGTACACCCGCGACCTGCTCGCGGCCATCCCCGGGGCCAACATCCAGCTCGGCGCGTAGTCGCAGCGAACCCCCGAGCGCCCGGCATCCGTTCACCCGGAGGCCGGGCGTTCGGCGTTCCCTCGGCCGGGCACGCTAGGCTGGGTGGTGCGCGTTCCGTCGATTCACGGTGTCCGCGCCCCCACAGACTCCCATCCAGCGCATCCGCGCCGTCCTGCCGAGCCCGCAATCGGCACTTGGCGGATGCCCCCACCGCGAGGATCCCACCAATGGCCAACGCCACCCGCAACGACCTGCGCAACGTCGCGATCGTCGCCCACGTCGACCACGGCAAGACGACGCTCGTCGACGCCATGCTCAAGCAGACCCACTCCTTCGCCGAGCACGCGCACGTCGACGAGCGGGCGATGGACTCGAACGAGCTCGAGCGCGAGAAGGGCATCACGATCCTCGCGAAGAACACGGCGATCGAGTACGACGGCGTGCACGCGGCATCCGGGCCGGTCACCATCAACGTGATCGACACGCCCGGACACGCCGACTTCGGCGGCGAGGTCGAGCGCGGCCTGTCGATGGTCGACGGCGTCGTGCTGCTCGTCGACGCGAGCGAGGGGCCGCTGCCGCAGACCCGGTTCGTGCTGCGCAAGGCGCTCGAGGCGCGCCTGCCCGTGATCCTGCTCGTGAACAAGACCGACCGGCCCGACGCGCGCATCGACGAGGTCGTGGCCGAGAGCCAGGACCTGCTCCTCGGCCTCGCGAGCGACCTCGCCGACGACGTGCCCGACCTCGACCTCGACGCGATCCTCGACGTGCCCGTCGTCTACGCGTCGGGCAAGGCCGGCCGCGCGTCGACCACGAAGCCCGCGAACGGCAGCCTGCCCGACAGCGACGACCTCGAGCCGCTCTTCGAGGCGATCCTGCAGCACATCCCGGCGCCCACCTACGACGACGAGGCGCCGCTGCAGGCCTGGGTCACGAACCTCGATGCGTCGCCGTTCCTCGGGCGCCTCGCGCTGCTGCGCGTGTTCAACGGCACCATCCGCAAGGGCCAGACGGTCGCCTGGGTGCGCAAGGACGGCACGCATTCGAACGTGCGCATCACCGAGCTGCTGAAGACGAAGGCCCTCGACCGGTTCCCCGCCGAGGAGGCGGGCCCGGGCGACATCATCGCCGTCGCGGGCATCGAGGAGATCACGATCGGCGAGACCCTGGCCGACCCTGAGGACGTCCGCCCGCTGCCCGCGATCCACGTCGACGACCCCGCCATCTCGATGACGATCGGCACGAACACCTCGCCGCTCGTGGGCAAGGTCAAGGGCCACAAGCTCACGGCGCGCATGGTGAAGGACCGCCTCGATCGCGAGCTCGTGGGCAACGTGTCGTTGAAGGTGCTCGACATCGGCCGGCCCGACGCGTGGGAGGTGCAGGGTCGAGGCGAGCTCGCGCTCGCGATCCTCGTCGAGCAGATGCGCCGCGAGGGCTTCGAGCTCACGGTGGGCAAGCCCCAGGTGGTCACCAAGACGGTCGACGGCAAGGTGCACGAGCCCTACGAGCACCTCACGATCGACGCGCCCGAGGAGTACCTCGGCGCGATCACGCAGCTCCTCGCCGCTCGCAAGGGCCGCATGGACAACATGTCGAACCACGGCACGGGCTGGGTGCGCATGGAGTTCATCGTGCCGAGCCGCGGGCTCATCGGCTTCCGCACCGAGTTCCTCACGATCACGCGTGGCACCGGCATCGCGAACGCCATCTCGCACGGCTACGACGAGTGGGCCGGCACGATCACGACGCGCAGCAACGGCTCGATCGTGGCCGACCGCGCGGGCGTGGTCACGCCGTTCGCCATCATCGCGCTGCAGGAGCGCATGACCTTCTTCGTGAACCCCACCGAGGAGGTCTACGAGGGCATGGTCATCGGCGAGAACTCGCGCAACGACGACATGGACGTCAACATCACGAAGGAGAAGAAGCTGACGAACATGCGTTCGTCGACCGCCGACACCTTCGAGTCGATGACCCCGTCGCGACAGCTCACGCTCGAGGAGTGCCTGGAGTTCGCTCGCGAGGACGAGTGCGTCGAGGTCACCCCCGAGAAGGTGCGGATCCGCAAGGTCGAGCTCGACCAGACGGCGCGAGCGCGCGCGGCGTCGCGCCTGAAGAAGCAGGGCTGACGCCCGTCTCCACGACGTCCGGGGCGGATGCCTCGGGCGTCGTTTCGCGCGCTCCAGCGCCGCACCGGAGGAACCCGTTCTCAGGTCGTTGCCAGATAACGGTTGGGTAACGGAGGATCCTCCCAGACTCGGTGCGTACGGTAGCGGGGTTGTCTTTCGCCCCTGTGCAGCAGGGGTGGTGTTCGCCCGCTCGTACCCGACCCCCCTCTGTAACGCACTGCATGACTTCTCCCCAGCACGGCCGTCGCGCCGCCCACACGTCCCCTGTCCGCTTCACCACCCGCTCGGCCCGTTCGGCCCGTCGTGAGGCCGCCCGCCACTCCGAGCGTCGAGCCGCCCGCGCCGCGACCGGGTCGACCGCGACCGCGTCGGCGCCCGCGACCCGCTCCGAGGCCGCGCGCCAGCACTCGTACCGCCCGGCCTTCTCGGTGCTCGCGATGTCGTTCGTCGGCGGCATGCTGCTCGCCACGAGCGTTCCCGCGCTCGCGATCAGCGCGACGGACTCCGAGCCGCGCGCCTCGGTGTACGCGCCCGTCGAGGACACGATCTCGCTCGACCCGCAGACGGTCGCCGTGGCGAGCGAGGCCGAGCTCGAGCCGCTGGCGCTCGAGGGCGGCTACTCGGTCGAGGCCGCACCTCCGCCCATCGTGAGCGAGGTCGCCGGGCTCGGCTCGGTCTCGGTCGGCCAGTCCGACCGCATCGTGTGGCCGGTCATCGACTGGTCGCGCCGCGCCTCGGGCTTCGGCCCGCGCGAGGCCCCGTGCGCGGGCTGCTCGACGTTCCACGACGGGGTGGACTTCAACCCCGGC
>Ga0180215_1003018_pt1 | contig 16314 bp, 17 predicted proteins | sample eDN3rd37CBELigBY_FD_128871 | JGI IMG/M metagenome (GOLD analysis project Ga0180215, IMG submission 128871) | Enriched backyard soil microbial communities from Emeryville, California, USA - eDNA 3rd pass 37_C BE-Lig BY (version 2) (version 2) | ecosystem: Environmental > Terrestrial > Soil >...
CCCCCCCCCCCCACCCCCCCCCCCCCCCCCCCCCCCCCCCCCAACCCCCAACCCCCGAATCCCGGCGGGGAAGGGCGGCAGGGCGGCCCCTGACCCCTGACCCCTGACCCCTGACCCCTAATCCCCCAACTCCCTCATCGCATGGATGTTCAGCGGCTGGATGTACAGCCGTTTGACGAGAACGATCGCGGTGGCGAGGAGTGGCACGGCGAGGAGAAGACCGAGGAAGCCGAAGAGGATGGCCATGAAGGCGCCGACCAGGACGGTCAGGGCGGGGGGGAGGCGGACCGTCTCGCGCATCACCAGAGGTTGGAGGAGGTTGCCTTCGGCATGCTGGATGACGATGTAGAGCACGATCACCGCGAGCGCGGACTTGCCGGAGGTCAGGAACGCGATCGCGACGGCGGGGACCGCGCTCAGGACCGGGCCGTAGAAGGGGATGAACTCCAGGAAGAAGGCGATCAGTCCGAGGACGAGCGCGGCGGGGATCCCCATCACGTATAGACCGAGCGCGGTCAGGACCCCGATCACGGTCATGTTGATCACCGTCCCCAGGATCCAGCCCCGGAGATCGGCGGCGACGTGGTAGAGCGCGGTGCGGAAGCGCTCCCGCCCCTCGTGCGGCACCAGACTCACCAGCCCCCGCAGATACGTCTCCGGCTCGATACTGAGATATATACCGGTGACAAGCACCAGCAACGAGCCCGCGACCATCCCGGAGACGGTCTGCAGGAGCGGGATCGCACCCGCCAATATCCCGCCCACCACCTCCCCGCTCAACAGCCTCGCCGGCTCGATCCTCTCTACACCCACCCATCCGACCTCCCCCAGGATCGCCTCGTACCACGACCGCACCCACGAGGCCACATCCGCGAAGGCGGCGGGGAGTTGCTGGCTGACCAGGGCGAGCTGAGCCTGCAGCGTCGGCCATATCAGCCAGATCATCAGCGTGAAGAGCCCCAACACCCCGAGAACGACGACAATCGCCGCCACCGCCCGCGGCACCCCCAACCTCACCAACGGATCGACGACGAGCGAGAGGAAGAGGGCGAAGAGCGCGCCGAAGAAGGCGATGAAGAGGATCTCCCTACCCAGCCAGAGGAGCGCCACGAGGCCGCAGATCCCGAGCACCACCAGGGTCGCACGAGCGATGAAGCCCAGCGTCGCAGGATGCCCCGAATCTCTCTCGCCACCTGCATCCATCGCCGCTCCCACCTCGCACGCGCCGTGAGCCGCCCGACCACACCGCGAGGCAGAGGCGCACGCGTCGTGCCACCCCCTGGCCCCGAATGCCATTGTGGCGCCCAGACCTACCCGCTACACTGCCGGGGACGTGGATCGTAGCTGCACCAAGAGCCGGCCATGCAAGAATTGCATATAACCGCCACAAGCTATAACGTACGCACCGGCGATCATGGCAACGACCGGTCGGCGGTGCAGATCACGCGGCAGACGCCCGAACATTTGCCGAAACCAGTAGCCCGGAACAGGGTACACCAGGATATCCGACCAGCGATATTCGCAGCGAGCAGGAGAAAGAGGGGGAAGCGATGAGTCGCTCTTTGAACAAAGTCACGTTGATCGGGAACGTAGGGGCGGAGCCCGAGATCAAGCAGACCGCGTCGGGGACGAAGCTGGCCAAGCTCTCACTGGCCACCAGCCGGACCTTCACCGATCGGAGCGGGCAGCGGCAGGAGAAGACCGAGTGGCACCGGATCACCTTCTGGGACCGGCTGGCCGACCTCGTCGAACAGTACGTCCACAAGGGGGACCGTCTCTACGTCGAGGGGCGCCTCGAGTACTCGCAGAGCGATGACGGCCAGGGCGGGACGCGCTACTGGACCGACATCGTCGCCCAGGAGATGATCCTGCTGGGTGGCGGTGGCGGCGGCGGTGGGATGGAGCGGGAGTACGACGCGCCGGCCCGGGCGCCGCGCACGCGGCAGGCCCCGCCGCCGAGCCCGTTCGACGACGACGACGATCTCCCGTTCTGATCCGCCGGGTTCGCCCCGCCGCCGGTGCGCGGCCGGCGTCCGGCGCGGGCAAGCGGCCTGGCTATAGTCGTCGTACGCGTACGTCAGCATACTTTGCTGGTGCTGACGGCCCGGCGAATCCGGGAGACAGGATGCGGAAACGGCCGACGCCCTGCAGGGGCGTCGGCCGTTTTCACCGTGGAGGCGACGTCGCCTCAGGGTAGTGCCCGTTTGTTCCTGGCCGCTTCGCGGTCGGGCGGCAGGACGTAATCGTCGACCCGCTCCAGCTCGCTGGGCGCGAAGACGCGCGGCTCTTGCTCTCCGTCGAGGATGACCGTGTATCGGTGTGCCGAGTACTCGCTCGCTCCGACCACCGTACCCATCCGCCCGATCGCGGCCGGATCCAGAGGGAGCTCGCCTCGCCTGATCCGCACGCGCGACCCTTCCGGAATCAACGCGCCAACAACCGCCATCGTCGCCTCCGTTATCGAGTTAGCTACATACAACATAGTAACTATGGCAAAACGGGCGGGAACGCGCAATCCCTTGCCTGCGGGGGGGGACGGGTGGTATGCTTATGAGCTGATGGATGGATCGGCCTCAGCCAAGGAATCGCAATGCATAAGCAGTCCAACGGAATCATCTGGACGCTGGCCCTTGTCTTCGGGCTCGGGACGGGCGTCCTCTGGATCGGTATCGCGGCTTATCTCTACAAGTTGGCGGCGGAGGGCGCGGCCCTCGGTCGGAGCGGTTGGAGCGAGGGGTGGTCGCTGGTAGCGACCCTACTCCTCGCGGCGGGTCTGTCGGCGATCATCGGTACGCTCTGGCACCGCCGGATCTCCCGGCAGCACCACTGACCGACCGGATCACCCCTCTGGGCGCCGGCTACCTTCGGTCGGCGCCACCTTTCCTTTCCAGAATCCCAGCAGTTCTTCGTCGTACGGTGTGGGGGTGCGCGCGTAGGCCTCGGCCCACTCCTCGAAGGAGGGGAGCTGCAGCCGCGCGGCGAGCGCCTCGGCGGCTCTCCTGACGAGCGCGAGGTAGCCGGCGGCGGCGACGTCGCCTACGGCCGAATGCGACAGCGCCGCCGAAGTCAGGGGACTTCCGGCGGCATCTGGTCTCGGCTCCAGGAGCGGTACGCTGGTCGGACTCGCGGCCGCACCGGAACGATCGTCGGATTGTACGTGCGCGAGCTCGTAGATCTCGTCGGGCGAGAGACGGAGGAAGCGATCGGCTACCTTGGCAGAACACCAGTCGAGGTATTTGGCCCGCAGTACCCGTTCATCAACCGCGGGATCGCGCGTCATGCGAAACACCTTCCGTGCTGGTATGAACTACCCACCGGGATCCGTGCTGAGTGCACTCTGTACCCTAGGGGTATACCGCTGCCGCGTCAAGTCTGACGTATGATACCGAATACGGTTGTTTCATGCCTGGAGCGTAGGTGCGGGATTCGGGATTCGGCATTCGGGATTCAGGGTGGTGTTGTGCTAGAACGATATCTGAATAGCCGAACCTGGTGTGACGGTCGCGTTACCTGGTGTGCTCCTCGCGGGCGAGGGTGTCGAAGATGGCTCGGCGGGTCAGGCCGTACAACAGTATCCGGCTGAGGATGCCCGGGTCGACGCGCTGGACCTCCTCCACCTCCGCGGCGAAGGCCCGTGGGAGCTCGACCTTCAACTCTACGGCACAGGTATCCGACATGAGATCTGACTTGAGCATGGGAGATCCGCTGAGTTACTGTGACCGAAAGCAGCGGGGGTGACCGCGCTAGCCCTCTCGACGCCGATGTCCGGGGAGCGAGAAGATACATCCGCCCCCCTCCCCCGGTCAAGCATTTTCTGCAACCTCAAAGACCACACGCATTTAGATCTAAATTATTACAGCTTCCCAACTTAGCCATGCAGCCAGTCACGGATTTCCGAAAAATTTTCCGGCACCGGAACGGATGTATCACGGGAGCTGAGGCGCGCGATCCGGTGAGGTGACAGGGGGTTAGGGGCGGTGGTGTGAGGCGGGGTGAGGTGGGTAGACGGGGGTGGGGTACGTCTGTTTCCGTGGGGGTGGCATCGTCCACGGGTTCCGGGGAGGCGAGGCGCAGCGGCTGGTGGCGTTCCGCTGCGTCGGCGGTGCCCCGGGCGCTGGTGTATCGAAAGACGAAACCACCGGAAATCCCGGTGTGGCGGTCGGCATGTCGGGGCATGCTTGACACCCTGGCGGGGGCTGCGCTAGCGTGAAGCCGTGGTAATGAAGTGGTCGGTACAGGGACCGGGGTCGGGTGGCCCGGTCTCCAGTCTGGCATACCGTGTCTTCCCTCCCTCTCCAGACCGGGTGCAAGTGTGAATCGTGCCTATTCGACTGAAGATGACCAAGGTACCGGCCGGGGACCGGATGCGGAATCGGTTGCCGGCTATGCGGGCCGTGTGCGTTGTCGCTCGTTCTGCTTCCTGGAGCGAGGCGGGGAGCGCTGGACGGTCTTCCTGGTGACGTACCCGGACGACACGGGGCGTTGGCGGGGTCACTTCACCTTTCGGGGCGCGAGTATTCCGGCAGGGGAGGAGTTACGGACGGCGGTCCTCTTCGTCGAGGACGACGAGGTGCAGATAGATCTCCGGGCGCGCAGTCTCGGGCGGCCGCTGTTGCTGGCGCTTTTGGAGTCGGCGTTGGAGATCCGGGAGCGGCGGACCCAGCGCCCCACGGACGCCCGCCTCTGGTTCCAGCAGCAGCTCACGCGATCCGCGCGTCGCGGCCCGGAGCTGGTCGTGAACGAGCTCGACCGCTCCGACCCCGCGCTGCGCTCGCTCTATGATTCCTACCGCCTCGACCAGGTCTCGCACCTGATCGCGCTGATCGACCCGGACGACTTCCGCGCCCTGGTCGAGCGTATCCTGGACGGCCGCACCATCGACTTCCGCGCGCGCGACCGGTTCCAGTTGGCGATGATCGTGGTGCAAGAGCTGGAACGGCGGCTGGTGCTCCCGCCCTTCGAGGTCTGGCTCGAAGACTACCTGGCGCATCAGGAAGAGTATCGGATTTATACGCATAAACTGCATCGGGGTGAGGAGCTTCCGTAAGGCAGGGGTCAGGAATCAGGGGCCAGGGGTCAGGGAACGGCTTGGGATTCGGGGGGTGGGATTCAGTCTAGGCATTCGGGGGTTGGGGGGGTGGCGTCCCCGTGATTAGTCGGGCGTCCCCCCGGGGATACGCGGGTTCGGTCGGATCCCGGGGATTTTCTGGAGAGCCCCCAATGCCCGTGAATTCCAGGATCCGCGAAAACCGCACCGCACCACACGCCGCGCCCCCAAATCCCAAATCCCCCCTGAACCCTGAATCCTGACCCCTGAACCCTGAATCCCAACCCCCGAATACCTAGCCATTCCCTGACCCCCGACCCCTACATTACCGGCCTCGGCGTCTCTCCCGAGTAATCATAGAACCCCTTGCCGTTCTTCCTACCGTTGTATCCCATGGTGACCAGGCGGCGGAGGAGTGGGGGTGGGGCGAAGCGGGGTTCGCGGAACTCGTCGAACATGATCTCGGCGATGCGGAGGAGGGTGTCGTTGCCGACGAAGTCGCTGAGGGTGAAGGGGCCCATCGGGTGTCCGGTGCCGAGGACCATCCCTTTGTCGATGTCCTCGATGGAGCCGAGGCCGCTCTCTAGGGCGCGGATCGCATCGAGGACGTAGGGGACGAGGAGACGGTTGACGATGAAGCCGGAGGTGTCTTTGGCCTCGATGGGTTCTTTGCCGAGGGAGCGGGCGAAGCTCAGCGTCGTCTGGTAGGTCTCGTCGCTGGTGGCGATGGTGCGGACGACCTCGACGAGCTTCATGACGGGGACCGGGTTGAAGAAGTGGAGCCCGACCATGCGGTCGGGGCGCTGGGTGGCGGCGGCCAGCTCGGTGATGGTGAGGGAACTGGTGTTGCTGGCGAAGATCGTTTCGGGGGCGCAGGCGGCGTCGAGGGCGCGGAAGGTTTCGATCTTGAGGTCGAGGTCTTCGGTGATAGCTTCGACGACGACGTCGGCGTCGCGGAGGTCGTCGAAGTCGGTGGTGGTATGGATCCGACCGAGCGCCGCGTCCCTCTCGGCGGGTTCGAGCTTCCCTTTCTCCACCGCCCGGTCGAGGCTGCGTCGTATGTTCTGGAGGCCTTTTTCGGCGAGTTGGGTGTTGACCTCCCTGACGACGGTCTGGTACCCTGCCCTGGCGGCGACCTCAGCGATCCCGCTCCCCATCAACCCTGCGCCGACAACCGCGACGGTACGGATCTCCCCCATGACTCCCTCCTCCTCGGTGATGGACGGACATGCCGAGCGATCGTATGGCAAGCTCGTTGGAAATTGCGTCGTATGAGCGCCTCCGGGTCAAAATCCCGGGAGTCGTTTCAGGTGCTGCTGGAGCCGGCGTCGCCAGGGCGGAGGCGGCGGGTCGAGGCGTTCGCCGGTCTCGACGCGGTCGAGGAGGTGCTCGGCCTCGGCCGCGGCGCGGTTACGGAACTTGCGGAACTGCGCGGCAGCGATCGTGATCCCGACGGATGCGGATGCGGCCATCCCGGCGCCGATCGTGGAGATGATCGCGGCCGGCCCGATCCCACCGGCGAGTGCGTCGGCGACGCCGGCCAGGAGGCCGCCGACCATCAACCCGGCCGGGAGCCCGCCGACCACCCCGCCGGTGACGAGGTATCCTTTGCGCGTGTGCGCATAGTTCATATCGATCCGGACATGGGAGCGCCCCTCCTCCAGCGGGTGGACGGACAGGGCGACCCCGCGCGCGTGCGCCAATGCGTTGCGGTTGGAGGGGCGGGAGATGGCGCGGACGATACCGGAGACGAAGTCGTCCGCGGGGATGAACCAGGCGCGCCCCGGCTGACGCCTCGTGATCTGGAAGTATTCCCTGGTGACGAGGTACTCCTCGAGCCGGGCGAAGGTCAACGCCGCCTCGTTCGGTACGACGCGGGAGACGCTCAAGGTGGCTGGCGCGCTGAGCCGGTCGACGAGGGTGGGCTCGGAGGGCGCTTCGGTGGTCTCGTAGAGCGCCTGCCGGACGAGGCGCGAAGGGAGCCCGAGCTCCTCCGCGATACGGAGGAGCTCCGCCTCGGAGACGCCGTCGTCCGCGTCCGCCTCCGCGGCATAGAGCTCCGCCGCTCGGCGGATGACCGCCTCGAGGCGAGCGCGCGAGATCGCGCCAGAGGTCTCTGAAGTTCCTTCGACCGGTTTGTTCATATCCAATGGTGGAATGTATGGGGCGGAGGCGTTGGGATCTAGGGATCAGGGGTCAGGGAGCTGCTTGGGATTCGGGGGTCGGGGTGGGGCGTTCCCGGGATCGTTCGGGTTCGCCGAACGCTCTGGGCACCCCGAGTACTTAATTAGCCGCGGGTATCCCTGGATCCGTGGGCACCCCGATATTGTCGCCCCCCGGAGTACCCGGTATTCGCCCAGTACCTCCGAAACCAATTAGTACCCCTAAATCCCCGATTCCCGAATCCCCCGACCTCAGAATCCCAAGCCCCCAACCCCCGAATGCCCCCCCGAATCCCAAGCAGCTCCCTGACCCCTGGCCCCCGACCCCTGATCCCCCTTTATACCTCCCCCTTCCCTCTCAGATCCCCGCCAAGGCAGCGCTGATGGCGCTTTCCAGCCCCTGTCGCAGCTCTGGCAGGATCGGGAAGGCGATGTCGAAGGCTGCTTCCAGGTCGGCGTTGGAGCTCGGGGGCGTGGCGCCGACGACCTCTAGGAAGAAGCGGCGGTATTCGTCGACGCGGGTCGGGGCGGTGCGCTGGAGGAGGACGGCGCCGCCGTGCAGCGCGGCCAGCGTATTGATCCGTTCCTCGCCTAGGGTGCGGATGCGGGCGGGCGCGATCTGTTCGCGGATGACGTCGCCTACCAGGGGGTAGAGCATCTCGTGGACAAAGCTCCAGACGGCCGCGTCGGGGCGGTCAGGTGGGGGTTCGAAGATGGCGGCGCGTGGGGTGGCGACGCCGGTGGTCACGGAGCGGCCCTCGGCGCCCAGCGCGGGGGCGAGGAAGAGCTCGCCGCCGCGGAAGCGGATGTAGGCGAGGTAGTTGGCGAGCGCGGGGGCGAGGGCGTCCCAGGCGCGCTGGACCTCGGCGACGACGGTGTCGCGCGTCGTGGCGCGCGCCGACCAGTAACCCGAGAAGAAGAGGCTGTCCTCCGTCCGGAGCAGCGCGACCCATTCGACCACGGTCTGTCGTTCTTCGGTCCGAGGGAAGACCTGGGAGAGGAAGGCGATGACCTGCGCGGCCTCGGCGGTCCCCGCGGCGTAGGGGTTCCCGCCGGCGCGGGCCCAGAGGTCGATCCCGGAGAAGAGCGCCTCGGCGCTGCGGAAGTAGAGGGGGAGGAAGTGGAGCGCGTCGTAGGTGCGGCTGCCGCGGAAGGTCCTGCCGAACTCCGCGGCGCGCTGGTCGAGGGGCGTGGGATAGACCCCGGCCGCGCGTTTGGCGGCCTCGATCTCGGCGACGTAGCCGGGCGCGAAGCGCGGGAGGACGTTGGTGTCCGGGGGCGCACCGGCGGTGAGGGCGTACGCCAGCCCGTGGTACCAGAGGGCGACGTGCTCGGCGGACTGGACGCGCCACTCGGTGAGGACGACCGGCTCCTCGTCGGCGGTGCGGGCGGTCGCGCAGGCGGCGAGGGTCAGCGCGGCGAGGAGGGGGAGGCGCAGGGCGGGCGGGGGCGCAGGGCGCGATCGTCGGCTCATGTGGCGTCGTCCCCGGAGACGGCGTTGTCGAGGGCGCGCAGGTTGAAGACCAGCGTGACGTTGGTCGCCCGGTCGGCCTCGGTCCGGCCGATCTGGATGTAGCGCAGCCGTCCGTCCTGGTCGACGATGTACGACGCCGGGTGCGGTCGTGCCGCTCCGTCCGGCCAGATCCCCCAGGCGGTCATGGTGTTCCGATCGATCGAGACGACCGGGAAATCCAGCTCGAGAAGCTCGGCGGTGCGGCGGTTGGCCTCGGGGGGATCGCTGGTCAGGGCGACTATCTCTGCGCCCAGCTGGTCGAAGGCATCGGCTGCGCTGGCCAGGCCGCGAAGCTGCTGTACGCAGAGCCCGCAGGCGGCGGTGCGATAGAAGACCAGGATGACGCGTTTGCCGCGCAGCTCGGCCAGGTCGAAGGTGTTCCCGTCCTCGTCCCGCCCCTGCAGCACCGGAGCCAGCGGTGCGGCGTGGGCGGGGATGGCGCCGAGGTCGGTCAGAGGTACGCCAGGCGGGAGATTTCCATAAGACGACGTCGGGGGCGCGGGCATACCCGCCCCCGGCGGAACACCGGCAGTCCCGTTCCCCCTGTCGTCACAGGCGGCGGCACCGACGAGGATGAACAATGCCGGCACGAACTTCCGCATCTCGTTCTCCGGGAGGAGCACGACACCAACAATGGCGCCCGGGGAACGGGTCAAGGAACGTGCCAATGGGGGAGGAGCGGTCAAAGTCTCTTGGGATTCGGTTTAGGGATTCGGGGGTCGGGATTCGGGGGTCGGGGGGCGGCCCCCCGGCCCGTCCCCACCGGGATTCACGGGTCAGGGAGCAGCCTCCTATCTCCTCCTCCCCACCGGGATTCAGGGGCGGGGGTCAGGGGTTGGGGGGCTTTCCCTGGATTCGTCGTGCGTGGCGTCGCGCGGGGGTGGGCAAGGGGCGGGCGGGGTGCTGGACGTCGGGGTCGATCGGGGGATACGGGGAGCTCCGGGCGCCCAGCCAACCCACTCACCTCCGCGTTTAGTACTAAATTAAGTTCGCGAAACCTCCCACCATGCCGCGCTTCCCGCGCCCAACTCCCCCCGACTACGCCCGCCCCCCCAGCGAGCTCCTGCCCCCATCCCCCTGCGTCGCGTCCCCCGCGTCCCCGCTCCCCCCCAATCCCCGACCCCCGACCCCCGGCAGGGCGGGGCGGTAGGGCGGCCCCCGACCCCCGAATCCCAACCCCTGAATGCCAAGCCGCTCTCACCCCCCTCTACCCGATCGCCTCCACTATCACCGCGATCCCCTGCCCTCCCCCTATACATGCCGTCCCGAGCCCATAGCGTGCGCCGCGGCGGCGGAGCTCATGGAGGAGGTGGACGGTTATGCGCGTCCCGGAGGCGGCGAGGGGGTGGGTGAGGGCGATCGCGCCGCCGTCGACGTTGGTGCGTTCGGGGTCGAGCTCGAGCTCCCGCGCGACGGCCGCGAACTGTGGCGCGAAGGCCTCGTTGACCTCGACCAGGTCGATCTGGTCGAGCGTCAGCCCCGCCTTCTCGAGCGCCTTGCGGCTGGCGGGCGCGGGACCGATCCCCATGATACTCGGGTCGACGCCGGCGATCCCCCAGGAGACGAGCCGGCCGATCGGGCAGACACCGTTGCGGTGCGCCCAGTCGGCGCTCGCGATGACGACCGCCGCGGCGCCGTCGCCGATCCCGCTCGCGTTCCCGGCGGTGACCAGCCCATCCTGCTTGAAGTAGGGGCGCAGCCCGGCGAGGGCTTCGAGGGTGGTCTCGGGGCGCATATGCTCGTCGACCGCGAAGTCGATCTCGCCTTTGCGGGTGCGGATGGTGATCGGCGCGATCTCCGCCTGGAAGCGCCCCTCGGTGTGGGCGCCGTGCGCGCGCTGCTGGGACCGGTACGCGACCTCGTCCGCCTCGGCGCGGGTGACGCCGTACCGTTCGGCGAGCTTCTCGGCGGTCTGCGCCATGGAGAGCCCACAGTACGGGTCGGTGAGCGCGGCCCAGAGCGAGTCCTCGAAGGCGCTGCCGGGCTCGCCGAGCCGGAGGTCGCCCCAGCGCGCACCGCGCACCACGTGCGGCGCCTGGCTCATCGACTCGGTCCCGCCGCAGAGCACGACCTCGGCCTCGCCCAAGATGATCTCCTGCGCGCCGTTCACGATCGACTGGAACCCCGACCCGCAGAGGCGGTTGACGGTGAGGGCGGGGACCTCCTGCGGGACACCGACGCGGAGCCCGATATGGCGGGCAAGGTAGATGGCGTCGGAGGAGGTTTGGAGCACGTTGCCGAAGATGACCTGGTCGACCTCGTCCGCGGGGATCCCCGCACTCTCGAGGGCGGCACGGGCGGCGTGCGTGCCGAGCTCGGTCGCGGTCAACCCTCGCAGCGATCCGCCGAAGGTGCCGAAGGGGGTACGGCGCGCCGAGAGGAAGACGATCTCCTTGTCATGCCCCTGGGTTCCCATGGTCGCTCCGTTCTAGGAAGTAGGAACAAGATTGGATTAGACGACGTCGCCTGGCGCGATTCATCGTGCGGCGCCACCGCCACCTCCGTCACGCGCCGCGAGGCCGTCCCCCTACTTCTACTCCTCCGGCGTCGGCAAGATCACCACAATGGCGCCTCGCCGGTCCTGGGAGAGGTCGACGAACGGGTAGACGCCCGGCGGGGCGCCCTGGAAGCTGACGATCCAGCTCGCCCCCTCGGCGATCAGCGGGGGGCTGCGGAGCTGGTCGGTCTGGCGCAGGAAGGCCGCGGTCGCCGGCGCCAGCCCGGCGGGGTCGAAGCTGATGGCATGCGGGTGGCGGTCGGCGGTGATGAAACGCACGACGTCGCCTTGCCGGATGGTGACCGTGTCCGGCTCGAAGACGGCGGAGGCAGTGGCCGCGGAGCGTACGAGGATATCGGCGATCGAGGCGCCGCGCTCGAGCTCGATAGTGTCCCCGGCGAGTTCGAGGAGCGCGCGGCTCTCGGGGGTCTCGGCACGACCGCAGCCCAGCGCCGTCACCACGAGTAGAACGAAAACGGCGCCGGGGCACCCCCGATGGGAGAGCCCCGGCGCCAACCAATTGCGAGTTCTCAACTCTTGCCGCCGCTGATCGAAGCGACGTAGGCAGCCACGTCGCGGATCTGCTCGTCGGTCAGCTGCGCGCCACCCATCGGGGGCATCGGCGCGGCGAACTGCTTCGGCTGCGGCACGCCGTTCTTGACGATCGTCTGGATCTGGGCCTGGATGTCACCCTGCGCCGGGTTGACCCACAGCCACTTCCCACTGGTCAGGTCAGGAGCGAGCTGGGTGCCCTTACCATCCATGCCATGGCAGGTAAAGCAAATCCCCTGACCGGTGAAGATCTGCTGACCGGCCGCCACCATGTCGCCGGTAGCCCCCGCCTGGGCGTCGGTGCTCGGCGTTTCCGCCGGGGTGTCGGCCGGCGCGGCGGGCTGAGTCTGCTGCTGCTCCGTGGCCGGCGCCTGCTCCGCAGGCTTATCCCCGCAAGCCGCGAGGCCGACTGCAGGTACGATCGCCAGGACCGCAATCCACTTCATCCTGCGCATTTGCGCTCCCCTCCTGGAGAATTGACAAATTGTGCGTCCCACCCAGAGCGATGGTGCGGGCACGCAATCCTCGACGGTTTCACGTGCTGAGGTGCGGCGAAGATAGATACAAAGGCCACGCGCGTCAAGCGCCTCGCCCGGTCGCAAGTTCCGCGCCGCCCCCTACCCCTTGTCCCGTCCCCTGGATCCTGGCCCCCAGCCCCTGGATCCTAGCCCACCACGCCAGCGGCAACGGCCGGACTCGCCGCCACCGGCTCTCCACATGAGATGCAGTACCTCCAGCTCTGCTCGAGGGCCTCGCCGCACTTGCCGCAGGGCCGGAGCCGCTGGTCTTTGCCGCAATACGGGCAGAAGCGGACGATGCGCCCCGTGGGCAAGGGTTTGTTGCAGAAGTGGCAGCTGGAAGGGGTGCCCGTGTCGGGGCGCGGCCGAGGGGCCGCGAGCGTCGGGGCGCGCGGCGGCACCGGCTGCGCGGCTACGGGAGCGGCCGGAGACGCGGGGGGCGCCACAGCCGGGTGCGGGGCGGCCACCGGTGGCGGCGCTATGGCTACGGCGCCGGCGTCCGGTCCCGCGCTCGGGGCGGCCGACGACGTCGTCGTCTCCGCGCTCATCGATTCGCTGGCGCCGTCCTGGGCCGGCTCGACGTCGAGCTGCACCCAGACGTCGCAGGCGGCGAACTTCCGGTAGATGCCGACGTACGGGTTGGGCGACGCCAGCTCCTGACGCAGCTCGTCGCGTGCCGTCGCCGGTTCCAGGCGCAGGAGATCGCCCTCGCCCGCGAGGAGGCGGAGGAGGGCGTGTTCGTAGTCGGCGTTCAGCTCGACGCCGAGCCGCTCCCGGACGGCGCGATAGGGTACGAGCTCCTGGTAGATCTCGGCGACCGTGACCGGCGCGAGGCCGGCGTCGTGATGGCGCTCGCGCAGCGCTTGGACGAGGAGTTGGTGCAGGCGTTTGGCGACGGCATCCATGTGAGGCACCTCGATTAGCAGGGTATCGCTTTCCAGCCCTCGAGCGAGAGGCGGTTCAGGCCGCGGGGGGATCGGCGGCTGCCTGGCGCTCGATCTCCGCGAGGAGTTCATCGATCGGATCGGCTACGGCCGCGAGCTCTTCGAGTCTGGCGTCCCAGAGCAGGAGCTCGGGGTGCCCGGGCTGGTAGCCGTACAGCGACCGTTTGAGCTCGACGACGCGGCAGACGGCCAGCGTATCCCAGTGCTCGGCCGGCGGGACCTGTTCGAACTGCGCGAGCGCGCCCCGCCACTCTCCGCGGTCGTAGAGGAGATGGCCGAGGTAGATACGGGCCTCGTAGTGATCGGGGTCGAGGCAGAGGGCGTGGCGCAGGTCGTGGAGCGCCTCCTCGGCGTGGTCGAGCCGGTGCATGGTGTAGGCGCGCGCGGCGAAGGCGTCGGCGCTCTCCGGGAACCAGGCGATGGCTTCGTCGAAGAAGGTGAGGGCGTCTTCGAAGAGCTTCTCGCGGTAGAGCGCGCGGCCGATGGAGAGGAGGAGGTCCAGATCGGCGCTGGACGCGCCATCGACGCGGATCTTGCGGAAGAGCCGCAGCGCTTCCTGATGGCGGCCGAAACGGAGCAGGGTCTCGCCGAGGCCGGCAAGGGCGTCTTCGTTGTCGGGCTCGAGGGCGAGCGCCTTCTCGAAGGCGTGCTTGGCCCAGACGAACTCTTCACGGGCAAGGCGAGTGTAGCCGAGGCCGACCAGGAGATCGACCGAGGTGGGGTAGAGGATCAGACCGTCTTTGAGGACTTCGAGGGCACGGTCGTACTCGCCGTTGTCGTAGAGCCGGTGCGCGTGCTCGTCGTACTCCTCGGAGCCGAGGAACGGAGTGGCCATACCGGGGCGCCTCCTCTCCGCATCGAGAGTGGTGATCAGGACTTCCGGGGACGGGATACCCGTGATCGGATACTATTGTACAACAAGTTAACGCGATGGCGCCCTGGTTGCCACCCCTGGCGCGGGGGTGGGGCGCGGAGGGGAGCTGGGCGTCCGCCAGATCGGCGCGGGCGGGTGACGTCGTCTTGATACGATGGAGTTCCGGGGGGTGGATGCGCACCACCGCCGGCGCGGCTCAGGGTGGGTCGACGACCTCGGATTGGTACCACCGCCAGTCGATATTCATCCCACGCGGGATCCGGTCGCGGGGGGTGGGGTAGCGGTCGAAGGGGCGGCCGTACTTGCGGTTGAGGTAGAAGTTGATCGCGTTGGCGACAACGCCCGAGGCGGTGTACCCGTGCTCCCCATGCTCGAGGAGCATGACCGCCACTATCTCCGGCTCCCCGCCGAAGGGGCCGCCGATCCCGACGAACCACCCGTGGTCGGCGCCGTGAGGGTTCTGGGAGGTGCCGGTCTTCCCCATGAAGTCCCACCCCGGGAGCCGGCTGAGCGCGGCGGTGCCGCCGGGCGCGACGACGCGGCGGAACCCTTTGCGGAGGGTCTTGATCTGCTCGGGGGTGAGCCCGAGGTCGAGGCCGACCCGGGGCGGGTCGTCGGACTTGACGAGGCGGGGGACGGGCGCCTTCCCATCGATCCGGGCGAGCGCGGAGTAGAGCTCGGCCACCCTGATCGGGGTGAGGTTGATGGTGCTCTGCCCGATCGAGAGGGACATGACCTCGTTGTCGCGGGGCTTGTGGCCGAAGCGCTTCTCCCACCACTCGACGTCGACCGGGAAGATGTTGGGCGATTCGTTGGGGAGGTCGATCCCGGTCCTGGTGCCGAACCCGAGCCGGGTCCCGAGCTCCATGAAGCGCTCGAGCCCGATCCTGATCCCGACCTGGTAGAAGTAGACGTTGCAGGAGTTCTTGATCGCGCCGACGAGGTCGAGGGAGCCGTGGCCGCGGCCGTACCAGCAGCGGGCGTAGCGCCCCTCGTAGCGGAGCCCGCCGACGCAGCCGATGGGCATGTACTCGTCGGTCTTGAGGAGCCCGAGCCGCATCGCCATGGAGGCGGTGGCGAGCTTGAAGGTCGAGCCGGGGGGCTGGGCGGAGCCGGTGGCGCGGTTGAGGAGCGGGTTCGTCTCGTCCTCGGTGAGCCGGGCCCAGGTCCGGGCGTCGATCCCGCCGGTGAAGAGGTTGGGGTCGTAGGTCGGGTTCGCGTAGAGGGCGAGGATCCCGCCGGTCTGGGGGTCCATGGCGATGAAGGAGCCACGCACGTCGTCCATGACCCCGCTCGCCTGCAGGTCCTGGAAGAGGATCTGGACGTACCGCTGGAGGTCTAGATCCAGGTAGAGCTGCAGGTCGCGGCCGGGGACGGGGGGGACGCCGGTGGATTCGGGGAGCCAGCGCCGGATCCGGCCGACGGCGTCGACCTCCAGGTACCTGACCCCGGGGGAGCCGCCGAGTTCGAGCTCGTAAGATCGTTCGAGCCCCGCCTTGCCGATCCAGCGACCCTGGCGATAGGATTCGAACTCCGGGAGCTTCAGCTCCGACTCGCTGATCTCGTTGACATACCCGATCAGATGCGCGATGGCGCTGCCGGCGGGGTAGTGACGCTTGGGGTACTCGTCGATGAGGACGCCGGGGAAGAGGAAGCGCCGTTCCTGGAGCCGGGCGACCGCGCCCGGGGGGGCGTCCTGACGGACGACCATGGGGAGGTGCGGTTCGCGGCGATATTTGCGGAAGGCGCGGGCGATCTCTTCGTCGTCGAGGCCGAGGATCGGTTTGAGGCGGTTGACCACCGCGACGAGGGAGTCCATCGGCGCGGGCATCAGGAGCACGCGGTAGCCGACGATGTTCTCGGCGACGACCTGGCCGTGGCGGTCGTAGACGGTACCGCGCGGCGCGGGGACGACGACGGCCCTGGTCCTATTCTCCAACGCCAGGAGCGAGTAGGCGGTGGAGGAGAAGAGCTGTATCTTGACGAGCGCGAAGATCAGCGCGGCGACGGAGACGACGACCATGACGCGCGCCGTGCGGGCTCGCTTCTCCCGGACGGCGGGTGGGTGTGCCAGGCGGCCGGTGCGGTCGTACTCCCGTTTCATTCCCGGAACCGGACCCCGCACTCGGGGCAGACGAGTTGTCGTCCGTTCTGACGTAGGGTGACGCGTACGGCATGCCGGGGGCAGACCGGCGCGACCCCGGGGG
>Ga0180215_1003020_pt1 | contig 16304 bp, 14 predicted proteins | sample eDN3rd37CBELigBY_FD_128871 | JGI IMG/M metagenome (GOLD analysis project Ga0180215, IMG submission 128871) | Enriched backyard soil microbial communities from Emeryville, California, USA - eDNA 3rd pass 37_C BE-Lig BY (version 2) (version 2) | ecosystem: Environmental > Terrestrial > Soil >...
CCATGTCTTGTTTCAATAAGCCCTAGCAGCTCCAAGCTTCGAAGTGCTTCTCTTACTGAAGAACGGCCAACGTTCAGTCTCTCGGATAGTACTCGTTCTGAAGGTAATTTTTCTCCCGGTTGAATCCCCTCGTGTTTGATTAACTCTCTTAATTGATGAACAATCTCTAAAAATACTTTCTTGTTTTCCTGTTTTTTATCCATAAGCACCCCGCATGACGTTAGGAACTAAAGGCATTTTATAACCGTACAATGTAAATCACATAACAAACAATAGAAATTACGATTTTAGGCAATACTAGAGAAAATCAATAAGTTTTTATACCGCTTTTCAAATAAAATTCATATTAGCTCAAAAGTGGTCTGACCACTTTTTATTAGAATACATAAACATTTTTCTTTTGTAAAGAAAAAACTGTGCAAGATTTGCACAGTTTTTGTAAAACATTGTATTTTTCGCTCGTTAGTGGCTATTTTTCATCGTTTTTACTTTAATTTGCGGACTTCCATTGCGGAAATCCAGCACACCTTCCACGTAGACTATACGATCCTCTTTCATCCATCCGATCACTTCATTATAACTTTGAGGGAAAAGTGTTGTAGAGATTGTCCCATATTCGTCCTGAAGCTGGATAAAGGCCATTAACTCACCTTTTTTCGTACGAATTTGACGAATCCCCTCCACCATGCCAACTAATTTAATAAGGCTATTTGGTCTAGCCTGCAAAAGTCCCTTAGTTGTAGCATTCACTTCACTCCATTTAGCTCTCTCCAATGCAACAGGATGTTCAGAGAGATAAAAACCTAATGCTTCTTTTTCAAATTGGAGCTTCATCTTTTCTGGAATCGGATGGGCTTCCACATATTTCGGCTTGCCAAAGATCAAACTGTCTGCGGCAAATAAATCATTTTCATCTTCGTTGGGACGGACAAGTTTTGCATGCTTTTCTGCGGCATCGATTGTCGCTAAAAGGGTTGCCCGGTCTTTTCCGAAATCATCCAATGCACCGGATTTGATCAAAGGTTCCATTACTTTTCGAGTGAAGTGGACTGCACTTAAAGAGACAGCCAGCTCAAAAATATCTTCAAAAGGTTGTTCCTTTGTCTTTCGAATCGCCAGGATTTTTTGCAATAATGGCGATGGTACGCCTTTAATAGCTGAAAGGCTGAAACGAATATTCCCCTGCTCAACTGTAAAGACTCTTTGACTTTTCCGAATGGATGGTTTTAAAACTTCGATCCCTTTATTTTTTGCTTCCAAAATAAGCTGGGAAAGCTTTTCTTGGTTGCCGATTGCATTTGTCATTAAAGCAGCATAAAAATTAGCCGGGAAATTCGCCTTCAGATAAGCCATCTGATAGGAAATAAAACTATAGGCAACCGCATGGCTCTTGGCAAAGCCATAATCTGCAAAGCGAACGATTAAATCATACACTTCTTTTGCTATTTGCGCTGGGTATCCATTCGAAACTGCTCCATTGACGAATGCATTTTCTTGCTGTTCCAGTACTTCTCTTTTCTTTTTGCTGACAGCTCTTCTCAGCAAATCTGCTTCACCAATCGTAAAACCAGCAAATACATGGGCAATTTGCATAATTTGCTCTTGATATACGATAACACCGTATGTTTCCTTTAGAATCTGCTCAAGGATCGGATGCGGCATCAAGACTTTCTCCCGAGCCGCTTTTCTTCTTGCATAAACAGGAATAAACTCCATTGGCCCCGGACGATATAGGGCATTAACCGCCACAATATCCAAAAATTCCGTAGGGGCTATCTCTCTTAATGCATTTTTCATGCCATCCGATTCAAGCTGGAATACACCTGCTGTATCACCCTCTTTTAATAACTGAAATGTCTTTTCGTCATTAAATGGAATCTTATTGAAATCGATCCATTTTTTATGGGTATAGTAGATCGACTGTCGAATATTTTCTAAAATCGTTAAATTTCGCAGTCCTAAAAAATCCATCTTCAATAAGCCAGCCTGCTCAACCTCTTGCATCGGCCACTGGGTTAAATAAATGCCATCATGACCTTCTTCAATCGGCACGACTTCAACTAAAGGCATCGGGCTAAGTACAACACCAGCTGCATGGGTAGATGCATTTCTAGGTAACCCTTCCAGCTTATTTGCTACGTGAAACCAAGTCTTGCGAATCTGTTCAGCCTCCACCCAATTTCTGAACGGTTCTGAGGTAGCGTAAGCTTCTTGAAGTGTGATGCCTAGTCTATTCGGTATTAATCTCGAAATCATGGCAAGCGTTTCACTTTCAAAATTAAACATCCGCGCAACATCTCTTGCTACAGCCTTTGCAGACAAAGTTCCAAAGGTAATAATTTGCGCTACATGCTGCTTGCCATACTTCTTCGCTACATATTGGATTACATCTTGACGTTTTGTATCAACGAAATCTATATCAATATCGGGAAGTGTGATGCGTTCCGGATTTAAAAAACGCTCAAACAACAAACCATATTTCAATGGATCTACCTGCGTTATATTTAAGCAATAGGCCACAAGGGAACTTGCCGACGAGCCACGGCCAGGCCCGGTCAAGATATTGGCACTTTTCGCAAAGCCCATAAAATCTGCAACAATTAAAAAATAATCTGCATATCCCATAGAAGTAATAACCTGTAATTCATAATGCAGTCGGTTGAGATAATCTTTGCTTGGGGTATTTGTCTGTAACCGTTCCCTAAGACCTGAAAGCGCCATTTCCCTAAGAACTGTTTCCGAAGTTTGATTTGGTTGCAGGGGGAATTTCGGCATGAAATGATGTTCGTGCTTTAAGTCAACCTGGCAGCTCAACATAAATTGCGTAGTATTTTCCAGCAAGAAAGGCTTGTCCTGATACCAATTTTCCCATTCATCAGCACGAGGGATATACTGGTGTTCACGATCAGTATGTATTCCTTCACTTAGCTTCACACCTGTTTCAATAGCTCTTGCCACTTTATAGGCAAAATGATCCTCACGATTTAAAAATAAGCATTCGGTAATGGCCATACATCGAACATTTAGATTTTGGCTTAGCTGGAGGACTTTTTGCTCAATAGGTGAAACAATCCCTCCACTGCGGGAAATTCCAAAATAGAAATCTGAATGAAAGGTACCGGCAACCTGTTGCGTGTGGCCCCAGCTATTTTCGCTAAACCACTGCTCACATTCAGTAGAAATCACCGCAGCACACCCTCTTGAATAGGCTGCTAACCATCGCCATGGAATTCTCTCATCTTCTCGGATCGATATACTGCTGCTAATTTTTAATAGATTTTGATAGCCCTCATTATTTTTCGCATAAATTAATAAAGGCAGTGAAACTTCATTCGTAAATTCCACTTGAATCGATAAACCAATTACTGGATGTATACCAGCTTTTTTTAGCGCATGCCAAAAAGGCAAAAGTCCGTACAATCTAGAATTAACCATTGCACAACTTTTTGCCTTTTGGGACTGTAAAAAAGGGATGAGCTCTTCCATACGAATTGTACTTTTTAATAAATCTGCACTTGTCCGTATTTGTGGATATACGACTGTCACACTACATCCCTCCATTATTATTTATATTTTGTATTGACGGCAAAGCTCTTTTAAATCTTCGATGGCACGATCAACTTCTTCCCAAGAATAAGCCGTTGCCCCAGAAGCAAGAGGATGTCCCCCACCATTATATTTCTTTGCAAGTTCGTTGATAATCGGCCCTTTAGATCGCAAGCGAATACGGATTTGCTCGTTTTCTTCCACAAAAAATACCCAAGCACAAACTCCTTTAATATCACTTAATGAACCTACCAATAAGGAAGTATCATTAGGTGTTACATGGAATCTCTCCAAAACATCTTTTGTCAGTTTAATATAGCAAGCTCCGTTTTCATCAATTTTAAAATTTTCATAAATGTATCCTTGCAAATGTAATAGGTTCGGCTCTTTTTCATACATTCCGTTAAATACTTCCGTACGGTCAAAATCATATTTAATTAATTGTCCTGCAACTTCAAATGTTCTTAGTGAAGCACTAGGGTATAGGAAGCGTCCAGTATCACCAACAATTCCAGCAAATAGAAGACGTGCGCATGAGTCTGACAGTTTCCAGTTTTTATATTCACTGCCTTCAATAAATAGTTCATAAATCATTTCACTGCATGAGCTAGCATTTGTATCCACCCATAACAGATTTCCATATTGATCGTCATTTGGATGATGATCAATTTTGATCAGGAATGACCCGGTATTATATCGACTATCGTCAATACGAGCTGTATTTGCAGTATCCGTAACAATGACAAGACTGTTTGAAAATACTTCATCACCAATGATTTCAGGAGTTTCCATAAAAGTTAGTGAAGGATCATGCTCACCAATTGCGTAAATTGTTTTCTCTGGATAGTTCGCCTCTAATAAACGTTTTAAGCCAAATTGAGACCCGTAAGCATCTGGATCAGGACGAACATGTCTATGGATGATTATTGTATCATATTGCTCAATTTTGTCGATGATTTGTCGTTTCAAATGAATTTCCCCCTGTTATCTCTTGTTTTTGTTTTATCTGTTAGCTTTTTTCAATAAAAATCGTTACAATAATGTAAGCACTCTGTACATAATGCAATTATGCACCTTTGGAGGTAAAATCGTGAACATATTTTTCTTATTTTTTATAGTCATTTCATTTGCAGCTTATCTTTACAATAAGGCAAAGGAATTCCGTGCTACACTACCTATACAAAAAAAATGGTATAAGGCGAAAGCTGGTGTTGCACTCGGTATCTTTGTCATTGTATTTGGATTGAATACATGTGTCGTTAACCCTACACTGGTCGGCTTTTTGATCGCTGCCATATTCATCTTTATAGGAGCAGTGAAAGCCTATTCCAGCTATCAACGAGTACGACATGAAGGTAAATTTGTTAAAGAAGAGTACGAATTAAATAAATAACTTCTTATAGAAAAACACGATTTATCGCCCTGATGGCGAAAATCGATGCTTTTCTTAGGCGGATATCGATGAAAACTTGTACTTTCCTACCCGCCAAAAAATGCAATATACAAGCAAGTCTTGTATATTGCTTTTTTTAACGCTCTAAAAGCTGGAACATCATCATTGCTTTTCCGACAAGTACAGTTTCATTAAAAACGTCGAAATCCATTTTCACGAATTTACGGCTCATATCTAGAATATGCGGAACCACCGTTAACACACTTTCCATCTGAACCGGCTTAATAAAGTAAATTGTCATGTTCTCTGCTACAGCATCTCCACGTTTTCTGCGTTTCAATGCAAAAGCCCCTACTTCTGAAAGTAATGTTGTAAATGCACCATACGAAATTGCACCGTATTGGTTTGTCATTTGAGGAGTAACTGTAAACTCAACGACAACATCTTCTTCCCCCATGACCTTCATTTCACTTTTTACTAAATCATCAATTGTTTCACCATGCTGCGGCTGGCGCTGTGCATGCTGAAGGGCTTTTAATACATCTTGTCGACTAATTATCCCTTGCAGGACGCCATCATCGTTCACGATGGGCAATAAATCGATTCCTTCCCAAATCATTCGGTGGCCAGCAGAGGCTACACTTGTTTTCATAGAGCCTGAAATCGGATTTTTGGTCATCACTTTATCGACCGTTTCACTATCTTCTTTTCCAATTACGTCTTTGACCGAAATCATACCGACCAGCTTATTTGTTGCAGTCACAATCGGGAAGGCACCATGAGTCGTTTGCACGTTTAACTTTTGGAAATCCCCAATCGTATCCGTTGTTTTTAATGAATACGTCTCTTCAATCGGCACGTAGATATCTTCTATTAAAAGAATATCTTTTTTTATTAATTGGTCGTAAATAGCACGGTTAATCATCGTGGCAACTGTGAAAGTATCATAGCTTGTTGAAATGATCGGCAATTCCAATTCATCGGCTAATTGTTTATTTTCTTCAGTTGTATCAAAGCCACCCGTAATGAGTACTGCAGCACCTGCTTTTAAAGCATTCTGATGTGCTTTGAATCGATTCCCTACAATTAACAGACTTCCGGCATCCGTATAACGCATCATGTCGTCTAATTGCATTGCACCAATAACAAACTTCCCTAATGTCTTATGAAGTCCGTCTTTTCCACCTAAAACTTGTCCGTCGACGATATTGACGATTTCCGCAAACGTTAAGCGTTCGATATTCTCTTTTTTCTTTTTCTCGATACGGATAGTTCCAACGCGTTCAATGGAACTTACGAGACGGCGGTTTTCAGCTTCTTTAATTGCTCGATAGGCTGTCCCTTCACTTACATGCATCTCTTTCGCAATTTGTCGAACAGAGATTTTATCGCCCACAGGTAGTGACTCTATATATTGTAAAATTTTCTCATGTTTTGTTGACACTCTATCACCTATTCCCATCTATCTTTCCTGATATCAGTGTAACATATTTTAATTTATGTATAAAAAAAGAAAGTAGCGTAAAATATTGCAGTTTGAAGAATGTTTTTCAAACTCCCTTTTTCTTCGCTACTTTCTATTCATTTAACTAGAATTGAACCTCTTCACCAGCATTTAAAATCTGTACTTTACTTGTCGTTACAAGCTCAGCAAAGACTGTCGGATCCTGTTTAATCACTGGGAATGTATTGTAATGGATAGGCACAACCGTTTTAGGTTTCAGCAATTCAACTGCATAGGCAGCATCTTCAGGACCCATTGTAAAGTTATCGCCAATTGGCAAGAATGCTGCATCGATGGAATTTCTTTCGCCGATCAGCTTCATATCTCCAAAAAGGGCAGTATCCCCTGCATGAAAAATCGTTAAACCTTCTGCTGAGAATAAAATTCCGCCTGGGTTACCAGTATTGATGACTTCATTTTCTGTTTCATAAACAGAACCATGAAATGCAAGCGTATATTTTACTTTCCCAAATGGAAATTCATAAGCGCCACCGATTCCCATTGGATGCACATTTAACCCTTGCTTTCCAAGATATACTGCCAGTTCGTTCGGGGCCACAACAAGGGAATTATTCGCTTTTGCCAATTCAATCGTATCCCCTACATGATCATTATGGCCGTGAGTTAATAGGATGACGTCTGGTTTTTCTTCCTCTACTTTTAAATCCGTTAACCCGTTTCCACTAATAAAAGGATCAATCAGAATCATTGTGCCGTTCGTTTTAATTTTTACAATTGAATGTCCATGATATGAAACTTGCATCATTTGTCCTCCTTCAAATCGTGTTCAAAGAATCTTAATTCGATTTTAAATCGTTTTTTTCCTTCTTTTGCTATACTAGAGACAGCTAACTAAACTTGAGAGTATTCCTCATCGATTTAGTTAAACTAATCGGGCTTAACTATCAGTAAACCCTTCATGTCTATCTATACACAAAAGATTACTGTATAAAACAATGCTCGTGCAATTTTTATGATTCAAAACAGTAGGAGGATTTTTATGAGTAAATTACAGCAACTGCAAAGCTATTTAAAAGAAAATCAATATGATGCGGCTTTTATTACAACACCTGATAATGTTTTTTATTTCTCTAATTTTAAAAGCAATCCACATGAACGTTTATTAGGCGTGATGGTATTCCAAGAGGCAGAGCCTTTCCTGGTTTGTCCAAGAATGGAAGCTCCTGATGCAGTAAACGCGGGATGGAGCCAAGAAATCATCGGGCATCTTGATACGGATAACCCATGGAATTTAATCGCTCAAGCAATTCAATCACGCGGAATTACAGTGTCTACTTTTGCAATCGAAAAGTCTCATTTAACTGTTGAACGTTTAGAAAGCTTGCAGGAAATCTATGCACAAGCAAATTTTGTACGCCTAGATGACAAAATCAATGAAATGCGTGTGATTAAAGACGCAATCGAAATTGAGAAAATGCGAAAAGCTGCTGGTCTTGCAGATTACGCTATCGAAATCGGCTGCAAGGAAATTGCAGAAGGCAAGACAGAAATGGAAATTTTAACAGCTGTGGAAAATGCAATCCAAGCAAAGGGCTGCAAAATGTCTTTTGAAACAATGGTGCTTTCTGGTCCTAAAACAGCTTCTCCACACGGCACTCCTGGAGATCGCAAAATTCAAAAGGGCGATATGATATTATTTGACTTAGGGGTAATTTACGATGGCTATTGCTCAGATATTACACGTACGGTTGCTTTTGGCGAAGTGACGGAAGCACAAAAAGAAATTTACAATACTGTACGCCAAGCAAATGAAAATGCAATTGCTGCTGTAAAACCTGGTGTCCGCGCAATGGAATTAGATAAAATTGCACGTGATACAATTACTGATGCTGGTTACGGGGAATATTTTACTCACCGCCTCGGCCACGGCCTTGGAATCTCAGTTCATGAATTCCCATCTGTAACTGGAACGAATGAATTGGAGCTTAAAGAAGGAATGGTCTTTACGATTGAACCAGGTGTCTATAAATCAGACGTTACGGGCGTTCGAATCGAGGACGATGTGGTCGTTACAAAAGATGGAGTAGAGGTTTTGACAAAGTTCACGAAAGAATTAATCGTTCTTTCTTAAGAAAAATGGTGGCGTGATCTGAAAATCACGTCCACCATTTTTTTATCTATTATAAAAGAGAATCAACCGGAACGTATTCACGGCCTTGGTCTTCGGCAACTGCTTTATAAACAACGTGACCATTTAAAGTATTGATACCTTTTCTTAATGCTTCATTTTCAATACAAGCTTGTTTATAGCCCTTGTTAGCGATTTGCAATGCATAAGGAACTGTATTATTTGTTAAAGCAATAGTAGCTGTACGAGGAACAGCACCTGGCATATTCGCTACAGCATAGTGAACAACACCATGTTTGATATAAGTTGGATCATCGTGTGTTGTGACACGATCTGTTGTTTCGAAGCTTCCGCCTTGGTCGATAGCGATATCCACAATAACAGAGCCCGGGCGCATCGACTTCACCATTTCCTCCGTTACAAGCTTCGGAGCTTTTGCTCCTGGAATTAAGACTGAGCCAATAACTAAGTCAGAATCCTTAACTGATTCTGCAATATTATATGGATTAGAAATTAAAGTTTGAATAGAAGATCCAAAGATATCTTCTAGCTGGCGCAGACGATCCGGATTTAAATCTAAGATTGTTACTTCCGCTCCCATACCAACAGCAATGCGAGCTGCGTTAGTACCAGCCATACCGCCGCCAACAATTGTTACTTTGCCGCGCGGAACACCTGAAACCCCACCTAATAGAATTCCTTTCCCGCCATTCATTTTTTCTAAATATTGGGCACCAATTTGTACAGACATTTTCCCGGCTACTTCACTCATAGGAGTTAATAATGGCAGAGAACGGTTCGGAAGTTGAACAGTTTCATAAGCGATTCCCACTACTTTTTTATCTAGTAAACTCTGTGTTAACTCTAATTCCGGCGCTAAATGTAAATACGTAAATAATACTAAGCCTTCATGAAAATAATCATATTCACTCGGGATTGGTTCTTTTACCTTCATCACCATTTCTTGAGACCAAGCTTCCTTGGCTGTCTCGACGATTGCAGCACCAGCAGCTGCATAGTCCTCATCTGTAAACGATGACCCTATGCCTGCACCCGTTTCAATATATACTTGATGGCCGGCACTTGTTAATGTTACTACTCCAGCAGGTGTCATTGCTACACGATACTCATTGTTTTTTATTTCCTTCGGTACACCGATTTTCATAGCTGATTTCTCTCCCTGTTGTAGATTTTATGTATCCATTATTATGAATGCAAATCCATAATACCAATATTTTCCCCATAATGTAAGATACAAAATCCATGTTCGTTAAAAATATTTTCTCAATTATAAAAAAATAGGAAATTAAGGTAAATTTAAAGTAAAAAGTAGATATTTCATACGAAAAATCGCTTTATTTTCTAAATCGAATCTAACAGCGGAATGCAAGAAAATAAAATAAGACAAATCTATGGATAATTTTAGAAATATATGTGAACGTTTTCATTTTACCCTTAGCAACAATATCATTTAATCTCTAATCTGTTATAATAAGAGTATAGAAAAAGGAGGAATTATTATGACTCAATATAAAAGTATCGTAGTTGCTGTAGATGGTTCAAAAGAAGCTGAATATGCTTTCAAGAAATCGATTGACATCGCTAAAAGAAATCCTGACTCTAAACTAAATCTGGTTAATGTGATTGATACTCGCTCCTTTGCAGCAATTGAAGCCTATGATCGCTCAATCGCTGAACGTGCACAAGGCTTCTCGGAAGAATTGTTGAACGGTTATAAAAAACAAGCTGAAGAAGCTGGACTTACAAATGTAAATACAGTTATTGAATACGGTTCTCCTAAAACAATTATTACAAAAGAACTTTCAAATGTTGTTGAAGCAGATTTAATCATTTGTGGTGCAACTGGTTTAAATGCTGTGGAACGTTTCCTGATTGGTTCTGTATCAGAAGCAATTGTACGTTCTTCAAAATGTGATGTTTTAGTAGTAAGAACACCTGAATGATCCACTTCAAATAAAATTGCCCAAATATAGATTAGCCCTTCTGCAAAGAACTTAAACTGTTGTAGAAGGGTTTTTTATTTACCATTAATCTTTTTTATGCTAACGCAAAAACTTTTGGGATAGAAAGATTCAATTTAAAATTTAATGCCATAAAAAAAGGCAGCTGAACGTACAATTTCTATACGCCAGACACCTTCACATTATTTACTTTCTTTCCACATTTGAACCTTTTCAAAGAACATGGATAACGCTTCTTTATTTGACATGTTTGGCACTTTCGCAAGTAATACTTCACGTGGGGCTCTTTGTGATTTCGTTTGCTTTTGTAAAATTAAGATGCTTTTCTCATGAGCTTTCGATGCAAATAAATTCTCAGGCAGCTGAATAACCGCCTGTATCCAAGTTGTTTTTTTCAGATATTTATTTAACTCCTTAGCCTGCTCCGACTCAAAAATATTCGCTGGGACCAAGAAAAATAAATAGCCGCCCTCTTTTGTATGATTGATGGATTGTTCAATAAATAGATGATGAGCATAACTCATACCTTCATGGGCACACAGCTCATATTCTACTGCTGCCTCTTCATTTGGATAATAGCCTACAGGTAAATCACAAACAACAGCATCAACAGGATCCACCAGCATTTTTTGCAATGCATCCTGGTGATATAAAACTACTGGTTGTTCGATAAGTTCAGCCGTATCAGCTGCTAGACGGATTAATAATTCATCTACTTCGATACCAGTTGCAGATGTTTTCCCGTCCAGTAGATTCATGACTGTCAGCAATAGGTTACCTGTCCCTACAGCCGGATCCAGTAGAGAAATAGGCGTAGTCTTAATTTGCTCTTCGAAGAATTGCTCAACAAAATAACCTACTAACAACCCTAATGTATCGGGCGTCATTTGATGATTCGGCTGGGAAGTTTTACGCATCCCTTTTAAAATAGCGATTTGAATCGCTTTGCGAACTTCCTCTTTCGCTGCATCTTGGCCTGGCCAATTTTCTTTTTCATCCAGTACATCTTCAAGCGCTTGTAATACACCGTCTAAAAAAGTGATACCTTCTGCTTTTTCATACTTTTCCGCTTTTTCATTAATAAATGAAAATATTTGTTCAAACTTTTCCATAAAAAACTCCTTTTGAAATGAACAACCCACTCCAGTATTACTCCGAGTGGGTGTGTCAATCTAAGCAATGCTATTTTTTTTACACATTCTTAGTCTACCATTTATCTAATAAACAAACTTAGATTAATGCTTTTACAGCTTCAATAGCTGCCTCATAATTCGGATGGCTTGTACCCTCAGGAACATACTCAACATATGTGACAGTACCTTCCGCATCAATTACGAATACAGAACGAGCAAGTAAACGAAGTTCCTCCATGTAAACTCCGTAAGCTTTACCGAAAGATAAATCTTTGTGGTCAGATACTGTGTGAGCACCTTCAAGACCTGCCGCTGCACACCAGCGTTTTTGGGCAAATGGTAGATCAACAGAAACTGTATAGAAAGCTACACCCTCCCCTAATGCTACTACTTCCTCATTAAATCGGCGAGTCTGTGCATCACAAACACCTGTGTCCAATGACGGTACAACGCTAATCAGACGTACTTTGCCTTGTGAATTCTCTAATGTTACTGGTGATAAATCGTTTGCTAATACTGTAAAGTCAGGAGCTTTATCTCCTACTTTCACTTCATTTCCTACTAATGTTACTGGGTTGTTTTTAAATGTTACTTGTGCCAATTTGGAACCCTCCTTTATATTACGTAAATAATCTTACTAAAGATAATTCATTCTTTGCAAATAACTTACCTTACATATTTTTACGTTTATGCCAAAGGAGCGAAGAATCGTTTCCTCGCTCCTTGTCAAAACATATTTAAATACTAGGGGAAATTGAATTTTGAGGATCAAAATCATCATTTTCAGGATTTTCGATCTCTACTTCTTTTTTGCGTTTAATAAATACCTTTTCCTGAATCACCATAGTATCGGCAATAAAATCATTCAAGCCGAGATTTTTCGGCATAAATGCAACCATTAAATAAATGATCGGAATTTTATTGCTCATAAATCGTCCGACTACTTCTCTAAATAGTACCGTTAGCCAATCTAATTTTTCGCCTGTTTTCCCTTTAACCTTTAAACCAAAAATCATTTTCCCTACAGTTTGCTGCCAATATTTAGTTGTAAGTACAAAATAAGCATAATAAAACAAACCTGATACGATGCTCATTGGCGAATACCAATGAATTTCAGATAAATTCCAGCCAAATAAATGGAAAAGTGGATTAACAATAATTCCTACAATGGCTGCTACTACTGAAATATCTACCACAAAGGCCCAAAAACGCATCCAAAAACCTGCTGTCTTCTCTTCAACCTGTTCTACAACTTGAAATTGTTGTTTTGTATAGGCGGGCACAATTTGATTTTCAGGAAGAGATACATTTGCGTCATAATTTTCATTTTCTGACATCTCTATTCCCCCTTAATATTCACCGTATAAATACATCATACGTGGTCCACCATTTGAAGACATTAATTTAGTCAAAAATTGCTGTTCTGGTGATGGCCCAAAGAATGAACTTACTTTCATGCCCAACATTGATGTTAAACCGCCAAAGCTAGATTCATACTCAAATACTTCTGCATCCTCTAAACCATGGTCTGCTCTTAATGCAGCAATTGTGTCCTCAAGTCCTCCGATTTCGTCAACAAACCCTGCTTTCAATGCTTGAGATCCACCCATGATTCGCCCATCAGCTACCTTTTTCACATCAGCCTCTGACATTCCTCTGCCTTTTTCAATCACGTCAACAAACTCCTCATAGGATTCGTTGATCATTTCTTGAACCATCGCTTTTTCTTCAGGAGTTGTTGGTCTTGTTCCACCAAACATGTCTTTATGTGCGCCTGATTTAATCGTTTCAAATTCAATTCCTAAATTACTTGCAAGCTCAGAGAAATTATAGCTTTGCATGATAACACCGATTGACCCTGTAATTGTTTCTTTATGGGCAAAAATCTTATCTGCCGGTGCAGATATATAATACCCGCCTGAGGCTGCATAGGAGCCCATAGAAACGTAAATTGGGATATTTCTTTGCTCTTTAATTTCAATTAGTTTTTCATAAATTTCAGCCGATTCTATTACCCCGCCACCTGGTGAGTTTACATATAATACTACAGCTTGTACGGATTGATCATATAGAATCGTTTCCAATTGCGCTAAAAAGTTTTGATGATCATATTCTACTGCCGTGAATGCTGTGCCTGAACCAACATCTTGAATTGTTCCATCTACAGACAATAAAGCAATTCTATTTCCCATATCACCTGGCTCAACAACTGTTTCAATCATCGTTTGTTCAGTTGCTGTCAAGCTTTCAAAATTTGAAAAAAAGTCTGTTTTGAATATAGAAATTACCGTATTCAATCCAATTGAAAAAACGATTAACACTACTGCTGCTCCCAAGGCAATCCATCTTTTTGTATTCATCTCATTACTCCTCCTCCATTCATACATACGGATTTGTTAAATAATTGTTTCATAAATCTGCTATGTTTTTAGAAAAAAAATCCATATTGTGAACTTACCATAATTTATCATAATAAAAGGAGACTTTAAAGCCAAAGCTACGACTTTAAAATCCCCTTATAATTTCGACATTATTCCCTAGGAAATAATAATCAATTTGATGAATAATTAATTTGTTATTTCTTTTTTAAATTCCTTTTGACGAAGTTCGACACGTCTTATTTTACCTGATGATGTTTTCGGTAATTCATCGATAAATTCAATCGCTCTTGGGTATTTATAAGGAGCGGTAATTTCCTTTACATGATCCTGTAGTTCCTTAACAATCGTCGGACTGTTCTTTTGTTCTGAATCACGCAATACAACATAAGCCTTTACAATGTTCCCACGAATTGCGTCTGGACTAGCTACAACCGCACATTCTTTTACCGCTGGATGTTTTACAAGAGCATCCTCAACTTCAAATGGGCCAATTGTGTATCCAGAAGAGATAATAATATCATCCCCACGGCCTTCAAACCAGAAATACCCTTCCTCGTCTTTATAGGCACGGTCTCCTGTTAAGAACCATTCTCCGCGATATTGCATATTTGTTCTTTCCAAGTCCTTTAAATATCCCTTAAATAGGGCAGGTGTTGACGAATGCACCGCAATATCCCCGACTTCACCAACTTCTGTCGGTTCACCTAAGTCGTTGATTACCTCTACAAGATTTCCAGGAGTTGGTTTCCCCATGGAACCTGGCTTTGGTGCCATCCCCAGCAACGTACCAACTAGCAAGGTATTTTCTGTTTGTCCATAACCATCACGCACTTGAAGTGAGAAGGTATTTAGAAATTTGTTAATGACCTCACTATTTAATGGCTCGCCGGCTGATACAGCACTTTTCAGGCTTGATAAATTGTATTGTTCAAGCTTTTCTACTTTCGCCATTAAACGGTATTCAGTTGGTGTACAGCATAAAACATTTACTTGATAATTTTCAAGCATTTGAAGATAGGCTTGCGGTTCAAATTTACCCATATGGATAAATGCTGTAGCACCGCTTCCTAAAGTTGCCAAAAATGGACTCCAAATCCACTTTTGCCATCCCGGTGCTGCTGTTGCCCAAACTAAATCATCTTCTTGTACGCCAAGCCACTGTGCTGCCGTAGTTCTTAAATGGGCATAACCCCAGCCATGTGAATGAACTACCCCTTTTGGATTGCCTGTTGTTCCGCTTGTATATGATAAAAATGCAATATCGGAATCTTCTGTTTGAACCCCTCCAAAAACATCCGACTCATTTTCTAGATTTTTCTCTATCGAAATCCACGATTCAACTGATTCCCCGTAAACGAATCGCTTCAAACCATCTAAATGTTGCGCATCTTCGAATTGCTTGATTTCATTTTCAAAAGCAACTATCGCTTTTGCATCCGAATGTGCAATTCGATAATCGATATCTTTCGCCCGGAGCATTTCAGAGCTAGGAATAATTGTTAAGCCTGCTTTTAACGCTCCGATGTATGTAGCATATGCCTCCTCTGAGCGAGGTACCATGATTAAAATGACATCACCTTTATTTAAGCCATTTTTTTTAAATAAATTGGCAACTTTGTTTGCTTTCTTAATTAATTTCTCATATGAAATTTTTTCGATTTGTCCGCTCTCATGATGAATCAATAGTGCAGTTTTAGAGCTGGTATTTGCATACTTCTCAATTTCATCCACGATATTGTAGTTCTTAGGAGCAAGTAAATCTTCTCTTCTCATATTTATCCCCCTTTTATATACCAAAAAAAGATACATTATACTAATTATAATAATATTCAACTAATATATCAAAATATTCCTCGAAAAAGAGAATTAATTGTACTAAATGCATATTAGAAGTGAAAAAATAATAATAAGTATGTATGAATCAGATATATTTGAGTGAGTAAATTATCTAGAATTTACCATTTCCCTACTTTCTGTAAACACTAATTATGGTATTATAAAAAAACCATTATTTCTTGTCGTCCAACAAATTACTCAAACTAATGAAGGCTTGTCTTTTCTAAATTGAATAAGCAAATAATTTAGAAGCAAAAATAAAAGCTAGTAGCATTATCGCTACTAGCCCTTATCTTTTAAATTATTGTTGAGAAGAGGAACCACGTAATTGTGATTCAGCCATTTGTACAAGACGTTTAGTAATTTCTCCTCCAACTGATCCGTTTGCACGAGAAGACGCTTCAGGTCCGAGTTGAACACCAAACTCTTGCGCGATTTCG
>Ga0180215_1003021_pt1 | contig 16302 bp, 16 predicted proteins | sample eDN3rd37CBELigBY_FD_128871 | JGI IMG/M metagenome (GOLD analysis project Ga0180215, IMG submission 128871) | Enriched backyard soil microbial communities from Emeryville, California, USA - eDNA 3rd pass 37_C BE-Lig BY (version 2) (version 2) | ecosystem: Environmental > Terrestrial > Soil >...
AGATTCACTCATATACCACCTTCCTCTTTGCCAGCTGTTATAATACCTTTAGAAAAACTGTTCCAAGATTCGAGATCAGATAATTGTAAAAAACCTTCATCTGTAATAATGGTTTGGACCTCAAAGATATCCGCAATTTTAAAAAAAGAAATTGAACTGAATTTGCTACTATCTACTAATAAAAATCGTTCCTTACAAATGTCTATGAAAGCCTTTTTCACACTAGATTCCTCTATATTTGAGTTCGTAATTCCCTTGTGAATATGTATCGCATCTGCAGTAAGGAACACCTTATCTACATGGAATTGACTTGTAAGCATTTCTGTAATGGGGCCAATCAGACTGTATACACCTTTTCTCTTTTGACCGCCAAGAACGACTAACTCTATTCCATCATTCTCGGCCAGAACCATCGCAACCTTAATATCATTTGTAATGACTGTGATATTTTCCATATCCTTAAGCTCGTTAGCTAACATTAATGTTGTAGTCCCGCTATCAAGCAGAATGGTTTCACCAGGAAAAATATATTGTTTTGCAACTTTAGCAATCTGTTTTTTGCTCTCATTTGCAATTTGTTCCTTCAAGCTTTGTTTTGGTTCAAAATTAGTCCCCTTCTTTACACTCTTTGCGCCACCATGTGTTCGAATAATAGCACCTTCTTTTTCAAGTACTTGCAAATCACGAATAATAGTGGGTTTTGATACTTTGCATAACTCAATCAGTTCTGTTGTTTTGACAAATCCTTTCTCATTGATGAATTGCAGTATTTTTTCAGCCCTTTCAGCCTGAAGCATAAAAAATAACCACCCTTCTTACCAGATTCTATGAACCGATATGATTGTTTATGAATTCATTTGAGATGTTTTGATAAAAAAATATACGTGGGTTTATTATCGTATCGGAAGGAATAGTTAGGAAAAAATGCTTTTGGTCCACTAGGGCGGGAAAGAACGTAGCAAATATTACAACATTTTACAATTTGATTTATTATAACGGGTTAACATGCTTTACAGGGTGAAACAATTTGATTATTTAGACCTCGGATTGTTCTGGGACAAGGGGACAGGTCCCGTGTCCCAGCTTGAATTCAGCTCAATGATTTTTGTAGGATCTAATATATCCATTTTAGACCAGCCCTAAAGGTCTACCCTTTTAGGAACTATATGGGTTTGCCCCCCTACAAAAGTAATGTTAGTTCATGTCTTTTATGTAATAATATTCTTGTAGATATCTAAATCTACAATTCATACATAACGAAAGTAGGAATCAGAATGGCGACGGGAACTCATACAGTAGTAATTCCAGTAGATGTACAAGCAGTTTGGGACTATGTTAGTGATCTTGAAAAGTGGGCAACGACAGTACCAGCGTATAAAGAACATGAAATCATCAATGACAAGCAATCAATTTGGACGTTTGAAGGTAATGTAAAAGGGATTAAAAAGACGGTAAAAGCGCAGGTAGATATTACTGAGTGGAATGAGCCTTCTAATATTAAGTTTGAACTGAAAGGGTTATCAGATAACTTTACAGGTAGCGGTCACTTTACTGCAGAAGAGGTTAATGGGAAAACAACCATGACTTGTACCGTGGAAGTCCATGCAGGCGGATTATCGGGTGCCGTGTTAACACCGATTATTAAATGGGCTGTTCCAAAAGTTGCAACTCGTTTAACAGAATCAATCGCTCGTAAAATTCCAGTGTTTTCATAGTTTTATAGATGAAAATCTCTCAAGCAAAGTAGAAAACAATCTGATATAACCAAAGTAATTTTAAAAATATGCATTAAGAAAGAAGATGAACTACATGATTGTATGGATTCATCTTCTTTTTTATTTTAAAGGTAATTATCAACAGCTATCTGCTAGTACCATTAATAAAAAGCCAATGACACTATTCAGCCCTACATGATTTATGTATAGTTATAGGGGAGGGTGAAGATATGAGGTTATTAAAATTTCTTTTTTTCACCATAGTTGTATTTGTGATTCTAGGCTATGGGGTTTACTATTTTGGAACCAAAATAGTATCTGATTAGTCAGAATTAGAAAATAGCGGAGAAATTGAAGATATTAAAAGGGCAGTTGAAAACGATCCAGAGTTAATGACCTTTTTGAAAGACGCAAAATCAGTTGATAAGAGTAAACTTCCATTTACAACAAAAGAGGAGGCGACTAAAGTTCTGATTAATAAAGTCGGTATTACTCAACTAAACGAGATTAGACACCAAGGACAAGAAGGTACAATTTCTAATGAAGAAGTACTTGATGAAGTACAGAGCAAATTAAGCGAAGATGAAATTCTAGCATTAAAAGTAATTGCCTATAAAGAATTATATAATCAATAATGTAAAAGAGAGCTTCTTAATAGCTCTCTTTTTATGATTCTCCATTCTAGCTCGCAACCTTCGACAAATTTCGAGGTGTCACTGTGACCCAGTAAACCCAGAAGTATTACTCACGACCATTGTCTAGGTAGGTATATAATGTGTATTTAGAAATGTCTAAAAAGCGGCATACATGATCCCCTGCCTTTTTAATTAAGAAGGCACCGCGTTTGTCTAGGTATTTAATCGCTTGTATCTTATCTTCCTTTGTCATATGGACAACTGGTTTACCGATTTCCTTTTGGCACTCCTGAATGAGGTATTCTAGGAGCTCATTTACATCTTCTACAAAGACCTCTTTCACCTCTGAATTTAGACTATGCATAGTGATTGATTGGATTGTTTTTTCTGCCATAATTAAATCAGAGATATCAAGATTGATACAGATTGCACCAATAGGTGTACCTTCACTATTATTAATATATATGGAGGTTGACCTTAGAATCTTACCACTCTTTGTATGTGTAATATAATTATAACGATCTCCATCCTTTACCGTTCCACGAAGAACCTCAAGACCTAAATTTGTGCCACTGTCTCCGATTTTACGACCAGTAATCGTAGGATTTTCAATCGCCACGATAGAATTCTCGTAATCACCCGTTAAATCATGGAGGACCACTTCACATTTATCCCCAAATTGTGCACTTATTCCTTTGATGATTTTTTTGAGTAACTCCAATTCATCTTTTATATTTTCCACTCTCTTTACCTCGATTCACATTCCACTGTTTTTCTTAGATAATGATTTGATTTTACTCCAATTGAAGATTTAGTCAATGATTTCTGCAATCACATCAATCTCCACAAGTATATCCATCAACTGACTGCCAACTGTTGTACGAACTGGATACGGTTCACTGAAAAACTCCCAATAAACTTCATTATATTCGTCAAAATACTTTAAATCGGATAAATGTGCTGTCACTTTGACAACATCGGACATTTTTGCGCCTGCCGCCTCCAATATTTCTTGGATATTATGCAACACCTGTCTTGTTTGTTCTTTTATTGTTGCTGGTGTTTCTCCTGTTTCAGGATTTTTTGGCCCTTGACCTGCTACATAAACTCGATTTCCAACCTTTACTGCTTGTGAATATGCCCCCACTGGAGTGGGTGCTTGACTTGTTACAATTCCTTCTTTCACCATATATCCCTCCAAATTAATTATTATCCATATTAAGTACAACTAGATTGTGAAAAAGACGGCGTATACGTTGAATAGAATGATTCTCACGTGTTGGGTGAACACGATTTGTTAGCAGAACGGCAAATAGATCTTTTTCTGGATCCATCCAGATACTTGTTCCTGTAAAACCAGTATGGCCATAAGAGGATGGAGAAAAGAGATCTCCTGCTGGAGAACCATGTTGATCTTTGGCCTGCCAACCTAATGCTCTAGCTAGATTCAATGAAGATGTAAAATTATTAGTCATAACCCTAACAGTAGGAGCCTTTAGAAAGTCTTCTTGGTCTGTTGCACCCTTTCGTAACATCATTTGACAAATAGTGGACATATCTTCCGCCGTTCCGAATAACCCTGCATGACCTGCAACCCCTCCTAGCACCACACAGTTTTCATCATGTACCTGACCTTTTACCATTTGGTTTCGCCATGGACAGTTTTCGGTTGCAGCAATTCGATTTTTTAACATTACTGGTGGATTAAATAGGGTATTCTTTACTCCAATAGGATGAAAAACGAGCTCATCCATTGCTTCATCAAGCCTCTTATCCACTACTTGTTCAATGATATCTCCTACAATCATAAACCCCTGGGATGTGTATTCTACATAAGTTCCTCGTTCATGTCTAAGGGGCAATTGCCGGACGGCCACTTTCATATCTTCCACTGTCTTTGCATGTTTGTATAAGGGCTGCTGACCTGGTATCCCGCTTGTATGTGCTAGTAATTCAAACAGCGTAATCTCGGCCTTATCTGTCCCCTCATAGCTCGGTAGAAAATAGGAGATAGGATCTTCGAGTGAAAGCACACCTTGTTCAAAAAGCTTCATAAGAGCAAGGGCAACTAGCGGTTTTGTAACGGAAGCCAAATCCCACAAACTATCAATTTCTGTCTTTTGGCCACCCCATGCTAATGTTCCTATTGCACCTTGTGCCACTATTTCATGGGAATTTCCATATGCAAACACAGCTCCTGAAAAAGACTTATCATTTCTTGCTTGTTCAAGTAACTTTACAACATTCATCATTTACTTCACCTTCTTCAAGAAACTTCGCGCTATATTTTCATAGATATCAACGGCTTGTTCCACCTGGGTTATCTCAACGAACTCGTTTGGAGCATGTGCTTGCTTCAAACTCCCCGGTCCGATAATAACAGTCGGAATATTAGCAATGGTAACAAGCTTACTCATATCACATCCTGCCGGAAATCCTTTCAGTTGATGTATTGATTGTGTTACATTGTTGATAGTATTGAGTGCCACTTCAACAATCTTCTCTGAAGAATGTGTCTCTGATGGAATCGTTGCTACTACCGTCTCTATTTTTTCAATATGTAAATCAGATACAGTTTCTTTGATATTTGCTAGAACCCTATCTAACTCTCGATCTGCCTTAGCATGTGTTTCTCCGGGTAGGAGCCGTCGATCAATAATCATTTCGGTGTAACCTGGTATAGTGTTCTGTCTTGTACCACCTTGGATAATCGTTACTTCTGCACTTGCAGGACCGAGTAAAGGGTGTGGAAGTTGAATCAGTTGTTTATTTAACTTCTCATATTCCAAGACAAAATGTGCGGCATGGACAATAGAATTAATGCCTAAATCAGGTCTTCCTGAGTGTGATTCTAGTCCTCGAAAACCTAGCCGTCTCATGTATGTACCTTTGTGAGCAGTACAAACCTCTAACTGTGTCGGTTCACCTACTACAGCCCCATCTGCTTCTATACCCTGATTGACTAGGTGTAAACTACCTAGTCCCCCTGCTTCTTCTCCCATAACAGCCGTCAATATGAGTTTTCCGCTAAGTTCTTTCTGATTTCCGGTAAGCCGTTCCATGGCTGCAATCATGCTTACAAGACTTCCCTTGGCATCACATGCTCCAAGTCCGTATAAACGATTACCTTTAATCTTTGGTTCGAATGGAGGATTATTCCACTTTTGACCCTTTGGATTGTTCACATCCATGTGTGAATTGAACACCAAGGTTGGTCCTGGACCGAACTCTAAAGTCATTATTAGATTATCCTTTCCAGGTTCAACTGTTTGACGTTCGATGATGGCGCCAAAATCCTTTCCCCATGCCTCGATCCAATTTGCAACATCAGCAACATCTCCTGGTGGAGTTGGACTTTTCAATGCCATACATTCCATTAATCTTTTAATAACCTTACTTACATATGACATAAAATCTCTCCTTTTTATGTCCGGTTTATTTGTGCGATCAATGCTTCAAGTTCACTAATTGAAGCATTTAACTTATGTGTAGAAACTGGGGCAGACTGTTCAATAATGGATGCTTGTTTCAGACCATTACCAGTAATGACACATACCACTGTGTCATTTGGTTGTATTCGACCGTCTTCAACACCTTTTTTAACTGCTGCTAAAGATGCTGCAGATGCTGGTTCGGCGCATATTCCATCATGACCAAGCCAGCGTACTGCTTCTACTATTTCAGCATCGGACACATTTTCCGCAAAGCCACCTGAGTCGTAAATAGTATTTAATACACGTTCACCGTCTTGAATGGGTGCATTTCCAGAAATACTTTGGGCAATTGTTTTTGACGAATCACCATGTTTTACTGCTTTTCTTTTCCCACTTTGATATGCTCTCGTAATTGGCCCAGTTGCTTCGGGTTGTACAGCTACCATCCTTGGTAATGTATTTATCCACCCAAGCACTTTTAATTCTCGAAACCCCTTCCAAGCTCCATAGATTCCCCCACCTGTTCCAACTGGATGAACCATGAAATCTGGTGCCTGCCAGCCAAACTCCTCACTTATCTCATATGCATAACTCTTCATCGCTTCATGTCTGATAGGATTAATAAAATTAACAAATTGGTATAAGCCAAGCTCTTGGACAGCCAGTTCCAGCATTTTAGTAATCTCTTCAAAGTTATTAAAATGAAGTGTTGCGACATTTGCACCAAATAAGGAAATTATCGCCTTTTTCACGGGATTGGCTAAATATTCGACAAGTACAGTTGCATCAATTGCAGCCCGTGAAGAATAAGCTGCAAAAGATGCCCCAGCATTACCAGAACTATACGTTAGGCCCTTCGTTATTCCCAATTCCTTTGCAAAGCTAATAGCAAGACTGAAACCACGGTCTTTAAAACTTCCAGTTGGCATTAAGGTATCATTTTTAAAATAAAGATTTCTCAATCCGAGCTCTTTTGCTGCGTAGACAGACTTTATTAAGGGAGTGCCACCTTCTCCAAGTGAAACTATATTTGTATCTTCCTTTAATGGATAAAACTCGTGCCAGCGCCACATGGAAGTTCCACGTCCCTTGAATATATCGGGGGATATATCCTGCTTCATTTGTTGTAAATCGTATTGTACTTCCAGTAAACCACCACAACGCGGACATGTATTTAAAGGGAGAGATAGTGAAAAATCGGCTGTACATCGATCGCATACATAGTGAGTCGCATATGACCAAGACATGATATATCCTCCTAATTATTTGGCATTGGGATTAAAACCTTCTCGGATATAATCTCCTAATATATTAATAGCTAAAACGACAAACATAATCATTAAGCCTGGGAAGAGCGACATCCACCAGGCAGAGCTAACATATAACTGACCTTCACTAAGCATATTTCCCCAGCTTGGTATACTGATTGGTACTCCTAGCCCTAGGAAACTCAGGGAGGATTCCGCAATAATTGTAGCTGCCACATGGAATGTAGCAATTGTTATTATAGGTGCTAAAATATTCGGGAGGATATGTCGGAATAATAACCTTCCATCACTTGCACCAATTGTACTTGCTGCAACAACAAAGTCGCTTGTTTTCATACTAAGAACCTCAGAACGAATGACCCTTGCATATTCAACCCAGCCGGTTATACCTAACACGATAATAAGATTCCCTAATCCACCACCAAGTACAGCAACAATCGCAAGTGCTAATAGAATAGTAGGAAACGCTAATTGGATATCTGCAATTCTCATCATAAAACCATCGAAAATGCGATAATATCCTGATAATAATCCAATAAATACGCCAATTGTTCCCGATATTACAACAGCTAGAAGACCAACTAAAATAGAGATACGTGTTCCGTAAATAACTCGACTTAATATATCACGACCGAGATTATCTGTACCCAATAAATAACCAGGTTCCGCACCTTCTGCCCAAATTGGTGGTTTCAAACGTGCTAATAAGTTTTGTGCATTCGGATCATGGGGAGCAATTAGTGGTGCGAACACTGCAATTATGATAAATAGTACAAGAGTAATGATAGAAAACCAGTTAAAGAGATTACCTATGTTTCCTTTACGTTTTTTCTTACCCATAAGTATCCCCCTTTCTACTTGTACTGAATGCGTGGATCAATAACAACATATAGTAAGTCCACAATCAGATTAATTAACACAAATATTCCTGCTAATAAAATGATGGCTGTTTGAACTAATGGAAAATCACGAAAATTAATTGCCTGAATAATCATTTGACCAACACCTGGCCATGCAAACACCATTTCAGTTACAACAGATCCTCCTAATAGAGCACCAACCTGTAATCCGACTATTGTAACAACAGGTAATAGACTATTTCGTAATGCATGTTTAGCTATAACTTTAAAGGATAGTAATCCCTTTGCCCTAGCTGTCCGAATATAATCCGAGCTAAGTACTTCAATTAATGAGGAACGAAGTAATCTTGTAATTAATGCCATCATGTGCAGGCCTAGTGCAAATGCTGGTAAAATTAAATGCTCCCAACCGCCAATACCTCCGGTTGGCAGAAGCCCCAATGAAACAGAGAAAAAGAGGATGAGCAATATACCCACCCAAAATACTGGAAAGGATTGCCCAATTAGCACAAATGACATGATTAAGCGATCAAACAAAGAACCTTGCTTAAGTGCTGAGAGAATTCCAGCTGGAATGGAAACAAGCAATGCAATAATTAGTGATGTAGAGGCTAGTTGAAGGGTTGCTGGTAACCGTTCCAAAATTAGTTTGAGAGTAGAATCATCGTAGCGTAAGGATTCTCCTAGATCAAAGTGAAGTAAATCCCAAATGAAAATACCGTATTGAGTTAGTAAAGGCTTATCCATGCCAAGCTCTATTCGTAATTCTTCCATTTGCTCAACAGTTGCATCGGGAGGCAACATAATCGCTACCGGATCACCTGTCATTCTAGTAATGAAAAACACTACTGTTGCTACTCCAAATAAGACAAAAATTGCATATAAGCAGCGACGAAGTATATATGATAACAAAGATTTCACCTCCCATTGTTTGATTATTTTAGTGATGCATTATACATATTTAATACGCCTATTACGTTTGGTTCCCACTCAACATCATTACTCATCGCATATAGACCATCAAGTTGCCACAAATATACATATGGTGCTTCTTCAATAAGAAGCTCTTGAATTCCAGTTAAGGCTTCTTGTCGAATTTCAGGATCTATATTTTGCTCTTGAACATCCATTAGCTGGTCTGCTTCATCATTTTTCCAGACATTATATCGTCGGTCACTCTTGATATAAGATTGGAAGTTACTAATCGCATCCATTGTCCATCCAGTATTACCTAAATAGTAAAGGGGTGCTGAGGTTTTAGCCGTAATATTACTCATAAGTGTGGTACGATCCATTAAGTTTACTTTTACTTTAATGCCGACTTTTTCTAGTTCCGCTGCAATCGCTTGAACAATCGCTGAATCTGTATTAGCAGCATCTAAATCTACTTCGAAACCATCTGGATATCCTGCTTGTGCCAATAGCTCTTTAGCTTTTTCAAGGTCATATTCAAAAGGCTTAATATCTGAGTCCACTCCAAAGTTCTGTGATGGAATTAATGTAGCTACACGTTTGGCATATCCGCCAAGTACTGTATCAATAATTTGCTGTATATTTACTGCATGATTCATCGCCTGACGTACTTCCTTCTTCGCTAATGGACCATCCTTAGTAGTATCAATTACAAGATAGAAAGTACGAATCCAGTCTGCAGCAACAACGCTAATATTTTGATCACCTTCAAGCTGTATCGCAACGTCAGATGTTAGACCTGTTGCAATATCAATTTCACCTGTCTTCGCAGCAGCTACCATATCAGCGATATTTGGAATTGTTCTAAACACTAATTTGTCGATTTCCGGTACGCCTTTAAAATAGTCTGCATTTGCTTCCAAGACAACCTCATTATCCTTTTTCCACGAAACAAATTTGAACGGGCCAGTTCCTACCGGATTCTTTGCGAAGTTATCCTCGCCTTCCTCTTCAATATATTGTTTCGGTACCATTACCCCACCGAAAAGAACTGTTTTGTTAGGGAGAATTGGATCTGGAGCTTCCGTTACAATATTAACGGTATACTCATCAACCACATTGACCTCCTTCACATTACGGAGTTCAACAATTTCATTCAAACTATTTAATCTTTCAATACTATATTTTACTGTCTCGGCATTGAACTTCTCCCCGTTGTGGAACGTCACATCATCTCGAAGCTTGAATTGCCAAGTTGTATCATCAATTGCTTCCCATTCCGTTGCTAAACTTGGTGCAAGATTATTATTTTCATCACGTGTCACCAGCGTGTCAAAGATATTAATTAAAATATTCATATCTGGCATGCTACCTTGGTTTTGTGGGTCCATTGTACTTGCATCAGATACTTGGGCCACAACTAGCTCTTTTTCACTACTGTCCTTCTCCTTCTCCTTCTCATCACCTGAACTAGTGTTATTAGAGGTACACCCAGTCAAGATGACTAGTAATATCAAAATTATCGATAATGCCTTTTTCATGTAAAAAACCCCTCCCTTAATTATGAAAATACTAAACTATACTTTTTTCTCCTACTATGGATTTAAAGCCTTTTTCAGTAATCACTCCTGTTGGAACAATATGTCGATCTAATTGTATAGTTGTTCCATTTGAATCCTTAATTTCTCTATTTCTTACTGGATCATGCGAAATTCGGAATAGCGTCGCATTCGTTATTATTCCATCTAGTCTGCACCAATTCTTTATACCAAGGACTTCTGAAGGTGCGAGTGTGACAGATGCAATAATATCCATTAGCGACAATCCACAATGCAAAGTTTTCGTCATAGTTGTAGCCAGATCATAAACTGGTCCTTGAATATTACGGATATGCACATCAGTACTAATTGAAAACGGGAAATATCCATTATGAATTGCTTTGCGGCATACATCAAAATTAAAACTTGCCGCTCCGTGCCCTATGTCCATTTTCACCCCCCTTGCCAAAGCCTTTTCTAATGCCATCACGGGGAGTCCATTAGATTTCCAAGGAGTACCAATTTTCCCATGATAACAATGTGTTATAACATCCCCCTCGTCAAGAAGCTCTAGAACATCTTCAATAACGGGAGGAGCTTCACCGATATGAACCATCAATGGTAAACCTGTTTCACGCGCTACTAGCTTAGCTAGCTTTAATGGCTGGGTACCCATTTCACCAACAATAGCACCACTTGAACGTACTTTAATACCACAAATAAATGGGCGATATTCAAGCACTGCCTGCACAGTGCGTTCAATATTTATTAAATTTAGATTTGAGACTTCTTGTAAATGAACTAACCCAATGGAACTAATATTTAACCAAGCTCTAATTTGTGTCTCATAGTTGGGAACAATGTATTTTTTAAAGCCTGCAATTGTGGCTTCTCCAGCACTTCCCGCATCCACAACTAGATGAACCCCCGTATCCAAACCTACATCATCTGGAGGCACACTTAGCGAAGTAAATCCATCGAAAACATGGGTATGTAAGTCAATCCAACCTGGGCTCAAATATAAGTCAGATTGTGGAACTGCATCTTGATATGTAGAATAATCGATCCTGTATCCTCTAGATGTTTTTTCTATGTGGCCAGGCTTACAAGTTCTTGATATGGGGTCGATTACATTGACGGTCAAACCCTCATTCATAATAATATTTGCCCCCTTTTAATGATGAAGATGACATGCAACTGAATACTCAGAGGATACCTCTTTTAGAATTGGTCGGACCTCCTTGCATATGCCCATCACATATGGACAACGTGTATGGAAAGGACAACCTGAAGGTGGATTTGCTGGACTAGGTACCTCACCTTTTAAGACGATTTTTTCTCTTTTTACATTTCGCTTCGGTTCTGGAGCCGATGATAGCAGGGCCTGTGTATATGGGTGTAATGGTTTTTTATATAGTTCACGCTTACTGCCTATCTCTACTAAATTACCTAAATACATAACGCCAACTCGGTCACTTATATGTTTCACAACGCTTAAGTTATGTGAGATAAAAATATAAGAAAGATTTAATTCCTCTTTTAAGTCTCTCATTAAGTTAAGGATTTGAGATTGAATGGACACATCCAACGCTGAAACGGCCTCATCTGCAACAACTAGGCTAGGATTTAATGCAAGTGCACGTGCAATGCCAATACGCTGTCGTTGTCCACCCGAAAATTCACTAGGGCTTTTACTACGGTCAGTTTCCTTTAGACCAACTCTTGTAAGAAGTGGCCCCACACGTTCTTTTGCTTCCTTCCAATCTGCAATTTTATTTACGTAGTAAGGTTCTGCCAGTATTTGTTCAACAGTCATTTTGGGATTGAGTGATGAATAGGGATCTTGGAAAACCATCTGAAATTGACTTCTGATTTTTCGCAGTTCCTGTCCCTTAAGATGAGTAATATCTTGATTATTAAAGAGGATTTTCCCATCAGTGGGTTCAAGAACACGCATAATCATCCTTCCTAAAGTTGACTTCCCACATCCAGATTCACCAACTATACCTAGCGTTTCCCCCGATTTCAGGGTGAAAGAAACATCATCAACTGCCTTTACATGACCAACAGTTCTTAACAATACTCCCTGCTTTATCGGGAAATATTTTTTTACATGCTGGACATCTAATAAAATTTCACTCATATCTGACTCCCTTTCTGTATCATTCCTGCTATAGTAAATCACACCGTACGAAGTGACCTGGTTTTAATTCTCTAAGTTCAGGCATTTTTTCAAGACATGATGGTTGAACCATTTCACAGCGACTCGCGAAACGACAACCAACAGGAAAGTCTGAAGCATCAGGAACTGTTCCCGGTATCGAATAGAGGATATCTTTTTCTTCCTCCAAAGAAGGAATTGACTCCATTAACGCATTTGTATAGGGATGCAAAGTGTCTTCAAATATCGAATCTGCATCTGCAGATTCAACAACTTGACCGGCATACATAACTGCAACATGATCAGCTATTTCCGCGACAACTCCTAAGTCATGAGTAATCATAACAATGGAACTATGGAATTCATCACGCATTTTTTTCATTAGTTCGAGAACCTGGGCCTGGATGGTAACATCGAGTGCAGTGGTTGGTTCATCCGCGATTAATAGCTTGGGCTCACAAATCATTGCCATTGCAATCATCACACGTTGACGTAAACCACCTGACAACTGGTGTGGGTATTCTCTTACAATCTCTTTCGCGCGTGGTACTCCAACAAATTGAAGCATTTCAATCGCCTTCTGTAGTGCTTCTTTTTTTGAAATCGAACGATGACGCAAAAGAACTTCAGAGATTTGATCACCTATCGTTAGAACAGGGTTTAGAGAAGTCATAGGTTCTTGGAAAATCATCGAAATGTCATTCCCTCTGATTGCTGCAATTTGTTTTTCGCTTAGTTTCGTTAAGTCCTTTCCATCGAACATAATTTCTCCTGAAACAATTTGTCCCGTAGGTTTAGGAATTAACTGCATAATAGAGAGCGAGGTAATGCTTTTACCAGAACCTGATTCCCCTACAACACAAACGATTTGCCCTGGATAAACTTCTAAGTCAATTCCATCAACTGCTCGTATTTCTTTCTCTTTACTAAAAAAATAGGTTCTTAAATTTTTCACTGAAAGAAGAGGCTCTTTCAAAAAATAACCCCCTTTTTATGTAATAGGTTTCCACCTCAAATTGGAAGCGTATTCAATTATCTATAAATTCTTTATACATTAAAAATTTAAAATTATCAACAAAAACTTTTTTGTTGCATAAATTTTTTTTTGGTGACAATTAATCTAGTAATAAAAAAGACTACTAGAGATCCAGTAGTCGGTTCATTATATGAAGATATTAAAACATAACCTTTTTGGGTATCCAATTCGGGTTAAATTGGTCTCCCGTCCCTGGTAGTACCCCTTGCTCCTTATAGCGTTCAGCGAAAAGTCCAAACTTATCTTCATCGAGCTCTACACCAAGTCCTGGTTTGTTGGGTACATCTAGCATACCATCTTTAAATCTAAGTAATCCGCCCTTTAAGATGTCATCTGTTAAATGCATGTAATGACTATCTGCGGCAAAGGAAAGAACAGGCGTAGATGCAGCCACATGTGCATAAGCGAGAGTAGATATTCCAAGCTCACACCCGCTATGTAGGGAAAATCCAAACTGAAGTGTTTCACAAACTGCTGCTAACTTTTTTGTTGCAAGAATGCCTCCCCATTTATGGGTATCTCCTAAGATAACATCAACCGATCCCAGACGAAAAGCAGGTGCAATTTGGTCAAAATCAACCACACACATATTTGTAGCCAAAGGAATTGGAACATCCCTTCTTATCCGTGCCATCCCTTCTAAATTTGGAGTAGGATCCTCTAAGTATTCCAAATTATATTCTAATAGTTTCCTAGATACTTCTAATGCTGTTGATGGCGACCACACAGCATTAGGATCAATTCGAAGACCCATGTCATCTCCAAATTCCTGTCTAATGGCAGCAATCGTATCAATATCATGATTAGGTGCAAAAACCCCCCCTTTTAATTTTATATCTGAAAAACCATAATCACTTACTAACCTTTTACAAAATCCCACAATTTCGTCAGGTGTTGTTTCTCCACCTTCTTCAACTCCGGGATAGCGATAGAACACATATGCAGAGAAAGGAACTCTACTTCGATATAATCCTCCCAAAAGTTCATAAAGTGGCTTGTCAACCGACCTTGCCATTACATCCCATAGGGCTGTTTCGATACCGGCAATTGCTGCTAATCCTGCATATCCTGAAAAATAAGAAGTTAATTGAAACTTTGAAAGAATGAGTTCTAAATCAAATGGGTTACTACCAATAATAGACTCAGCCATTCCCTTCATTAAACTTTCAATTTGTGTCCCACCCATCGTTTCACCATAGCCCACTAGGCCATTATCCGTATGCACCTTCACGATATTTCTAGTAATACCCGTACGAATCCCCCATGGCCAACGTATCGGTGCTTTTAATGGTATATTCACCGGAGTAATCTCAACCGAACTAACTCTCATTACAATTCCTCCTTTTATCTTAATTTCTCAAAATCAATTACCTCCTGTTTCACTCGACGAATATGGTTAGACAACAGTGATATAGCCTCATTTACTTGATCCTTCTTCAGTGCATTAATTATGGAAAGGTGTTCGCTTTGACTTTGATCACTCCTTTTCGTCTTAGTTAACGGAACTCTAATCCAAAACAAATAATCATTAATTGACTTCATTGTTTTGGTGATCCAGCTATTCATTGACTTCTCTATAAAAAATTGATGAAACTCGTCATTCCACTTATTATAAGATATTACAAATTCATCTACTTTCCCTGTAATCTTTTCAACAGTTTGCATTGCATTTTGTTCTAAAAGTATTAAGTCTTCTTTTGTTATATATGGAAAAGCCTGTTGTAGTGCTAGGATTTCAAGAGAACTTCTAACATCATAAATATCACATATCTCCTTGAGTGAAATTTTCTTAAGGACATGGCCCCCATATGGTTGATACTCCAAAAAGCCATCACTTCTAAGTCTTTTTAACGCCTCTCTTATTGGAGTCGCACTTACTTGATACATTTCAGAAAGCATACTTTCACCTAACTTAGACCCAGGAGCAATCTTATGTACTAAAATATCCTTCTTTATTTCCTCATAAACCTTATCAGCCAATGTTAAGTGGTTTACCCTTTGATTGATCATTCAATCCACTACCTTCACGTTTTCTATATTATATATTCTATAGAATATTCTTTTATGAGTACGAAACGCAGAAGAAGCGGTTTATTTCTAGAATTACTGTGGATTTTGAGTGATGAGAAGAAAGTGAAGGAATGGGTTAATGAGGAAAACCTTGTTGATAACAAATAACTGCATCTATTTTATTCTAGAGTTTTACTTAGCCATATAAAAACCGCACCTCCAATTGCTTACTGTGTGTCTAACAATCAGTGTGCAGTTCACGTTGGAGGGAGGTTCAAGTTGTCTACTGACAAATTCAAGAATTGTTACCACGATCATCACCTCCCTTCCTACTGGAAACAAGTGCAACAACCCCCCCCCCTCCGAAATCCAGTTGCAATAAAAGCCTATTGTATTATACATACTCATTATCAACCTTCGACAAATTCCGGGGGCGTCACTGTGACATCAAGCTCGCTCCCAACGCAATTGCCCCAGCCAATCCAGCATTGTCCCCAAGCTATACGTGGTGTGCTCGTATGATCTCACACTATACCTTTTCATGGCAAAAGTTTGACTTCCCTTGTTAGTGCTGAGAAACCCGTTTGCTTCAACGCCAGCTACTGCACTTTGACACTAATTGTTTAAGAGCATCAACATTCACAGCGAGACTTTCGAAAGGATCTCCTTCAAATTCCTCCTGTTCAACGGTAAACCATTCAACGCCAAACTTTTTTCCTTCCTTAATGAGGGA
>Ga0180215_1003022_pt1 | contig 16293 bp, 18 predicted proteins | sample eDN3rd37CBELigBY_FD_128871 | JGI IMG/M metagenome (GOLD analysis project Ga0180215, IMG submission 128871) | Enriched backyard soil microbial communities from Emeryville, California, USA - eDNA 3rd pass 37_C BE-Lig BY (version 2) (version 2) | ecosystem: Environmental > Terrestrial > Soil >...
CCGCCGGTGCCTCCGGTGCCTCCCGTACCGCCAGCGCCCGGATCTTCCCCGCCACTCCCACCGCCCCCGAGCTCCCCGCCGCCGCCTCTCGATCGCTTGCCCCCGTCGTCGTCGCCGCAGGCGGAGAGCGAGAGGAGAAGCGCGAGAACGAAGACGGGCGAACGCGAGATCAGTCTGTTCATGAGAATATCCGGGGGATGCGGCCCAATGACAAAGGCCGACAGGGGAAGGGAGAAAAGCCTATCACCACGGTCCCGCGGCTTCAAAGGTACGAAATGGACTACATGGCCGATGCCCACGCGAGACGCTCTCGGCTGGAGTGGTTTTTCTGCCTCGCCCGGATCACGGGTCTCATGTTTTCACGACAGACTCACTTGTCGTTACACGCGTTCTCCGTGAGCTGGCTGTCGACGAGACAGTAGGTGGCCAGGAGGTGGTTGCCGCCCCACCTCCCGAGGTGGCTCCCGTTCTTGATGCAGCGGAACGGGGCCGGCTGTCCGTCGACGCCCTTCACCTCGCACGAATAGCTGTTGGAGCCGCTCCAAGGATCGGAGACCGACACCTTGACGGTGCCCCGCGGGCCACGGAAGGTCACGTTGTTCCAGCATCCCCGCAGCCAGCCGCCCTTCGTGGTCCAGTAGGAGAGGCCGCCGCTGTGGAACCAGACGCGGTCCCACGGGGGGATCTTCTCGATGGGCTTGTTGGTCCAGGAGTCTTCCGACTTCTTGCCCGAGCCGATCTTCTCGAAGGTGTCCTGGGTGTAGTTCTCGAGGAGCGCCGAGCAAGTGCGCCGGTCGCTGAGGTAGGAGTAGGCGGAGTAGAGCCAGTTGTAGATGTCGACGGCGAGCTTCCCGTGGGCGTTTCCAAGCAGGGGACCCTCCTCCGTCTCCTCGATCGGGCTCCGGTCCTCCTCGTCTCCTCCGCAGGCGGTGAGCAGGCCAGCTCCGAAGAGAGCCATGGTGAGCATGAATGCCATCGTCCGCGGAAGCGAACTGCAGCGCGAAAGCTGCCTTCGTCGCAGAGTACTTTCCATGGGAATGTCGGCCTCAGGGGCCCCTCCTTCGATGGAATCGGGATAGCCAGCCAATAGTTGAAAGTCAAACTTCCATTCACATGGAGCGATGGCCGACGTCACCTCTTCCGAGGCGCCCGTCCGCCGGATGCTGTGGTAAAAGCGGGCGATGGCCGACAAGCGCCGCTTCGACCACTTCGCGGACTTCCTCTGTGAGCGCTTCCCTGACGCCCGCCGCATCTTCGACGTCGCGGGTGGGATGGGCCGCTTGAACGAGGCCCTGACGGCGCGTGGCCGGGAGGTCACCACCTTCGACGTGCGGCACAAGCACCTGCCGGTGCGCTTCGAGGAGCGGATCTTCACCCTCGACGAGCCATGCGAGACGGACCTGGTGGTGGGCCTGCACGCAGACGGCGCGACCCGGATCATCATCGAGTACGCGGGGGTTCACCGCGTCCCCTTCGCGGTGGTGCCCTGCTGCTCCGACAACTCGATGCCCTACAAGCCGTGGATGCGCCACCTCGCCGACCTGGCCAGGGCGCAGCGCCTCGAAGTGGAGGAGGCCACGCTCCCCATGGCAGGGCGGGCGCGGATCCTCTTCGGACGGCCGGATCTCTCACCTCCTTCGCTTGAACCGCGCGACACCTCTTCCTGCGCATCGACGCAAAACTCCAGGAGCTGAACATGCATCCGAGATACCTCCTCATGGCAGTCATGCTGTTGGCGGCAGCCGGCTTCTCCGCGTGCGGGGACGACGGTGGCGAACAGGGAGGGGGGCACCGCGAGCCGGAGAGCTGCGACCCCTCGGCAGTGACGCCCGACATCCCTCTTCACTACCGAATCGAGGCCGACGAGGACGGCCCTGCAGCTTTGACGATCCAGACCGAAGGCGGCGACGTCAGGATGACGTTCACGCCGTGGGGCCCGCACGCGGAGCCGCATACGGGCCACGCCGGTCGAGACATCAAGACGAACTGGCAGGCGTTTCTGGCTCCCGACCGGGTCGAGCTCGAGACCGGAGACCCGCGGAACGGAACCCCCGACGGCGTCTGCGACCCGAACGAGACCTGCGGGCTCCCGGAGGAGACGATCCTCGCGCGCAGGCCTCGCTACATCGCGCCGGACGACGGCATGGTCGTGACCGAGGTGGTCCTCAACACGGTCCACGAGCCTGGCTTCTATTACGGCACCGAGAACCACTGGAGGGTCGAGGCCGACCTCTGCGTCTACCACTACACCTTCGGTCACGTGGGCTGGATCGCCGAAGACCTGCGGGCGGCGATGATCGCCGCGGGGGCGCCCGATCCGGAGACCTACACGGGTCCGGCAGGGGTCAACCTCCTCTCCGAACCCATCGTCCTCGAGCGAGGCGCTTCGATCGCGATCCCGCAGGTCGTCGGCGCGACCCACGAGCGCTTTCCGGGGATGGTCATCGGCAATGTCTGGGCACAGATGGAGGTGCCCACCCGTCACCTGCGGCGGGGCGACATGCCGGTCTATGCGTGGCTCGAGGCGTCGGTGCGGGAGGATCTCCAGGAGGTCCTCTGGCGCGACATGCAGGATCCCGACTCTCCCATCTACGGTGCGTGGGACGAGTCGTTCGACTGGCTGTGGAAGGCGGAGTCGGCGCTCTACTGGTCCGATGTCGCGTCGAGAGACGACTACAGCAGCCTCCTCTCGGACCAGGGATCCTGGTTCGAGAACCGGGCGGACCAAGGCCCCTGCACCGATGGAGATCCGCTCTGCGATCAGGCGATCTCGATCTGGCCCATCACGAAGACGGGACCCATCTACGACGAGACGCTCTACGACTCGCCGGCCACGTCCTTCCTCGTGCTGAAGAGCAAGCGGGGCGGGACCTACTTCCGGGGAGAGGTTTTGCAGACCCAGACGCTCGAGCTCACTGGGACGCTGCTGATCAAGTGGCGACTCGAGTCGTATGGGCCACAGATGGAGAGCTACCAGAAGCTGAGCTTCGCGCTGGATCCGGGCGCGAAGCAGCTCAAGCTCCATTGGGGCGAAGAGAGCGACGATCGCTCTGCCGTGGAGAGCGGGGAAGATCCCGCGATCCCGACCGGCCTCTCCTGCGACGGCTCGAAGATCACCTGCATGAACCACGAGTGGCACTACGGGGCTTCGTTCCTGCCGGGCTTCTGAAGCCGCTCCCGCCGCCGAGACCGAGAGATCTCACGGCCCTCGCTCGTCTACCCTGCCGTCGGGATCACCTGACCCGTCTTGACGGCGTAGAGGCGCTCCACCATGGAGATCCCGCTCCCGCGGGACTGTGGGCCGTCGGTGGGCCGCTCGGCCAGGCGCTTCACCGACGGGAAGTAGCGGCGCAACTCCGCCTCGCTCACGGAGAAGGGGGGACCTTCCATCTTCTCCTGGGGGTACTCGAAGGCGATCACGAGCCCCGCCTTGTCGTCTCCGACCAGGGTGCTCAAGTGGGCGGCGTAGCGGGGGCGCAGCTCGGGCGGGAGGGCGACGATGGCGGCTCGATCGTAGAGCGCGGTGACGGCCCCGACGTCCTCGGGGCGGGTGTCGAAGAAGTCGCCCTGGAGGAGGGTGATGCCGCCGGCCGAGCGCTCCACCAGCGCGCCGCGCCTCGCCGAGGTAGGGCTGAGGTCGTGTTCGCGGAAGAAGGCCTCCACCGCTGGCTCGGCGAGCTCGATGCCGACGACCTCGTGTCCGAGGGACGCGAGATACGCCATGTCCTCGGTCTTGCCGCAGAGGGGCACGAGCACCCTGCCGGCTGGTCCGAGGGCCTCGGCGTGATCGGTGAGGAGATCGTTCGGCCGCCCTTCGTGGAAGCCGATCCGCCCCTCCCGCCAACGCTCGCGCCAGAACTCCGGGTCCATTCGAGGCTCCTTTCTGAGAGCTGCGGCGGCCTTGGGGCGACCGCCCTCCCGCCAGCCTTTAACGCTTCCGGAAAGGAAGGTCGAGGGTCGCCTGCCACGCGCTCGATTCGGGCTGCCCTTCCGCGGTCCAGAAAGCGGCTCGACGGGGGCTCCGGGAACCACAGAATTTCCCGGCGCCCTTTCGAGGACTTCATGTCACCGAGGGCGAGGCCGATGAGTTTCGGCCGGACCTCCGGTCCAAGGAGTGAAACCTCATCTTGGAGAACGACATGCACTCGGCCACGCCCCCGATCCCTTCGCTTCCACCTTCCCGTGCTGCCCGCTGGACCAGCTTCGGCATGCAGGGCCTCGCCACGCTCTTCCTGGCCGCCGACTCCATCGCCAAGCTCGTGGTGTCGCCGGAGATCCTCCAGGCAGACAGCAACCTCGGCTTTCCGAACGAATCCATCCCGTTGGTCGGCGTCATCGGCCTCGTCTGCCTGGTGGCCTACCTGATCCCCCGGACCTCGGTCTTGGGCGCGGTCCTCTGGACGGGATACCTCGGCGGCGCCATCGCGATACACGTCCGGGTCGGCAACCCCCTCGCGACCCACACCCTCTTCCCGGTCTACATCGCCATCCTGCTCTGGGGCGCGCTCTGGCTCCGAGACGAGCGGGTCCGGGCCTTGATCCCGCTGCGCATGCCAAAGAGTGGATGAGACGAGATCCGCGAATCGGCTGCCCTGGAGGACGGCTCCTCATGGCCTCAAAGCGCCACAGGTGTCTTCAGATCGAGCGCCGCCCATAAATAGAGACAGGCGATGCTGCGATAGGGAGCCCAACGAACTCCCGCGCGGCGCACGTAGCCAGGCGCCGCAGGACGGCGCAGCCCGTGGGCGAGCTGGAGCCCTTTGCGGATCCCGAGATCGCCGGTGGGGAGGACATCGGGGCGGTGGAGCCGAAACATCAGGAACATATGCGCGGTCCACACGCCGACGCCGGGGACCTGGGTCAGAGCCTCGATCACCGCTTCGTCCGGAAGCTCGGCGACGGCGTCGAGGTCCAGCCCGCCGAGCGCCACCGCCTCTGCGAGTGCGCGGACGTAGCGCACCTTCGCGCTCGAGAGTCCCGCCGAGCGCAGCAGCTCCTCGCTCGCGGCGAGGATCGGCTCTGGCGCGACCGTTCCGCCGAGCGATACGACCAGGCGTCCGTAGATGGTCGCGGCGGCCTTGCCGGAGAGCTGCTGGTAGATGATCGAGCGCGCCAGCGCTTCGAAGTGGGACGAGGCGGGAGACGGTGCGAACCGCTGCCTGCCGCCGGCCTCGATCACCGCGTCGATCAGCGCGCCGAGGCGTGGATCTGCCGCGCGCAGGATCGCTTCCACGTCGACGGGCTCGGCGCGGCCCTCGCGGCCCCTCATCGGATCATGGCCTCGCATGCGTCGAAGCCCCCGGGCGTCGAGGGATGTGGAATCAAGCGGTCGGTCCGCGGCGTCGGTTCCATGCGCTCACTCTACCGCTGCGCAGTCCTGCGGAGGAGGCTGTGTGGCGTCGGATCCGATAAAGGCGAGGAGCGGCTGAACGTAGGCGTCGAAGCTCTCGACCTGCGGCATGTGTCCGAGGCCCTCGAGTTCGACCAGGCGCGCGCCCGGGATCGCGCAGGCAGCGCGCTTGCCGAGGGTGGTGTAGTCGCCCATCGCCGGCGCGACGTCGGCAGGCGCCCAGCCGCGACCGAGGGCGGTGCGATCCCTGGTGCCGATGATCAGCAGGGTCGGCTGCTCGATCTGCGGAAGCTCGTGCACCACCGGCTGGGTCAGCACCATGTCGGTGGTGAGGGCGGCGTTCCACGCCACCCGCGGATAGTCGGGATGCTGGGTCCAGCCGGAGAGGATCTCGACGTAGCGGTCGTACTCGGGCTTCCACTCGCCGGCGAAGTAGGCGTCACGCTGGTAGGCGCGGATGCTCTCCGGGGTGGCGGCGAGCTCCTGGCGATAGTTCTCGTCGATGGTGCGGTAGCCGGCGAGCGCGCGGTAGTCCTCGAGGCCGATCGGGTTGACGAGGATCAGCCTCCGGGTCCGCGCCGGGTGGTCGAGGGCGAAGCGGACGGCGAGCATCCCTCCCATCGAGTGTCCGACAACCACCGCTTGATCGACGTCCAGCCGATCGAGGAGAGCCAGCGTGTTGGCGGCGAGCTGCGAGAACGAGAACTGGTAGCGCTCCGGCTTGCTCGACTTGCCGAACCCCACCTGGTCCGGTGCGACGACCCGGTAGCCCTCGGCGAGGAGCGCGCGGATGGTCGGCTCCCAGTAGGCGCCGGAGAAGTTCTTGCCGTGCAGGAGGAGGACCGTGTTCCCGTTCCAGCTCTCGGGTCGCTCGTCCATGTAGATCATGCGCAGCGTCTGGCGCTGCGACTCGACCTCGAACACCCGGGTCTCGAAGGGGTACGCGTAGTTCGTGAGCTCCGGGTCGAGCCCCGGCTCCTGCGCGGAACGACCGCCCGTCGTGGCGCAGCCGAGGAGGAGGGCAGCGGCGATCGCGAGGTACGCGGGGATGCGCATCGGGCGGTCCTTTCTTCGGAGGGACCGAGCACTTGCCTCGAGATTCACTGGCCCGGGCCGTCAGCCAGACCTATCACTCGGCGAGGTCCGCGAGGAGGCGAAAGGCTGCGGGCCCTGCGATCCGGAGATCAGATCAAGACACTCCTCGGAGGGCATTCGCGAAAATCACACAGATCGCCGCTCCCCGGCCTCGAAACGAAGAAGGACTCGCGTCGGGGAGGCGGAGACAGGACGAAGCGCGAACGCCTTGCCTGAACCTTGCGGGGGCGGCATGGTGGCGCGACTTCGGAACCAAGAAGGGGCAGAGCCCCACAGAAGAGGATCAACCGCATGGAGATGTCGAAGCAGATCGTCCTCGTCACGGGAGCCGGGCGCGGCCTGGGGAGCGCGATCGCACGCGCCTTCGCGAGGGAAGGAGCCCGTGTCGTCGCCAACTACCGCGCGAGCCGCGAGGGTGCCGAGGCGCTGGCGAGCGAGTTCGGCGCGGATCGCGTCGTCGCGCTCCAGGGGGACGTCACCGACCGCGACCAGGTGAGGTCGTTGTTCGAAGCGGCGCGCAGCCACTTCGACGGCGCGGTCACGACGGTGGTGAACAACGCGCTGCCGTCGTTCTCCTTCAACGGCGACGCCCGCTCGCAGGCGGAGACCCTCGAGTGGTCGGAGATGGCCTCGCAGCTCGACACGGTGCGCGCTGCCCTCCACACCATCCAGGCGGCGCTCCCCTCGATGCGCGACCAGCGGTTCGGCCGGATCATCAACATCGGGACGAACCTCTTCCAGAACCCGGTGGTTCCGTACCACGACTACACCGCCGCCAAGGCGGCGCTGCTCTCCCTGACCCGCACCATGTCCGCGGACCTCGGACCGATGGGCATCACCGTCAACATGGTCTCGGGCGGCCTCCTGCGCACCACCGACGCCAGCGCCGCGACGCCGGAGGCGGTCTTCGACCTGATCGCCGCCGGCACGCCGCTGCGAAGCGTCACCACACCAGAGGAGTTCGCGGACGCGGTGCTCTTCTTCGCCTCCCCCTGGTCCCGCGCGATCACGGGACAGAACCTCGTCGTCGACGGCGGGCTGGTGAAGGACTGAGCTGGCCGGAAGCGCGCGACGATTGAAGCCGGGCGGTCCGGAGAGCGGTCGCGCGCTCAACCGAGCTCGGTGCTTGCGGTTCGGCGGTAGACCTCGAGGTCTCGAGCCGAGAAGCAGCAGAACACCACGCGCTCGGGGAGGCTCGAGCGGCCGAGGAAGTCGCTCACCTCTCGAAGCGCGATCGAGGTGGCGGCCTCGATGGGATAGCCGTAGACCCCGGTGGAGATCGCGGGGAAGGCGACGCTGGCCAGGTCGTGATCCCGGGCCAGCTCGAGGCTGCGGAGGTAGCAGGACGCGAGGAGCTCCGCCTCCCCCTGGCCACCCCCTCGCCAGATCGGGCCGACGGCGTGGATCACGTAGGCTGCTGGGAGCCGGAAGCCCGGCGTGATCTTGGCCTCACCTGTGGAAGCGCCTCCCAGACGGCGGCAGGCCTCGAGGAGTTCGGGCCCCGCGGCTCGATGGGTCGCACCGTCCACCCCGCCGCCTCCCAAGAGCGATTCGTTCGCTGCATTGACGATCGCACCGACGTCCAGGGTCGTGATGTCACCCTGGACCAGCTCGATCCTGCCCCCCAGAAAGGAATCGCTCATCGGATCTCTCCCTCGCCCATCGAACGTCCAAGAACAGGGGACGAATTATTACAATCGCCACTCAACCGGAGGATGCATGACGAAGGACAAGAAGGAGCACCCGCACGCCATCGCCCTGCGAGAGGAGGCGCTCTCCTACCCCGAGACCCATGAGACCTTCCCCTGGGGACATCGGGTCATCAAGGTCAGAACGAAGAGCTTCGTCTTCTTCGGCGGCGACGACGATGACTTCTCACTCAGCGTGAAGCTGCCTGAGTCAGGCGCGGCGGCGCTCACCCTCCCCTTCGCCGAGCCGACTGGCTACGGGCTGGGCAAGAGCGGCTGGGTGTCGGCTCGCTTCCCTGCAGGCAAGCCCCTCCCCCTCCCCATCCTCCGCGCCTGGATCGACGAGAGCTACCGTGCGATCGCGCCCAAGACGCTGGTCGCGAAGCTCGACGGCGCCTCATCGAAGCTCGCGTCGAAGCTCGCGTCGAAGCTCGCGTCGAAGCCCGCGTCGAAGCCCGCGTCGAAGTCCGCATCAAAGTCCGCGTCGAAGCCCGCGGCGAAGCCGGCCTCGAAGCCTGCAGCGAAGAGAACCCGCCGCTCCCAAGCAGAGTGACTCTGAACCTCCGCCAGGGGCTCGAATCATGTCGACACCTCGCCTCCACCCGAGGATGGTCGTTCCCCCTCAGCTTTCCTTCCTACTGAAGACCCACGCGCCTGATTCGTCCTTCGTCGCAGCGAGATCGACGTCGGGGTAGCCGATGGTGTCGGCGGGATCGCGGCTCCCGATCTCGAGGTAGCGAGCAGGTCGGGAAGAGCGATTCACGAGTTGGTGCCCGTTGGTGGTTCCGGCGGGAAAGCCAGCGCACATGCCGGCGGTGAGAGGCTGCTCACCCTCGTCGGTCCGAAGCACCACCTCGCCCTCGAGCACGTAGACCAGCTCCTCCTCGTGGGAGTGGTAATGCCGCATGGAGGATTCCTTGCCGGGGAAGAGGGTCGTGAGGTTCACGCCAAACTGCTGCAGGCCCAGGGCGTCTCCGAGGGCGCGCTTCTCCCGCGGCAGGACCCGCTCTCGAAACTCGGCAGGGTAGGCCGAGCTGGTGCGGGGAGCGAGGGTGGCGGGATCGAGCGCGGGCTTCCGCAACGGCGCTCGATCCGTCGGCTTCTTCGGATGATCATCTCGGGCCATGACTGCCTCCTGGTGGTTTGGGTCCCGGGACTGAGACGGGGTCTTGCGCGGAAGAGGATGCGGCTTCCACGGAGCGGTTTCCGAATTCGTCGGGGCAAGACTTGCGCTCCTTCGAACGACCGTGCTATTTCCTCCTGCATGCGAAAAGGGGACTCCACCCGCCAAACCATCCTCGACCACGCCGTGCGGCGGGCGTCGATGATCGGCCTCGAGGGCCTCTCGATCGGCAGCCTCGCGACGGAGCTGGGGCTCTCGAAGAGCGGCCTCTTCGCACATTTCCAATCGAAGGAAGCGCTGAAGGCCGATGTGGTCGACCATGCTTCGGCGATCTTCTTCGAGACGGTGATGCTGCCCGCCCTCGGCGAGCCCCGGGGGCTGCCACGGATCCGGGCGATCTTCGCCGGATGGTCCGTCTGGGCCGAGCGCGCAGGCCTGCCAGGTGGTTGTTTCTTCGTGGCAGCGGCGGCGGAGCTCGATGATCAGCCAGGGCCCGCCCGCGACGCCCTGGTGCGCAACCAGGCGGACTGGCTGGACGCCCTGGCGAAATCCGCGGAGATCGCCATCGCCGAAGGCCACTTCAGCGGCGCCGTTGATCCCCCGCAGTTCGCCCACGAGCTCTACGGGCTGATGCTGGGGCTCTATCACGCCAGCAGGTTGATGAAGGATCCCAGCGCCCGGGACCGGGCGACCCTCGCCTTCGAGGCGTTGATCGAGCGCGCCTCGCGCTGAAACCCTATCTACGATGAAGCAGGAGCGGATGATGGATTCACCACGCCCACAATATAATCGCACGAACGTTCGCTTTTCTCATCATGCAGTCCGCGCCACCTTCCGGGCGTTGACCCCGATCCCGTCCCTGTCCTCGGAGCTCGCTGCATGGCTCTGGTACCAGCCGCCGCGGGCGCCGATGCGACCCGAGCAGCGAGACTGGCTCGAGCGCGCAGAGCGCAGCTCCTTCTCGGCGGCAGGGACCGAGGTCGCCGCCTATAGCTGGGGCAGCGGGCCCCCGGTGCTCCTGGTCCACGGCTGGGGCGGCCACGCAGGGCAGCTCACGACCTTCGTTCCCCAGCTCCTGGAGAAGGGGTTTCGGGCCGTCGCCTTCGACGGGCCCCGGCATGGGGCGACGAAGGGAGGCGATCCCACTGTCCTCTCCTTCGCCGAGGCGGCCCGGGCCCTCGCCTCCCGGCTGGGCGGGGTCGAGGCCGTGATCGCCCACTCGATGGGCGGGTCTGCATCGGCGTACGCCATGTCCCGAGGGCTCGAGACGAGGCGCGCGGTCCTCCTCGCTCCCGCAGCGTCGGTTGCGGGCGTCGCCGAACGTTTTGCGCAGATGGTGGCGCTCGATCCCCGCGGCCTCGAGCGGATGCGTCGAAAATTCGAGACATCCTTCGGCGTCCACTGGGATGAGCTCGATGTCATCCGCTCCGCCCACGAGATGAGCGCCCGGCTCCTCCTCGTACACGACAAGGAAGACCCAGATGTCCCCTATGCAGAAGCCCAAGCGATCGTTGGGGCCTGGCCGTCCGCGACGCTCCTGACCACGGAGGGCCTGGGGCACCACCGGATCCTCTGGGACCCGGAGGTCATTCGGCGGTCGATCGCCTTCCTCTCCCAGCCGATCGATCCCTTCGGCAACTCCGGCTGACCTTCTCGGCCGCTTGCTGATCGAGCTGCTCCGTCGCTCCCCTGCGAGCCAGGGCTGCCTGGCCCGGGGGCTACTTCCCGAAGAGGGAGCGAAGCCAGGAGGGCGTACCTGTGGCTCCCTGGCGATCGGCGGCCTTCATCTCCCGGCAGCGGCAGCGCGCCTCCCGGGGCACGTGACCCAGCACCTGCTCGATGTGGGCTCCACAGCCGCTATAGGTTGGCTTTCCGCAGGACCTGCAGGTGGCGTAGCTACACATGAAATCTCCTCCTCCTCGCTGAGAGCCGGCCGGTGGAGAAAAGGGTTCATCGTCCCGCTCCTCGCGCCGATTGCGTGGTGGCGGAGCCAAATCGGTGAATCCATCCCGCTGCCATCTGGCTCCCAGCAGGAGTAGGCACATTTCTTCGGAGGAGGCATCGATGGCAGAAGCAGCAGCGGTGAAGATGAGTTTCCCAGGCGGCAGGCAGGTGGTGGCGACGATCGGCGATCATTCGGTCCTCACCGACCAGCCCGTCGAGGCAGGAGGCGGCGGCGGCGCCATGTCGCCCTACTCCCTCTTCCTGGCGTCCATCGGCGCCTGCGCGGGCTTCTTCGTGCTGCGGTTCTGCCAGAGCCGCGAGATCTCGATGGAGGGGATTGAAGTGACGGCGACTCCCCGCAAAGGAGATGACGGGGTCCTCGCTGGCGTGGACATCCGGCTGCAGGTTCCGGCGGACTTCCCTGCGCGCTACCACACCGCTTTGATCCGAGCGGTGGAGCAGTGCTCGGTCAAGCGAGCGATCCAGGCGCAGCCGAGCTTCGACGTGGAGTTGTTCACCGGCGAAGCGGCCCCTTGATCCCTGGCACGGAGCCAGTGAAGGGATCGCCCTGCGCGAGCGGGGTGCGCCCCCGGTAGGCGAGCAGCGCATCGATGATCGCCACGGTCGCCCCGCGCGAGCGGGGTGCGCCCCCTGCATCTCTCGCTTCGTGCAAGAGGGCCCGCGACCACTCGTGAAAGCGCTCCGTAGCAGCTTAGGGATTCGCGATCGAGACGGTCTTTCGGTTCACGAACTCGAAGATCCCATCCCGGGCCAGCTCGCGGCCGTAGCCGCTCTGCTTCACGCCGCCGAAGGGAAGACGGGGATCGGAGGCGACCATCGCGTTGACGAAGGTCATCCCCGCTTCGAGCTCGTTCACGAAGCGCTCCTGCTCGGCGGCGTCGTTGGTCCAGACGCTCGAGCCGAGGCCGAAGTCGCTCCGGTTCGCCAGGTCGATCGCTTCGGCCTGGTCCCCGACTCGGAAGAGGAGCGCGACCGGACCGAAGACCTCCTCGGTGTAGACGCGGGCATCCGCCGGAATGTCCTCGAGGGCGGTAGGTGCATAGAACCAGCCGCGGTCGCCGACCTGCGATCCGCCGGTGAGCAGGCGCGCGCCCTTCGCCACTGCGTCCTTCACCTGCTTCGCCACCTCGTCACGGATGCTCCGGGTGGCGAGGGGGCCGATCGTGGTCTCCTCCCGCATCGGATCGCCGACCTTCGATCGGGAGAGCACCTCGAGGAATCGATCGCGGAAGCCCTCGTAGACATCCTGGTGAACGATGAAGCGCTTGGCTGCGATGCACGACTGGCCTGCGTTCAGGTTGCGAGCGGCGACCGCGACCTCCGCTGCCCTGTCGAGGTCCGCGCTGGGCATGACGATGAAGGGATCGCTCCCGCCCAGCTCGAGGACGGTCTTCTTGAGAAGCTTCCCGGCGAGGGACGCGACGGAGGCACCTGCGGGACCGCTCCCGGTGAGGGTCGCCGCCATCACCCGCGGATCCTCCAGGACCTTCGCCACCTTCCCGTGGCCGATCAACAGGGTCTGGAAGACACCTTCCGGAAAGCCCGCCCGAAGGAGGATGTCTTCGATGGCGAGCGAGCACTGCGGCACGTTCGAGGCGTGCTTGAGCAGCCCCACGTTGCCCGCGAAGAGATTGGGGGCGAGGAAGCGGAAGACCTGCCAGAACGGAAAGTTCCAAGGCATCACCGCGAGGATCGGGCCGAGGGGCAGGTTGCGCACGAAGGACCGGCTCGCCTCACCCGTGTCGATGGGCTCATCCGCCAGGTATCGCTCGCCGTGCTCCACGTAGTGGCGGCAGACCCAGGCGCATTTGTCGATCTCGGCCCGGGCGGCCACGATGGGCTTGCCCATCTCCTCGACCATCAATCGGGCGAGGCGCTCGCGCTCGGAGACCAGGAGCTCGGCGGCTCGGCCCAGCGGCTCTGCGCGGCGAGCGAGGCTCAGCCGCCTCCAATCCGAGAACGCCGCCGCTGCGCGGGCGAGCTTTCGGTCGACCGCGTCGTCGTCCAGCTCCTCGAAGGTTCGAACCGTCTCCCCCGTCGCCGGGTCGATCGTCGCGATGCCCATCTTCTTCCTCCTCGAACGTTCGCCGTCGCTCCCGAACGGCGGGCAGGTCCACCCCGGAGATCCTGGCCATCACACCCGGAACGTCACAGGCCCCGGGAGCTGCGCCACTCCGCCTTCGTCTGGCCCCAGATCTCCAGGATCGTAGCGTCGAAGGGAGGCGGGAGCCTGCCCAAGCCGCGCTGGTGCGAACCCAACCGCGCCGCCAGCGACCGCGAGGCGTCGTTGCCGGGATCGATGCAGTGGATGACCTCGCTCCACCCGAGGTGATCGAACGCCCAGTCCATCGCCGCAGTGGCACCCTCCTGGGCGTATCCCTTTCCCCAATCGCTGCGAGCGAGGCCCCAGCCGATCTCCGGGCCCGGCCACCCCTCCGGCTGCCAAGGTCCCAGCCGCCCCACCCACCTGCCGCTGGCGCGCTCGATCACCGAGAACATGGAGAAGCCCTGGAGCATCCAGGCCCCGGCGACCATGCACAGCCCCCTCCACGCCGAGGCCCTCGGCTGCTCACCGCCGAGGTAGCGCGCCGCCTCCGGATCCGCCATGAACGCAGCCCACGCGTCGAAGTCCTCCAGCTTCGGGGGGCGCAGGATCAGGCGATCGGTGTGCAGGGTCGGTCCCATCTCTTCACCTCTTACTACGTTGGCCTCCTCGGCGTGTGCGTCTCTTTTTGGCCCCGCTCCGTCACCTGCGCGACATCCCGTTCCTCCTGCGACGACGCGCTCCTGCCCGCCCCTCGCGGATCTGAATCGACCTTGGCCCGAACCAGAAGCGCGCGTAGGCTGAACCCATGACCAAGCCCATGCCTGCAGCCTTCCTGGGACACGGAAGCCCGATGAACGCCCTCGAGGCGAACCGCTTCAGCTCAGCATGGCGCGCGTTCGGCGCATCGGTCCCGACGCCCCGCGCCGTCCTCGCGATCTCCGCCCATTGGTTCATCGACTCCACGGCGGTCACGGCGATGGCGCAGCCACGGACCATCCACGACTTCTACGGCTTCCCGCGGGAGCTCTTCGAGGTGCAGTATCCCGCCCCCGGCGATCCGACCCTCGCGGAGGAGATCGCGGAGGTGGTGAAGCCCACCGAGGCCGCCCTCGATCGCGGGGAGTGGGGCCTCGATCACGGGACCTGGTCCGTCCTGGTCCACGCGTTTCCAAACGCAGACATCCCCGTTCTCCAGCTCGCGATCAACGCAGCGAAGGACGCGGCGTATCACTTCGACCTCGGAGCCCGCCTGGCGCCCCTGCGGGAGCGCGGCGTCCTGATCCTCGGCAGCGGCAACGTGGTCCACAACCTCCGCGCCCTCGATTGGAAGCAGCAGGACCTCGGCTTCGATTGGGCCCATCGCTTCGACGACGCAGCGCGGGAGCTGATGACGGATCGCCCCGCCGAGCTCCCCGGCCTCGCCAGCCATCCAGACTACCGGCTGGCAGTCCCGACGACGGATCACTACTTCCCGCTGCTCTATCTCGCAGGCCTCGCCTCCGCAGCGGGCCGCTCGACGGACGTCCTCGTCGACGGCTGCACCTACGGCTCGATCTCGATGACCTGCTACACCCTCGACGCGGACTGCCCCACGGGAAGGGAGGAAGGACCGGCAGCGCCGATCCCGGACCCGAAGGTGATCGCGCCCGAGGACACGAACCTCTAATAGGGCAGGGATGCGGTCCGGACCTCGCGGCAGACCGCTGTCCAAGCCTCCTCGCGCACAAACGCTGCCGGCTGCGGTCGAATCGACCCGCAGCCGGCAGCTCATCCCTCTACTTCTTCGTGAAGACGATGGTCCTGTGGGCGATGTCGGTGGCCGTGAAATGGAGCCCATTGATGAACTCCTGGTTTGGCCCCTCGAGGCCAACCCAGGAGGAGCTCCCGTTGTAATAGTTCCACTCGGAGGAGTTCTTCGGATCGACCGTGACGATGTCTGCGAACGCCACGACGATGGTGCCGTCCTTCCAGAACTGCGTCTGGAAGGTCATGCTCCCAGCCGTGGTGCGGCGATAGTTCGTCCACTGAACGATCAGCACTTCCTGTTCCTCGAGCTCCCCATGGAAGTAGTGGAACCTGCAGGGATAGACGGTCGGGCTGCACTGAATCGAGTGCCAGTAGGCCGCGAGGATCGGGCCGGTCGGCTCGGTCGAGGTCCTCGGCAGGATGGAGGGGGCGTAGCCGCTGTATCCGTCCGTGCCCACAACTGGCAGGGATGGACGAGCGGCCGAGAAGGATAGGAAGCCCCAAGCGGTAGCCCAGACCTTCTCCACGCTCCCGCCGAAGAATGGCATCGAGAATCCGCGAAGCGGGAGCTCGACGATCCCGTAGCTGTTCTCGAGCCCCGGCTCCCTGGTCCCGAAAGTCGAGATGTCGATGAAGGAGCGCGTCGACATGGTCTCGACGTCGTACATCGTGCTCTTGCACGTCGCGTCTCGTGCTCCCGGGGACCCCGAGGCCGACCCCACGCACCAGCGTTCGAACTGGTCGTTGGAGACGGTCCCCTGGTGGTGCCGACTCGGCTCCAGGAAGAGCGTGCTCCCGACCGGAACCTCCCAGTCGACATTCCAGGATACCGATCCGATGGTGGCGGTTCCGGCGGCGATCTCCAAGGTCTCGGACAGGGTGTTGAACGGCAGCGCCGATCCGTAGACGTGCGAAGGAACGAAACCGGCGGATGCAGAGGCCGCGAAGGTCAGGAACTCACCAGGCGCTATCGGCAGGGGTCCCGTGATCTTGTGACTACCGGTGGTGGTCTTGATGTCGAAGCCGTCCAGGTCCAGATGACGCTTCGAGACGTTCCTCACTTCGAACCATTGGTTCGCAGCTCCCCCTGCCGGATCGATCATCAACTCGGTGATCATCAGATCGCCCGGGCTGGCGACGGGCTCCAACGAGATCGAGCTGCAGTCCTTGAAGGCGCCCACCGTCCCGCAGACGGTGATCTCGTCGCTTGCCCCGACGACGAACTTGCTGGTCCCGGTCTTCGCCGGCTGGAAGCGAAGGGTCCGATTCCTGAGCCCGC
>Ga0180215_1003031_pt1 | contig 16279 bp, 11 predicted proteins | sample eDN3rd37CBELigBY_FD_128871 | JGI IMG/M metagenome (GOLD analysis project Ga0180215, IMG submission 128871) | Enriched backyard soil microbial communities from Emeryville, California, USA - eDNA 3rd pass 37_C BE-Lig BY (version 2) (version 2) | ecosystem: Environmental > Terrestrial > Soil >...
ATCGACACTCTTGCTTTGCGCGGTCAACTGCACCTGCTGCGCCTCTCCGCTGTAGCCCATGCGTTGCGGCCACACTTTGTAGGTTGCAGTCGGCAGCTCGGAGATCGTGTACGTCCCATCGGGACGGGAGAGCCCGGAGTACGTCACTCCTCGCGACTCATCCTTGACCTTCACCACTACCGCTCGCATCGGCTGACCCGCGCCGTCCTTGACCCGACCGCTGACGGTCGCGGCACTCGCAACTGAAACAGCACTACACACCCAGTACGCGAGTACTGTTCGGAACCGGATCTTCATCGCCACCCCCTCAACGCAGTTCTACTTTCTCTGAAACATGCCATCGATGCCGAGCGTGCCGCCTCGGTGTTCCATGCCTCACTTACCTGGTGCTTTACGTCGCGCTCGAAGTGGCACTGCACGTTCCGGCGATACTCGCTTGCCGCTCAACGCAGCATTGCATATATCTTCGCTCGCACCGACAATTCGATATACATAGAACGAGTGATATGCCTCTACTTCCACGGGATTCAATCCCGACTTCCCGCTCAATGCGCGGATCGCCTCCAGCAGCATTGCCATTATCACGTGGCTGGTTACTTTGTAACTGACCACATGGAATACACCTTCCTCATCGCCCTGCCGCAGGATCGCCTCCATGCGAGAAAGGTATTCTTGTTCATGCTGCTGAATGATATCTTGCTGAGCCACACTGAGATGTGGCCGATTGGTCTTCAGGAATAGCCCGAACTTCTGGCCCTTCCTGTGGTGATACTCAACCACCGTCTTAACGATGTATCTGATTTGTCCTACTGGGGTCGGTTGCTTGGCTACCGTACCGTGCAGCTCCGCAAGCAGATCGATCCAGACCTTGTTGATGATGTCGAAGTAGAGGTCTTGCTTGCTGCTGATATGGTTATAAAGTGAGCCCACCTGCAGACCGACATGCTCAGCGATCTCTCGTAACGAGACAGCCTCGAAGCCACGCTCGGCAAACAACTCGACCGCGGCGTCTTCGATTTTCTGCCTCGTAACCGAGCCCACCGCACCCTTGGTTCTTGCCATTTTCAGATCCTTGTCCAGCCCAATCGGGATAATCGGCTCAGTACACTCGAGATGCCATCATAAGTACGGGGCGCGGAAGGGATGACTCACGGCAGAGCCACTCGCCAGTAGAGCGCATTGGTTGCATCAGTGATCTGGTATTGATCATGACCGACTGTGTCACCGGGTGCGACATCACCGACGTTGGTGTACAGCGGATAGCTCAGATACGTCCATTGGCGCGTGCCATCGTCTCGCTGGGCAATACCCCAAAGGCCATGAGGCTGCGCATCTGACGCTGCAACCAACGGTTTCCAAGTCTGGGTGCAGGTAGCGTCGCAAACCTCGGTGCCCAACTCCGCTCCGATCGCCGGGACGCCGCGCAAATGCAGGCCCCTCTTAGCATTGTGGATGCCGACGCTATGAGTGAATCGGTCGCGCGCGTACAGGGTGCGCCCCTCGGCCGTGGCAAGAATCGCCCCGTGTCGGGGATCCATACGGATGATTGTGTTGCTCGGCTGGAAATATTCGACCACCTTCGCAACTTGCCCCGGCGCTACACCGATGCCTTTCACCTCGTCCGGATTCAGATCCCCGACGTATCGGTAGAGGGGCGCTCCTTTGTACGTCCACTGACGCAATCCGTCAGTTCGCTCCACAATCGTGAAATCACCCGACGCCTGAATCAGCGCGCCAGCCTTCGCCGGAAGCCAGACACTTGCACATTCCTCGTAGCACGTGGGCTGATTCGTCTTGTCACTTTGGTACGTGTAGAGGGAGAAGCCGTCGGAGTCGACCAGGATCTGCCCGCCGGCTGCAAAGTTCTCTCTCAGTGACAGCTGTGGCGGTGTATTCAACTCGATTGTCGAATTGTATTCCAACGGCTGCCAGGGAGAATCGTCCGGCTTTTTCTCAGGCGCCTTGCCTAGACCCGCGGGCCTGGACTGACCAGCCACCGCGCCGTTCGCGCTCGCAGAACGTGTTGAAGGATCTGCCGGAACTGCTGGGCCGCGGGTGTGTGGGCCAGGATCCGCAGACTTCTCGGACGACGGTGCGACACCCGTCTGCGGATCAGGATTCGCCGCCGTATATAACGGGCGCGAATTGAAGGCCAGCTGAGACGTTCCATCCTCGCGCGGGATCGCAGACCAGCCAGCGGCGCCCGCAAAATTCTTCTCAACGAGAAAGGGACGCCACGACTCGAGACACTCGGCGGTGCATGTCGACTGATTCGGCATATCCTGCGCGAATGTGTACAACACTGCCCCCTCTGAAGTCGCGTACAGCAGCTTGGCCTGTGTCCCTAGATATGAATTCGTGTCTTTCGCACCTCCCGTGGTACGGACCCAGATTCCAGCCGGCACCGCGGGCATCGGCTGGAATGCCACCTCGGTAGTTTGCGTCTCCGGACCACGCGCGCATGCTGCAAGGATGCACGTCAGACTCAGTATCAGACTGCTGGCGGGACGCATATTCAGACCATGATCTCTCTGATGGGACGCGAGGTCTCGTTCGAGTCCGTACCCCACTTCGCCACCGGCAAGCCCATCGCTTGTTGAATCGTCAAGCCCACGCGGGTGATGGAATCGCCACTGCAGGGAACATGGAGTCCGGTTTTCACGCGCCCATTGGCGCTGCCGATAGTGAACACCGGAATGTTCTCCAGCGAGTGGGTTCGTGCGAGGCCACCCTCCGATGAGGCGTAAACGAGGGTTCGGTCGAGGAGCGTGCCATCGACCTCGCGAATAGAATCGAGCTCCTTCAAGAAGACTGCCAGGCTCGAAATGACCTCACCCAGGAACCAGGTGGCCTTCTTCTGGTACCCCAGCTTCTCGTCGACCGACTCTTCGTGCGTAAGCAAGTGATGCGTCGAAGGCTCGCCTGCTTTGCGCAGACCGGAGATCGCATTGGTAAAGACCACATTGAATACCTGCGTCTGACCGCATGCCAGAGCATGCGCGGCGAGCTTGGCAAACAGTTGATTGTTCGTCTTGACGGACTCCAACTCCAGTCCGTCGGATTTGGCATTGGTGATCTTCGGAGGCATCGTGCATGCCGCCATCGGTGCCGGCTTCTCGAGCTGCACAGCCAACTGTTGTTCGAGCTGACGAACGGAGGTCAGGTACTCATCCAAGCGACGCTTGTCGGACGCTCCTAGATCACGCATGAGCGACTGCCGCTGCTCCGTCACCGCAGACAGCGCGCTATGGCGAAGCATGACCTTCGTATCCGGCTTGAAGTCTGCCGCGTTCGGATCGACGAAGCCGGCGCCAAAAAGGCGCTCGTACATCGCGACAGGAGAAGGCTCGGCGGAGTTGACCACTCTGCCGCCCCGATAGCTGTAGCAATCTTTCGGATCGCCCGTGGCAGTCATCTCCAGCGACCGGAAACGGCGACCCGCGCCAACTCGATCTGCGATGAGATTGTCGAGGCTTGGCAGATAGTTGGAGGTGCCGATCGCCGACGGCACGTCACCTGTCATCACTGCGATGGCACCCGACCCATGCGGATTGAATGGCTTTCCGTCCGCAAACAAGCGCAGCCCGCTGAATACGTTCATACGGTCCCGAAACGCCGCCAACGGTTCGAGTTCATCATGAATGTCATAGTTGGCGCCAACGGTCTTGGGCTCCCATCGCCCCGGATTGAGTCCGCAACCCCAGAACCAGGTCCCGAAGCACACTGGCAGCTCTTTGCCCGTCGCAGCCAAAGCGGTGCCGTTACCATTCAGAAAACATTCAAGGAATGGCAGCCCTACCGTGATCGCCGTCCCTTGCAACATTCCCTGGAGGAAGCGTCGGCGAGTCGCCAATCGATTAGTGACACTCATGTTGACTCCTTACTTTCTCAAGGTCAGTGAATATCGGCGTTGGCCACGATGGTGTCGGAGTTCGGCGCCGGTTTGACGCTCAAGAACGCCTTGCTCGTAGCGATAGCGCGCAGCAGGCCGCGCAGGCGATACCCATCTTCGACGAATCTCTGTTTGGCGTCGGTCAGGAACGGCCGCTCTTGCGGGCCCGGGGTCCGGCCCAATGAATACGAGTACAGCCGGTTGACCAAGCAAGTCGCTGCCGCGGCGTTCTGCCGCATCGCTTGTCCCAACTCAGCCGCATTCTTGAAGGCAACTCCGTCCAGCTCGCCACTGGTATCGATGACCGCGCCGTTCTCGGTGGTCCGATGTCGTGCCACGCCATCGAATGCCTCGAGCGCCAGTCCCATAGGATCCATGATCTTGTGGCAGCCAGCGCAACTCGGCACCGAATTGTGTGCGTCCAAGCGGTCACGCGCCGTCTTGAATTCGGGGTTCTTGGTGTCCTGGATCAGGGTGAAATCGACGCCAGCCGGCGGATCCGGAACACTTTGGCACATCAAAAGCTCTCGCACGGCCTTGCCACGCAGCGTGGGCGATGTTCGACCGGGATGCGAATGCGCAGACACGAACCCGATCTGCGTCAAGATGCCGCTATGTTCCGAGTCGCTGGGAAATTCGTAGCGGAACCAGCCGTTCCCGTCCAGGAGCGCGTCCGTAGGCACCGGAATGCCATATGCCGAAGCGAGCACGCGATTCAGGAACGTTTCCTTCGCGGTGAAAATATCCCGGTAGTCGCCATCGCGGTCGATCAGCAGATTCACGAGCGTCCGCAACGTTTGCTCGCGTGCATCTCGCGCTACATCGAAGGAGAATGCCGGGTAGATGGCGGCGTCTTTGGTCAGCGTATCGAACAGGTCGAGTTCGAGCATGTCGGAAAAGAATGCGCGCATCCCCTGCCGAAGCTTGGGCGACTCGAGCATCCGATCGACTTGTCCCTCGACGCCCTTTTGGGTGTGCAGCTCTCCCGCCTCCGCGGCCCGCAGCAGTTCCGCGTCGGGGACCGAGTTCCACAGGAAGAAGCTCAAGCGCGATGCTATCGAATAGGAATCCAGACGAGGCTCGCCATCGGACTGCTGATCGACATTGTCCACGATGAAGAGAAACGGTCCCGAGATCATGAGCGTGGATAGAGCCAGCTGCAGCCCCCCGTAAAAGTCGCCGGTCTCGGTCGCCGCCTTCGAGGCGATCTGGGTGAATTGCTCGAGCTCTTGACTGGTGAGTGGCCGCCGGTAGAGAAGTGTCCCGGCGCGCGAAAGGAATGTCGATGCGCAATCCGGATCAGCGGCGGTCTCGGATTTCGGCTCGCATGGCATCACCTGCGCCCGGTAGTCTTCTTGGCCCAGCACTTGCTGCGCAATGCCTCGAGCGGCCGCATCATACTGCTCCAGGCCTGAAGCCGTGATGCTGGTTTTCGAGGCCCCTATCGCAATCAAATGTTCCTGACGCAGGTCGGGCTCCATGCGACCACCGGGGCGAACGTCGGGACCGAAAATGTCGCTCACCACGTTCGTATACTGCAGTTTGGTGAGCCGGCGAGCCGCCGGCGGAATGTTGACGACGGCGTCTTCCGCCGAAGGGCCTCCCCACATCCGCCAGCCGCCATAGCCCAGTAGCGCCGCTACGGCCAAACCAGCCAGCGCAAAAACGAAGCCCCGCTTGCTCATGCCTTTGACAGTTACAGTATTCATGGCGACTTCCGCGCGTCAGAGAGCTGTGCCTCGGCGCGATTCGGATGAGTGACGAATGCCGGTACGCCTTCGAACCACCAGGTCGAGGAGATCGACTTGTTCTGCCCGTTGCTATCGGGATCTGCGTCGGCGGATTTTTTCATCGCGTAGTAAAGTCCAGGCAGATCTCCACCCATGAAGTACTCCCAGGTGCTTCCATACGACCCGCCTTCACCCCAATACGCTTTGAGGTAATCCAGATACCCACCGAGGATCCCGCGGATGCTGCCGTCTTCGTTGAACTTGATTCGCACGCGCGCGCGCTTGAAGTCATAGCCGGGCCCGAAGTAGGGATCCGAGATCAATTTCAGTTCATCGACTTGATCGGTCAACAGCCAGCCATCCTGGATCTTGGCGGGCAGTCGTACCTTCATCCGCGAGCCCGCATCGACCATCATCGTCATATCGCGGCGAACTCCGGAAGACGCATCCTTGATAGCCGCCGTCGTGGCGAGATGCCAGCTCACCTCGACCTGATCGTCATTCTGATAATCATCGATGCCGCTGATCTCGATCAGCCAGGCCGGAGCATGCTCCCGGGTCACGTCCCACTTGAACTCGGGGATCGCGGGGCGCGAGACGCCAACCGTCGCGCGATAGGTGTCCAGGCAGCCGAGGGCCCGGTAATACTGGTTGTCGATTCCCTTCTCGCCCGTCTCCGGATCAGTGAAATCCTCCGACGAGACTTTGCCGTCGAGATTGAATCCGTAGGCAACCTTCGCTTGCGACAGCTTGATCTTGGGATCCGCCACACGCTCGGGATTCTCGTAGGTATTAACCGGCTTTCCGTCCTTATCCCGTCCGCGCGTGGACATGATCTGGTGATAGCCGCCCCCACCCTGCCCCTTCTCAGCGGCTTCGATCACGCGTTTCTCGATTTCAGCTTGCGGATAGCCCTGCTCTTTGAGAACACGTGCGAATGCCTCGGTTGTGCGAGGATTGATGCCGTTCGGGCAGTCACTGCCATCTGCTACGGTGTGAGTAGCGACGAACCACCAACTCACAACGTAGCCGCGTGTCTCACTGGCTGCGGCGGGCTGCGAGGCCGCGATAAGCACGGCCGTTGCAACTAATCCGCGACGCTTCATGCCACGATTGCTATATCTCACGAGATCCCCCTCGTCGAAGGTCGATCCTCTCGAACCGACTGCTGCTTGTGTGAGTTACCGTAACAAACGAACGCTTGTTTGTAAACCCCATCTGCGCTTCTTGCAGGATGCGCACGCCTCTTTCTGGAAGGCAGGGTGGTGTAGGACGGACCTCACAAAGCCGATGACCAAGCGCCCTAATAACCCCAGAATGGGAACTCAGGCTTTTGCCTGGTGATCTTCTTCGAAATACTCCAGGCTGCCCCTCTCACCGCTGGCGCGCCGCTGTTCCTCCTGCTTGCGCAACTCACTGCGGCGGATCTTTCCCGAGATCGTTTTTGGCAGCACACTGAATTCCAACCTTCTGATGCGCTTATAGGGCGCCAATCTTTGCCGGCAGAATTCCAGAATATCTTGCGCCAGCTCAGCGCTCGGCGCGGTTTGACTGGTCAACGAGACGAACGCCTTCGGAAGATAGAGCCGAAGCGGATCGGGACTCGGAACGACTGCCGCCTCGACAACGGCCGGGTGTTCTACGAGCACCGACTCCAGCTCGAAGGGACTGATCCGATAGTCGGACGATTTGAAGACATCGTCAGATCGGCCCACGAAAGTGATGAAGCCATCCTCGTCGATCTCGGCAACGTCACCGGTGTGGTAGTGACCCTCGCGCATCACCTCATCCGTACGTTGTTGATCGCTGGCGTAACCCAGCATCAGCCCTGCGGGCCTCGGACTCAAGGAGAGGCAAACCTCGCCTTCCTGGTCGACCTTGCCTTCCGGGTTGATCAGCTTCACGTCATAACCTGGCAATGGCCGGCCCATACTTCCGGCTTTGATTGGCTGACCGGGGCTGTTCCCAATCTGGCAGGTGGTCTCCGTCTGTCCGAATCCATCGCGGATAGTGATCCCCCAGGCTTCCCGTACCCGGTCGATGACTTCTGGGTTCAGAGGCTCACCCGCGCCTACGAGCTCGCGAAGCTTCACGCGGGCCGCCTTCAGGTCGGCCTGGATCAGCATTCGCCATACAGTAGGCGGTGCGCACATCGTTGTGATGGGATATGTCTCGAGCACGTGGAGGAGTGCCTGAGCGTTGAATCTCGCCGAGTTGTAGACAAACACACAGGCACCCGCGTTCCAGGGAGCGAACAGCGAGCTCCACGCGTGCTTGGCCCAACCGGGCGATGAGATATTGAGGTGTACGTCGTCGCGGCGAAGCCCGATCCAATACATAGTGGAAAGATGGCCAACCGGGTAGCTGCGATGACTGTGCAACACGAGCTTCGGCTTGGAAGTCGTTCCCGAAGTGAAGTACAGCAGCATCGGATCGTCCGCTGCTGTTGGACCATCGGGCACGAAGAGGCGATTGGCACTGTAGCTCTGGCTGAACGCATGCCATCCCTCCACAGCGGGCCCCGTGACGATCTTCGTGTACTCGCCGCTGATGCGAGCAAACTTCTCTTCCAATCCCGGGCTGACAATTACGTGTCGGACGCCGCCACGGTCGAACCGATCCTGCAGATCAGCTTCCACGAGTAAAGTCGACGCGGGAACGACGACCGCGCGTAACTTCATACTGCCGAGCACAGCCTCCCAAAGTGCGCGCTCATTGGACAGCATCAGCAGAATCCGATCGCCGGCCCTGACGCCGAGGTCCCGCAACCAGTTCGCAACCTGATTCGAGCGCTCCGACAACTCGCGAAATGAGATTCGCTCGTCGCCGCCGTCTTCGTCCACGAGCCACAGTCCGGGCGAGTCGTTCTCGCGAGCCATCACATCGAAGTAGTCGAGCGCCCAGTTGAACTCGTCCAGCCTCGGCCAGCGAAATCCGCTGTATGCCGCCTGATAAGCGGTCCGATGCTGGAGTAGAAAATCACGTGCTTCGACGAACGATTGGTATCGACTGGTCATGTAAAGTCATTCCTGTTCAACGTCGCCATGCGCGGAACCACGAACAGCGACGTCACTAGGGCCCGGTTGGTGGTGGAGGCACTCAGAAGTTAAAGCGGCCCGTCGGAATTGATGCACAGGGATTTGCTCTCAAGATAGGAGTAAACCGCTTCGCGCCCCAGTTCTCGCCCCCAACCGGACTGCTTGTAGCCGCCGAATGGCATCACCGGATCGAGCAGGTTGTGACAGTTCACCCATACCGTGCCCGCCTTCAGCTTCGGTGCGAGACGGAACACTTTGCGAACGTCTCGAGTCCATATGCTGGCGGAGAGTCCGTAGATGGAATCGTTTGCAGTCCTCGCGATCTCGTTGAGGTCATCGTATGGCTTGACGACGACCACCGGCCCAAAGATCTCCTCGCGAACAATGGACATGTCATCGTGCACTTTGGCAAACACCGTGGGCTCGACGTAAAAGCCCGAGGACTCGACGGCACGTCCGCCGGCAACCGCTTCGGCGCCGGCCGCAAAGCCCTGGTTCAGGTAGTTGACCACCCGATTCCTTTGTTCCGCCGACACCAGCGGGCCCAGCTGTGTTTCCGGATGCAGCCCGGGGCCGATCTTCATTGCCTTGGCCTGACTCGCGACGCCATCGACCACCTGCTCGAAATGGCGCTTGGCGACGTACAAACGGGATCCGGCACAGCACGTCTGCCCATGATTGAAGAAGATCGCGCTGGCGGCTCCCGGGATTGCCATATCGATATCGGCATCGTCCGCGATGATCACCGGAGACTTTCCACCCAGCTCGACGGTCACCCGCTTCATGTTGCCAGCGGCCGCTCGCACGATGGCTCGGCCCACCTCGGTTGATCCCGTGAAGCTGATCTTGTCGACCCCGGGATGCTCCGCCAGTGCCGCTCCGGCGGTGGGGCCCATTCCAGTCACGATATTGAAAACGCCCTTGGGAAAGCCCGCCTCGAGTACCAGCTCGCCCAGGCGCAGCGCCGTCAGCGGAGTTTGCTCGGCTGGCTTCAGGACGATCGTGCATCCAGCGGCGAGCGCCGGAGCCGCCTTCCAGGTCGCCAGCAGAAATGGGAAGTTCCATGCGATGACGGCGCCGACCACGCCTACGGGCTCGCGCAGCGAGAACGCAGTGTACTCTTGCGGCACCAGACTGCCCGAGACGGGCAGCGTTTCGCCATGGAGCTTGGTGGGCCAACCGGCCATGTAACGCCAGACCTCGATCGCGTGCTTGATGTCGACATGCCGGGCGATCACCACCGATTTGCCATTGTCGATGGCCTCGAGCTCCGCGAGGTTATCGGCGTCCCGCTCGATCAGGTCGGCCAGCCGGTGTAAGAGCCGCTCGCGCTCCACTGGCTTCATCCGCGACCATTCCGAATCTTCCATGGCGCGTCGAGCGGCGGAAACCGCTCGATCGACATCAGCCTTGTCGCCAGCGGCCACGGTGGCAACCTTGTCACCGCTCGACGGGTCGTAAACTTCGAACGTCCGTCCGGTAACCGCTTCGACCCATTCTCCGTCTATCAGCAGCCGCTTGGGGTTCTTGAGAAATCCCGAGTTGGACGGGCTGATCTTCGAAAGATCATTCGCCAGCGACCTTGCGCGTTCCGTCGAATGCGCCTGCGTTACAGCTACCATGAGATACTTCCTCCGAATTCGTTCTGCAATGACTTCATCGCCTGACCGTACCGGAAGTATCGAACAGCTTTCAGGAGGTTGCCTATGAAGCTTTCGCACCGAGTCGGTCGATACTTTGGTATCGGCTGCAGGCCCACACGAGTGATTCGCGAACACAGTTCCGGTGATGTCGCGCGATTACTCAGCTGACTTGCCGCCGCGTCGCCGTGACGAGAAGGAGCGGAATGTCGAGACGGTTCGCACCGTCTCACATCCAGCGCCCATAACTTGCCGATATCCATCTCGAAGCAGTCGACCTGGAGAGCCGAGCCGAAACATGAGCCGCATTCCTTATGCGAGCGCGCCAGAGAGGCAGCGGCGCGGCTATCGCTACCGCTGTTTCTGGACTTGCTCCACTGTGACCCCCCCCGCCTTATTCCCCCATGATCCGCGAATGTAGCTGAGCAATGCCGCAGCATCCTCGTCGGTCAGCTTCTCTCCGAATGCTCCCATGGGCTGCCATTCTCGATGAAGCCATTCTTCTGAAGGGGGCGTGCTCGGGAGGTGGGGTCCGTGCAGCGTGACATTGATCAGCGACGCTGGATCGGCTGCCAACGTGACTGCGCTGCCAACGAGCGGAGGTCCAGTTGTGTCAGAGCCCAGACCAGTCGGCAGGTGGCATGTTCCGCAGTGAATGTCGTACTGCAAAGCTCCCGCCTGCATTGTCGATTCATCGCTCGCAGGACCGCTTTCCTGCGTAGTCGGCGGAACGCTCTTGAGGTACTTCGCGATGGCCCGCAAGTCGGCATCTGAAAGATGACGCGTGCTGTTCACCACCACGTCGTTCATCGGGCCGAACACGCCGGCCCTCGCACTGAAGCCGAGCTTCAGATACTGCACGATCTCGTCATCCGACCACTGTCCTACACCGCTATCCGCCGAGGTCAGGTTGGTCGCCGACCAATCGAGTACTCTGCCGTCGACCTTGTCCTTATAAGTGCCGCCGCTCAGAGCCACATCCGTCCTCTCTGCACCTAGGAAATTCCGAGGTGAATGGCAGGCGCTGCAATGTCCAAGTCCCTCGACGAGATACTTGCCGCGATTCCAATCGGCGGGTCTGCTGGCATCGGCCTGGAATCGTCCTTCGTCGAAGTACAACCACTTCCACAATCCGATCCCCCATCGCATGTTGTACGGGAATCCGAGCTCGTTCTCCCGGGCCGCATCGCTCGAGGGCTGCACGGTCTTCATATAGGCAAACAGAGCGGAGATGTCTTCATCGGAAAGTCGGGTGAACGCAGTGTAGGGAAATGCAGGATAGAGATGCTCGCCACTGGGACGCACGCCTTCACGCACTGCTGCCGCAAACTGCTGCTCGCTCCAAGCCCCAATCCCATGCTCGGGATCGGAGGTGATGTTGGTCGAATAGAGAGTGCCGAACGGCGTCGCGAATGCGAGTCCGCCAGCGAATGGCGCTCCCCCTTCTCGCGTATGACAGCTTTGGCAATTGCCCGCGAGAGCCAGATAGCGGCCTCGTTCCACCAAGGTCCCGCCGGTGCTCGTATCGCCATCCGAGCCTGCAGCTGGCTGCACATTCTGGATCAGTAGCAAGACTGCTGCGAAGAGCAGGGATCGATTGAAGGGCATCGTCGTAGTAGATCTCAAGTTTTCCGGCTCCAGGACTTACAGTGGCCCTGCTGGTTGACAGGTCCGCCTGAGAACATGTCGCAGGTTCCGCATTGCCCCTGATCGGCATGGTAAAAGGCGCAGGTCCCGCACACCTGGTCCGGCACCGGCGACCTCTCGGTGTATTCCAGACTTGTTCGAGCGTTGAGTTGCGATTCATTCATCGCGTCCGGATCGGCGCACACCGTAGCGGCAGTTGGTCCCGAAGCTCCTGCAGTCACCGCGTTGTCCGATTTTCCGCAACCATAGAGGCCGCTCGCGAGCACACCCGCACCGGAAAGGGCGCGTAGCACCATGCGCCGGGAGATTTGGTCAGACATGGGGACTGTTGCCTCGACTGGACTTATCTGAAGAAGTGCTCACGGCCCATGCAACGCCATGGGCTCGGCTACCGGCTCAGCTTGGCAGCGGAATACCCATACCGTAAGTGTGCATTCGAAGTATCCCGGCCAATACTTTCGTCTTATTGCCTAGTCCTCCCACGCCACGGATGAATGCCCGGTCGATGCACCCTTGATGGTGCTGTCACCAGACGGCCCCGTGACATCGACGAGTATGTGGCGCGAACGGCTGGTAAAACACAATGAGAGTACTCGTGACAGGTGGGGCCGGGTTCATCGGGTCGCACCTGTGCGACCGCCTGCTGGCGACTGGCAGTTTCGTGACTTGTGTCGACAACCTGCTGACTGGCAGCGCACGAAATCTGCCTCGAGGCGTTGGCGCCAACCGATTCGAATTCGTCGCGCATGACGTAACGATGCCGTTCGACGCCGCAGCGGACCGCATCTTCAATCTTGCCTGCCCGGCGTCCCCCATTCACTATCAGCGCTCCCCTATCCAAACCACGCGGACTTGCGTGCTAGGGGCGCTCAACGTTCTCGATCTCGCCGTACGTACAAGGTCGCTCGTTTTGCAGGCATCGACGTCGGAAGTCTACGGCGATCCCGAAGTGCACCCGCAGCCCGAGTCGTACCAGGGGCGCGTCAATCCGACAGGCCTGCGCAGCTGCTACGACGAAGGAAAACGTTGTGCGGAGAGTCTGTTCTTCGATTATCGACGCCAACTCGGCGCGCGAATCAAGGTCGCTCGCATATTCAATACCTACGGCCCTCGCATGCACCCAAACGACGGCCGTGTCGTCAGCAACTTCATCGTACAGGCTCTGCAGGGCGCGGATATCACGATCTACGGAGATGGCAGTCAAACTCGAAGCTTCTGCTATGTGGATGACCTGGTCGAAGCCCTATGGCGCGTCATGGACACTCCAGAGACATTCACCGGCCCGATCAATCTCGGCAATCCCGCGGAATGCACGATCCTTGAATTGGCTGAACTGATTCTGCGGGAGACCAGCTCCAGGAGCAGGATAGTGTTCGGGCCACGCCCGGTCGACGATCCCCGGCAAAGACGGCCTGACATCACGGCCGCGCGAGCCACACTGAACTGGGAACCGGCTGTCTGCTTGCGGGATGGAGTCAAGGAAACCGTGCGGTACTTCGAACACCTGCTGCAACGATAGCGGATGTCGTCCATGCGACTTACGTGACATCAGCGCTGCCAACAAAGAGCAGCGGCCGCGACGAGAATCGTCGCGGCCGCTGATCCATCAACTGTCCTTGAGCACGGCGTCAGAAATCGTATCGCAACCCCATCGAATACATGCGAGGCGGATTTGGAGTCTGTGACTTCCAACCCAGAGCGAACCATGCATATCCGCCGTCGTATGCGCCAATCTTGTCGAAGACGTTGGTCACAGCCGCGGTGGCAGTCAGTCCCCTGACGCCCATCGGCTGAGTCCATCGCAGTGAGAGGTCCACCTCCTCGAAAGCGAATTCCTGATTGACTGGCACAAGCTCGCCGTTGCTGGCTGCAGGCCCATACCCATTCTCGATGGTATGAACGCTGAACGGGCGGTTCTGCCCATGAGGGAAGTTGGCGTCATACCATCTCGGACCCACTCGATTGTAATCAACGGATAGGCTGGCCTCACCCCAAGATGCATTCAAGGGTAGATCGACCGTCGCCGAAGCGGTCCATTTATAGGGAGGACTGCCAAGGAAAGGCGTGTCCTTTCGGTCGCCGACAACTTCACCAGCGGCGTTATAGACGGGCCAGGTCAAGTACTTGTTGGACATCACAGCACCGGCGATACTGACCTCGAGCCAATCCGTGGGAGCGACCGTGAGGTCCATATCAAAACCGCGAATGATGCCGTCAGCAGCGTTCTCGGACACGCTCGCTGTCGTCAGAGGCGCTGGAGGAGGATCGACTTGCAGCGCTCGGACCACCGTCACCTGGATGTCGCTGTAGTTGCCGTAGTAAGCACTGAAGTTCGCGCGGACTTCGGCTGGGCCCACGTCGAACGTGGACTTGATGCCGGCCTCGATCTGCTCGAGCACCTCTGGGAACGTTACATTGGCGGGGGCCGGAAACGCCGCATTGATCTGGCCAGACGTGAAGCCTCTAGATCCGGTGAGATACACCATCGTGTCCGTGTTGATCTGCCACTTCAACCCAAGCAACAGGTTGTAATCGGAGAATTTCCTCTCCGTCTGGATGACTCGCTTTGCAAGATCCTCGAACGGCGTTGGATCGTTGCGAACGATGCCAAGCCCCTGTGTCACGCGCTGCCAGTTCGTGTCCCAGGTGTAGCGATATCCAACCGTCGCCTCCAGCCCCTCGAGCACCGGATCGGACAGATCGAATGAGAGTTGTCCATACACCGCCTTCGACTCGATCGGCCGTCGCGCGTCGCCCTCGGTGATGCTCGCCCGGAGAGCACCATTGGAATCGGTCCACGTCACCCGCTTGTCGCGCGTCTTGTTCTCGGTATAGAAGACGCCGACCGTATAGCTCATGAAATCATCGAAAGCAGCGCCGGAAAGTTTGAGCTCCTCGCTCCAGGTTGGATTGCGCGGGATCGATTCGGTCCTATCCGCAATCGAGCGCGGTTCGTTCGCCGGTTGATTGAAACTCACCGAAGGGTCGAGGGCGCTGGGAATGTAGAGTTGATCCACTTGTCCACGCGTACCCTCTTCCCGATAAGCAGCGATATTGGTGAGCGTGAGATTATCGTTGATTTCCCAGGTAGTCGAGTTGACGAGCTGCATCAGCCGCTCTTCCAGTCCCGACGCGCCTTGTACCTGGAGCAGTCCGTCTCTGCGAAACGGACCCAAGTCGCCGCCTCTGCCATGGCGCGCCAGCATGGTGTCGAGTGTTCCCGGTTGGCCGGGCTGCTGGCCTGCAAAGCGAGCAATCGCGCTATTTGGATTGTAGTCGCTATAGTAAGGGACACGACCGTTGGTATCGGAGTAGTAATAGTTGAGAACGGTATAGTTCTCCACATTCTCTGTTGGACGCCAGATCATGGACGGGCGGACGATCAGCTCGTGCTCGTCGTAATAATCCTTGCCGGATGCCACATCTATTACATAGCCATCTCGCTCGTGATGACGCGCAGCCAGTCGGAATAGCAGTTTGTCGCTCACTGGGATGTTGGTGGCCGCCTCGAACGTCCTGCGCCCGTACTTGCCGCCGGTCGCTGATACATAGCTGTCCTGGTACTCCGTAGGTCTATTCGGCATGACCACGAAGGCGCCCGCTGCACTCGTGCTGCCGAAGAGCGTACCTTGCGGCCCCTTCAGTACCTGAACGTTGGCGACATCGAAATATTGTCCGGCGCCTCTGATCACAAACGGAGCATCCGCAAAGTATGATGCAATCCCCTGCAGGCCCCTCAGCCACGCAAAGTTGCCACGATTTCCGCCGGCAGTGCTGAACGAGGGAATGAGTTTCTGAAAGACGGAAAGCTCCACGATGCCTTTCGATTCGAGGTCGCCGGCGCTTACCGGCTGAATCGCAATGGGGACGTCCTGTGCATCCTCATCTTTGCGCCGTGCCTGAACCACGACCTCTTCGAGCCGGGACCCTCCGCCTTGGGCCTGCGGAGCGGCAGCCGTCTCGTTCGTCGCCGGTCGAGCCTGTGCCGACTCTTGCGCCTGAGCGAGCACCGATGAAATCGCGGCGGTCAACGCGAACGCACCCGTCGTGGAGATGCGTGCGATTCTAGCTTTATCGACCATCAAAGTATTCCCCCGAACAATGCTTAATCGAAGCTCCACGCGTAACCACGTGGAGCTGCTCATAGAATTCGCTAATCACCAATCTCGACGGAGTCAGCGAGTGGTTTCGTGCGTGACTCGCTGGCCATCCTCGACGAGCTTGAATCCGATCACCTGATTGCGCCCGAATACCCCCGCCCACATCATGCCGTTGGCGTCGGTGAAGAAGTCACGCAAGCCCAGGCCGCGATCGGGCATCAGGTACGTCGTG
>Ga0180215_1003033_pt1 | contig 16273 bp, 9 predicted proteins | sample eDN3rd37CBELigBY_FD_128871 | JGI IMG/M metagenome (GOLD analysis project Ga0180215, IMG submission 128871) | Enriched backyard soil microbial communities from Emeryville, California, USA - eDNA 3rd pass 37_C BE-Lig BY (version 2) (version 2) | ecosystem: Environmental > Terrestrial > Soil >...
CTGCGCCTTCGGGAATTGCCGCACCATCGCATGCATCGCGCGCGACTGTTCCGCCGACATCAGGCCGAGCGCATTGGTGAAGGAGAAATGCGTCAGCGCGGTCGAGTTCAGCATGATGATGCCCAGTCCGTCTTCGGTGTCGGGCGGCAGCACGACCGGAAATGCCTCGGCCCACACCCGCGCCAGCTTTGCGGACAGTCGGATCGTACCGGTATCGGCGAAGGTCGCGATCTCCGTGGCATAGGGCGCAAGCGCCTCCTCCAAGGTCTTTCCCAGACGCCGCTTCTCCAGATCGACGACATGGGTCCGCGCACCCTGCATGACGCAGATGCCGGACAGTGCGCGCATCTCGCGCAGCCTGCGGCCCGGGCTGGTCGGAAAGTCGAGCTTGGCCGGATTGGAGCGATCGACCACATTGATATCGTGGTTACCGGGCAGGATCAGCGTGCGCGCGGCGAGCGTCGGGTGGCGCAACATTGCCGCGAAAAACTCGGCCCATTCCGCGGACCGACCAGCATCGGTGATGTCGCCGGTGATCAGGATGTGGTCGAACGGCTTCTCCGCATGCAACCTTTCGAGCCGGGTCAGCAGCCTTTCGAGTCTGTCGTTGCCGCGCGGCCCGAGGCGCCCGCTTTCCAGCCGAAAGCCGAAACGTTCGCCAACGACATGCACGTCGGACAGATGCACGACACGCCACGACCGGCTGAGCGATGCAGCGTCGGCGAAATCCGACCAGCCGCGCGGCTGGTCCATCGAGGCGTCGGCGAGCCCCCACACGAACGTCACCGCCGTACAATAAGCGAACACGATGACGCCGGCATTGGCGAGCGCCGGCACGATCAGGGTAAGGGGTGAGAGGAGATCGGCGAATTCCGCGCTCCAGCGTGTATGCGGTCCGATCAGCCAGATGATGAACAGCGAAATTGCGCAGAGGATGAGTCCGGCGGCGGCCGCGCTGAATGCGCGCAGTCGCGCGCGGCTCTCCTCGTCCAGCCAGCGCGCGAGCGCAAGCTCCGTCACGTGGCGGATCGCTTCGCGGAACAGCGCATAGAGCGGCTGCACCGCCATGGCGTTCAGTGCCCAGAAGGCCTGCTCGGCGATCCGGAAGATGGTGCGCCCCCCGAACCATCCGACGGCCAGCAGAATAAGGATGACCGCAAACGTCAGAAGACCGCCGTAGGTCGAGCCAATGCTGCGCGAGAAGGTTGCGAGCCAGGCCGAGCCGATCAGCGGGGTGAGGCCGAGCAACACGGCCGGCAGGGCCACCAGCAGGAGCCACGCCGCCACCAGCTTCGGCAGGCTGATCTCGACCAGCAGCGTGCCGGCGAGTGCGAGAAGCGAGCGGCCCTTGGTGCTGGATGCGTCGTCCTCGATGTCGCCATCTCGCGGATCGAGCAGCAGAGTCATTCGGCCTCGCGTCGATACAACCACTGAAAAGGTTCGGCCTCAGGGGTCCCTTGCCCCGGGCGCGGCTGATGGCACCATTACGGCCTGCAGCGAACGCGGACAAGGAAAATGCCGGCCTCGACGCCAAGCGCTGCGGGCAGCCTGGCCGCCGCTGCGGCATCATCGTTTCAGTGACGGTCGATCGAAGCATTCAGCATTTGGACATGCGTGCCGATGTCGTGCAATCGCGCCTCTAGCGAATCGGTTCGTCATGCAGGCGCACGCAGGACCGCAAGTGGGCAACGGTGCGAGCGGGGCCGCTCAAGGGCTGAGCTCGGGGATAAAGGCGCACGCAGTCCGCAAAGCGCGTCGATCACGTGGCCTCTGGCAATGGCGACTACTAGAATCCACCGGCGTTACGAGACGCTTCTGACTTGCCGCTCGTCCGGAGCAAAGCGCAACAACCGCGAGAGCTTTTCGCGCTCGATCGGCTTATGCATGGCCACGATATTTCTGAAACGGCTGTCGATGCCTTCCGGACCATATCCGGTCACGAAAATGAACGGAATTCTCAGGTCAACCAGCAGCTCGGCGGCCGGGTAGATCATTTCGCCGTTCAAATTGACGTCCATCACCGCGGCATCAAAATCTCTGGTGCGGATCGCCTCCAACGCCTCGGGGACGCTCGTGCAAGGGCCGACCACCTCAAATCCAATCTCTTCGAGCATTTCCGAGAGCGCCAGCGCGACCAGGGACTCGTCCTCCACGACCAGGACCCGGTTGCCGCGAAGCTCCAGCGGCTGAATGCCTGCGTCGGTTTCCGGCGGCCGGCCTCCGGACGAGACGAAAAGCGACCCGTTTTGGTTGGGGATCGACATCGTGCATTTCAGCCCCTGGACCCGCCAGTCGAACTGCACGTGACCGCCAAGCTGCTGCTCGATACTGGCTGCGATGATGCGCGAGCCGAAGCCTTTGCGGGTGGGTGCTGTGACCGGCGGTCCCTGGCTTTCCAGCCAGGTGAGGTCAAGGTCTCCGATTGCGCTCCAGCTCACCGAAAGACAGCCTGCCGGCGACGACAGCGCGCCGTATTTCGCGGCATTGGTCGCAAGCTCGTGTAGGGCCAGCGCCAACGTCTGCGCCGCAGAAGGATGCAAGACGATTTCCGGCCCGCGAAGTTCGATCTTCGCAGTGTGGTAGGGTGCAAGCTCCTTTTCGATAAGCCCGCGAAAACTTGCGCCGACCCACTGCGACTGCGCGATGACATTGTGCGCCGTCGACAGTGCCCGTATCCGCCCTTCGATCGAAGCCACATAGGATTCGTGGCATTGCGCCTTGGTGAGCCTGACGATCGACTGGACGACAGCGAGAACGTTCTTGGCACGATGGTCGACTTCCCGGGCCAGCAGGTTCTGCCGCTCCTCCGCATTCTTCCGGTCGGTGATGTCGATGGTCACTCCACTGATGCGGTTGCCGAGCCTCTCGGCGCCTGCGGCCACGCCGATACACCAGCGCGTCTCCCCGTCGGGCCTCAAGACGCGAAATTCATCATGCAGCGGCTGACCGTGTGCGATCAGCCGCTCGATCGCGATCTGCATCTTGATCCAGTCGTCGGGATGGACGAGGCGCCGGATATTCTCCGAGGTCGGGCGAAACTCATTCGGGTCGACTCCGAAAATGCGGTACTGCCCCTCATCCCAGCTATACTCGTTGGCGACCCGGTCCCACTCCCAGGAGCCCATATGGCCGGCCGCCAGCGCGAGGCTGCGACCCCGCTCGCTTTCGCGCAGCTTGGCCGCCGCTGCCTCGACTTCCGCGGTCCGCTCCGCCACACGCTGCTCGAGGTCCGCATTGAGCGCTTCGAGTTCCCGCGTCTTGCGGTAAAGCTCGCAGAAGATCCGCACCTTGGCTCGCAGGACTTCGGGCACGACCGGGACCGGTACATAATCGACCGCTCCCATTTCATAGCCGCGCAGACGGTCCATGTCGGACAGAAGAATCGCGGAAATGAATATGATGGCCGTCTTCTGGAAGCGCGGATGCTCGCGGATCATCGCAGCGAGCTGGAAGCCATCCAGATCCGGCATGCACACGTCGACCAAAATGACTGCGATTTCCGATCTCAGGAGATGTTCCAGCGCCTCGCGGCCAGAGGCGGCGCGCAGCAAATTTTCCCCGAGGCCCTGGAGAATGGCCTCGTAGGTCAGCAGCTTCCCGGGCTGATCATCTACCAGCAGGATATTGACGCGACCTTCTGAATCCATGCGTCGCGTCCGTTACCGATGAAGCCACATGCGAAGCGCGGACAGGAGTTGCTCCGTATTGACCGGCTTTGCCAGATAATCGGACGCGCCGGCTTCGAGACATTTTTCGCGATCGCCCTTCATCGCCTTTGCCGTCAGGGCGATGATCGGCAGCCGCTGATAAGCCGGCTGTTCGCGGATCGCCGCCATGGTCTGGTAACCGTCCATATGCGGCATCATGATGTCCATCAGGACGATGGCGATTTCGGGCTTGGCGGCGACGAGTTCGATCGCTTCGCGACCCGTCGTTGCGGTCAGCACGTGCATGCCGCGCCGCTCCAGCACGCTGCTGAGAGCGAAAATGTTCCGCGCGTCGTCGTCCACAAGCAAGACCGTCCGGCCGATCAGGTCCTCGTCGGAACTGTTCAGGCGCTCCAGCATGCGCTGCTTTTCCGCCGGCAAATTCGTAACGACGCGGTGCAAAAACAACGCGGTTTCGTCCAGCAGCCGCTCAGGCGATTCCACGCCCTTTACGACGATGCTACGCGCCATTGCGTGCAGACGGGAATCCTCATCTGATGTCAGCTCACGTCCGGTAAACACCACCACCGGAACATCTACCAGTTCCGGGTCGGCGCGGATTTCATCCAGCACGTCGAAGCCGCTCATGTCCGGCAGGCGAAGATCGAGGACCACGCAGTCGCACGCCGTATTGCGCAGCGTGCTCAACGCGTCCCCGCCGGTGTCGACCGAAAGAATCTCAATATCGTCGTGGCCGAGAAGTTCTCTGATGCTCATTTGCTCTGCGGCATTGTCCTCGACCACGAGCAGCCGCTTGCGCCGCGGCTGCGCATAGTCCTTGATCTTGCGCAGCGCATCTTGAACGCCTTCCGCGGTTGTGGGCTTGGTTACAAAGGCGAACGCGCCCTGCGACAGCGCATGCTGACGGTCCTCGTCCTGCGTGATGACCTGGACCGGGATGTGCCGCGTGAGCGGATCTTGCTTAAGCTGGCTCAGCACGGTCCAGCCCAGCATGTCGGGCAGGAACACGTCGAGAGAAACCGCCGTCGGTTGATATTGCTTGGCGAGGTCAAGCGCGTCTGCGCCGCGGGTGGCCAGCAGCGCCTTGAAGCCATTATCGCGCGCCAGATCGAGCAGGATCCGGGCGTAATGCGGATCGTCCTCGACGATCAGGAGGATGGAATCGCCGGGCTCGATCGTCAGCCGATCGTCCGGAACCTGCTCGACCGGGCGTTCGGCGATCGCCGGTGGCAGAGACGGCATCGCCGGGGTTTGGGTCTCGCCCTTGCGCGCCGCACCACCACGCATGTCCGTGGAGGAACCGGCATATTTCTGCGGAAGATAAAGCGTGAACGTGCTTCCCTGGCCAGGCACGCTGCGAAGCTGGATCTCGCCGCCAAGCAGGCCTGCGAGTTCGCGGCTGATGGCAAGACCTAGCCCGGTGCCGCCGAATTTACGGCTGGTCGAGGCATCCGCCTGCTGGAACGCTTCGAAAATGATCTTCTGCTTTTCCGGCGCGATCCCAATCCCCGAATCGCTGACCTCGAAGGCGACAACCGCCGGCGCGGCACCGAGCACAGGGTGATCCGGATTCCAGCCGGTAGCCGGCGAGCCAACCGACAGTCTCACGCCGCCCTTCTCAGTGAATTTGAAGGCGTTCGACAAAAGGTTCTTCAAAACCTGCTGCAGGCGCTTGGCGTCAGTGGTGATCGTCTTGGCAAGATGGGAGTCGAGTTGAAGCTCGAATGTCAACTGGCGCGCTTCCGCCTCGTGCCGGAATGGCCGGGCCACGGAGTCGAGGAGATTGGACACCAGAACCTCTTCAGCATCGACGGTAACGGTGCCGGATTCGATCTTGGACAAGTCGAGAATGTCGCTGATGAGATTCAGCAGATCGGTACCGGCGCCGTGGATCGTGCGCGCGAATTCGACCTGGCGCGCCGTCAAGTTGCCGTCCGGATTTTCGGTCAGTTGCTGGCCAAGAATGAGGATACTGTTCAGCGGAGTCCTTAATTCGTGCGACATGTTGGCGAGGAATTCGGATTTGTATTTCGAGGTCAGCGCCAGTTCCGATGCCTTTTCTTCGAGCGCCCGCCGCGCCTGCTCGATCTCCTGGTTCTTTCGCTCGACCTCAACATTGCGTTCGGCAAGCTGCTGCGCCTTCTGTTCCAGCTGATCGTTGGTGAGCTGCAATTCCACCTGTCGCGACTGCAACTCGCCTGCCAGTTCCTGCGACTGCTTGAGCAGCCCCTCGGTCTGCATCGTGGCCTCGATCGAGTTCAGCACGATGCCGATACTCGTGGTCAGCTGTTCGAGGAAGGTGATCTGCAGATCGGTGAAATTCGTGGTCGACGCGAGTTCGATGACCGCCTTGACCTGGTTTTCGAACAGTACGGGAAGCACGATGACATTGGTCGGAACGATCTTGAACAGAGCCGACCCGATCGGCACCGCATAATTCGGCATGTCGGTGATCAGCATGCGCCGCTTGTCCGCCGCGCATTGCCCGACCAGACCTTCGCCAACCCTGAGAACGGGCGGATGGCCGGCAACCCCGTCATCGGCGTAAGCCGACAGCAGGCGCAGAATGCGAGTTTCCTCGCTTTCGAGCTGATAGATGACTCCCTGCTGCGCATTCACCAACGGCGTCAATTCCGACAGCAGCAGCCGGCCCACGGTCGCAAGGTCGCGCTGCCCTTGCAGCATGTTGGTGAATTTGGCGAGATTGGTCTTGAGCCAGTCCTGCTCGGTATTGCGGTCGGTGGTCAGCCGCAGATTGCCGATCATCGTATTGATGTTGTCTTTCAGCTCCGCCACCTCGCCGCGCGCATCAACCTGGATCGAGCGCGTCAGGTCGCCCTTGGTCACCGCAGTCGCCACCTCGGCGATCGCTCGGACCTGGGTGGTCAGATTAGCCGCTAGCAGGTTCACATTGCCGGTCAGGTCCTTCCACGTGCCGGCCGCGCCTGGCACATTGGCCTGGCCGCCAAGACGGCCCTCGACGCCGACCTCGCGCGCCACCGTCGTCACCTGATCGGCAAAAATCGCCAGCGTGTCGGTCATGTTGTTGATGGTTTCGGCCAACGCCGCGACCTCGCCCTTCGACTTGACGGTCAGATTTTGCTTGAGATCGCCGTTGGCAACCGCGGTCACCACTTTGACGATGCCGCGCACCTGCTCGGTCAGGTTCGCCGCCATCACGTTCACGGTGTCAGTGAGATCTTTCCAGGTTCCGGCGACGCCCGGCACCTGCGCCTGTCCGCCGAGCTTGCCCTCGGTGCCGACCTCGCGTGCAACGCGCGTCACCTCCGATGCAAAGGCGTTGAGCTGATCCACCATCGTGTTGATGGTGTTCTTGAGTTCCAGGATTTCACCCTTCACATCGACGGTGATCTTGCGCGACAGGTCGCCGCGCGCCACCGCCGTCGTCACCTCGGCGATATTGCGAACCTGGGTGGTGAGATTCGCCGCGAGAAGGTTGACATTGTCGGTGAGGTCCTTCCAGGTGCCGGCCGCGCCGGGCACATTGGCTTGGCCGCCGAGCCGGCCCTCGGTGCCGACCTCGCGCGCAACGCGCGTCACTTCGCCCGCGAACGAGCGAAGCTGGTCCATGGTCGTGTTGAGCGTTTCCTTCAGCTGAAGCAGTTCGCCGCGCACGTCGACGGTGATCTTCTTTGACAGATCGCCGCTCGCGATGGCCGCTGCCACCTCGGCGATATTGCGCACCTGAGCCGTCAGGTTGGAGGCCATGAAGTTGACGTTATCGGTCAGGTCCTTCCAGATGCCGGCAACGTCCGGCACCTGGGCCTGGCCGCCCAGCTTGCCTTCGGTACCGACCTCCCGCGCAACGCGCGTCACCTCACCCGCGAAGGCATTGAGCTGGTCCACCATCGTGTTGATAGTGTTCTTAAGCTCGAGGATCTCGCCTTTCACGTCGACGGTGATCTTGCGAGACAGGTCGCCGCGCGCGACCGCCGTCGTGACCTCCGCGATGTTTCGCACCTGGCCGGTCAGGTTCGAGGCCATCGAATTCACATTGTCGGTCAGATCCTTCCAGGTGCCACCCACGCCCGGCACATTGGCCTGGCCGCCGAGCCGGCCTTCGGTGCCGACCTCCCGCGCAACGCGCGTCACCTCGCCGGCGAAGCGGTTGAGCTGGTCGACCATGGTGTTGACCGTTTCCTTCAGCTGAAGGATTTCGCCGCTGGCGTCGACGGTGATCTTTTTCGACAGATCGCCGCCTGCGATCGCGGTCGCCACATCGGCGATGTTGCGCACCTGACCAGTCAGGTTCGACGCCATCGAATTCACATTGTCGGTGAGGCCCTTCCAGGTGCCGGCGACGCCCGATACTTGCGCCTGGCCGCCAAGCTTACCTTCGGTGCCGACCTCGCGCGCAACGCGCGTGACTTCCGCTGCGAATGCATTGAGCTGGTCCACCATCGTGTTGATGGTCTCGGCAAGCTGGAGGATTTCACCGGAGACGTTGACGGTGATCTTCTTTGACAGATCGCCCTGCGCCACTGCCGTCGCCACCTCGGCGATGTTACGCACCTGCCCGGTCAGGTTCGAGGCCATCGAGTTGACATTGTCGGTCAAGTCCTTCCAGGTGCCGGCCACGCCTCGCACCACCGCCTGACCGCCAAGCTTGCCCTCGGTACCGACCTCGCGCGCCACGCGCGTCACTTCCGATGCGAAGGCGTTGAGCTGATCGACCATCGTGTTGATGGTGTCCTTCAGTTCCAGGATTTCGCCGCGGACATCGACCGTGATCTTCTTCGACAAGTCGCCATTAGCGATCGCCGTGGATACTTCGGCGATATTGCGCACCTGGGCGGTCAGGTTCGACGCCATCGAGTTGACGCTGTCGGTCAGATCCTTCCAGGTGCCAGCGACGCCCAGCACGTTCGCCTGGCCGCCAAGCCGGCCCTCGGTGCCGACTTCACGCGCGACGCGTGTCACTTCCCCGGCAAACGCATTAAGCTGATCGACCATCGTGTTGACGGTTTCCTTCAGCTGCAGGATTTCGCCGCTGGCATTCACCGTGATTTTCTTTGACAGATCGCCGCCGGCAATGGCGGTCGCCACATCGGCGATATTGCGGACCTGTGCCGTGAGATTGCCGGCCATCGAATTGACGCTGTCAGTCAGGTCCTTCCAGGTTCCGGCGACGCCCGGCACCTGTGCCTGACCGCCGAGCTTGCCCTCGGTGCCGACCTCGCGCGCCACGCGCGTGACTTCCGAAGCGAAAGCGTTGAGCTGGTCGACCATCGTGTTGATGGTGTCTTTCAGTTCCAGCACCTCGCCCTGCACATCCACGGTGATCTTGCGGGACAGGTCGCCACGCGCGACGGCCGTCGTCACCTGGGCGATGTTGCGGACCTGGGTGGTGAGATTGCCGGCCAGCAGATTGACGTTGTCGGTCAGATCCTTCCAGGTGCCGGCGACGCCCGGCACAATGGCCTGGCCGCCGAGCTTGCCGTCGGTGCCGACCTCGCGGGCGACGCGCGTCACTTCCGAGGCGAAGGATCGCAGCTGATCGACCATCGTGTTGATGGCTTCCTTCAGCTGCAGGATTTCGCCGCGCACGTCGACCGTGATCTTCTTCGACAGGTCGCCATTGGCGACCGCGATCGTCACCTCCGCGATGTTCCGAACCTGTCCCGTGAGGTTCGACGCCATTGAGTTCACGCTTTCGGTCAGGTCCTTCCAGACGCCGGTGACCTCCAGAACCTGCGCTTGCCCGCCGAGCTTGCCTTCGGTGCCGACCTCGCGCGCAACGCGTGTCACCTCGGACGTGAACACGCCGAGCTGCTTGATCATGGTGTTCACAATGTTGGCGGACCGCAGGAACTCGCCCCGCAGCGGGCGCCCGTCGACCTCGATCCGGACCGTCCGCAACAGATTGCCCTGGGCGACCGCTGCAACGGCCTGCGTCACTTCGGTCGTCGGCCAGAGGAGGTCGTCGATCAGCGTATTGACCGAGCTCTCCATCTCTCCCCAGGCGCCGCCCAATGGACCAAACCTGACACGATGCTTTGCCTTGCCCTCGCGGCCGACGATTTGTCCGGCCTGTTCGAGCTCACGCGCCATGCGTTCGTTGGCGGCGACAATCTCGTTGAAGGTGTCCGCGATTTTCCCCTCGATGCCGACCGCATCGATGGGCAGACGAACCGTGAAGTCTCCCGCCCGCACCGCCTGCAACACGCGAAGCAGGTCCGCCAGCATCGGGGAACTGGTAGCGGGAACGCGCGTGTCCTTGCCGGTCGCCGCAATATCAACTGCCGACATGCGTTCCCTCCGGGCCGACGTCACGTGCACGAGGAACGCGCCGCCACCGGGTCATTGATGCGAGAATGAACGAGCAAAGAGGCTGGCGCTCGGAAGCGTCCACTTGCGCGTATCCACCCATCGCGACTCCCCTCTAGGCCGGCTTAACGAGGCCGGCGCCACGCCGCCGAGGGCGCTGAAACCCCAAGAAAACGCTTACCCGGGTAGCAAGTTCCCTCGGCGACAGCTTTTTCTGTGCGACAATTGGGAGCGGAAAAGATGGGTTGCCCGGCCCGCCTTTTCCCGGATAAAGCCGCACTATCATGCTGGGGACAGATCTGTGACGGATGACAGGGCGCTCGCCTTCATCCAACGTCACCTCAAATCGGTCTGGGCGCTGGAACTGCTCCTGCTCTTTCACGATCATCCTGAGCGGGAATGGCGGCGCGATGCTCTCGTGCGGGAGCTTCGCGGCAGTGACGCGGTGGTGAACGAAGCGCTGAACCAGCTCAGGGCGGCCAGTCTCTTGGCGGAGACACCGGAGCGCCTGTTCAAGTACCACCCTGCGGATCAGGAACTGGGGAATATCGTCGCCGATGTCGCCCAGATCTATTCGACGCGTCCGGTCGCAGTGATCAAGGCGATATCGGGCTCTCCGAGCGAAAAGCTCAAGATCTTCTCCGATGCCTTCAAGATTAGGGATACCTAATCATGGCCGCCACCGTTTACGCTTTGTGTGTATTGGCCAGCGGCGCCTGCGCAGTCCTGTTGTTCCGCCACTATCTGTCGCGGCGCTCGAAGCTCCTGTTGTGGAGTGCCTGCGCGTTTTCGCTGCTTGCGCTCAACAATCTGTTTGTTTTCTTCGATATCGTTCTGTTTCCCACCACCGACTTCTCCTTCTTCCGGACCGCTTCCTCGCTCGGAGCCGTGGGAACGCTCCTCTACGGCTTCATCTGGGAGCTCGATTGAAGCCATGGCCGATTTCCTGTCCGGCATAATCACCATGGGCTTCCTGATATCGGCCCTGTTCTTTCTGCGTTTCTGGTGGCGCACAAGCGACGGCCTGTTTGCCGCCTTTGCCCTCGCCTTTCTGCTGTTCGCACTCAATCAAGCCCTAATCACAGGGATCGAAACCTCGCGTGACGAGAAAAGTCTGGTTTACCTTTTGAGACTGGCCGGATTTGCGCTGATCATTGCAGCTGTCGTCCGGAAGAATGTCCGGCCGAACTAACTGGCCCTGCAGTTCGGCCCTAACAATGCCCGCCTCTGCCTCGCTCTACGCACCTGTTGGTAGCAGGATGGACTGTTTCCGGCGCGTTCAGATCGCTTCCTCGCGACGGCGCTTGCCTTTGTCCGGCTGCTGGTCCTCCCGCTTAATGAAGCTGATCTCGCCGTTGCTTTCGAGGCAGGCGCTCCTCACATCCGTGATGCTCTCGATGCCTTGCTGACGCGCCTGGCTGCGCAACTCCTCGGCGCTGATCATCTCCCGGCGCATATTGTGGCGCAGCATCTTGCCGTCGCGTACCAGCGCGATCGGCGCCGGCTTGAGCAGCCATCCGAAGAACCGGCTGTGATAACCGAGCCAGTCGAGCGCGAAGTCCCAGAACACAATGGTGAGGACGAGCACGACGCCTTCGGTGATCGATCCGTAGTCCTTGGCGAAGGCATTCTGCGCGGCATCGGCGATCAATACGATGACAAGGATGTCCGCAAGCCCGATCGCCGACGATTGCCGTCCGACGATAAAGCGGAAAATCAGAAACAGGCCAAGATACATCAGCGTCCCGCGAACGATCATCTCGGCGACGGAATGGGTGGGGACGAACAGCTCGCGCCATTCGACATTGACGAGTGCATCCAGCATACCTTGCGACCTTCTTGTTCGGCGGCATTGTCCCAAGCGGGCAGAATCATTCTGGTTCCGCCGCGCATTTTCGACCTGAACAATTTGTTCCGCCGCGCGTTAGGGCAATCGACTGCCACATTCCGATCTGGGGAGGCCGTTTGGAACACTCCGTCCGGCGACCTGCAGTGCGGTTTCTCGATCCTGCTCCGGCGAGCGCGCTTGCGGTGGCGCTTGGGCTTGCAGTCGTCGTCCCCTTCGTCACTCTGGGTCCCCTGTCGGCGCACATGCTGGTGCATATCGTGACCATGAGCATTGTCGCTCCGGTGGCGGCGGCCGGGTGGGCGCTGCTGGGGCCGCAGCGCGCCGCCGGCGGTTCTGAATTGTGGGCCGCCACGACGCTGCAGGTCGCGGTGTTATGGGCCTGGCATGTGCCCGCGGCGCATCGAATCGCATCGTTCTCGGCCGTCGGCAGCTTCGCGATGCATGCCACTCTCCTCGCGGCCGCATTCTGGTTTTGGCTGTCGCTGATCCGCCTTCGCCCTGCCGACCAGTGGCAGGGCATTCTCGCCTTGTTGATTACCGGCAAGCTCGCCTGTCTGCTGGCGGGCCTCCTGGTGTTTGCGCCGCGCCCGCTCTTCGCTCATCACCATCATGCAAGTGATGCTCTCGATGATCAGCACCTCGCCGGTCTGCTGATGATCGTCGCCTGCCCAGCGAGCTATGTGCTCGCCGGCGTGTTGATGGCGACCCGCCTGGTCGGCCTCATGCAGATCGCGCAGCGCGGCCGATGATCATGCGCCGGGCGATGAGGCGTTTCGTGTTGACGGTTGGAGCGACTCTTTTGGTGCTGGCGGCCGGAGGCTTTCTGTTCGCATGGTCCGGCCTCTACAATATCGCGGCGAGCCGGGGTCACTGGGCCATCGTCGAATGGATGCTGCGCTTCGGCATGACCAATTCGGTCGAGCTGCACGCCGTCGCAATCGACCCGCCGGATCTGCACGATCGGGACCTGGTCACGCTCGGAGGCAACCATTATCGCGGCGGCTGCGCCTATTGCCACGGCGCCCCGGGCGCGAAAGCCAATCCCGTCTCGCAAGCCGCACTGCCCCCGCCGCCCGACCTGAGCGCCGTGTCCGACAATTGGAACGACAGCCAGCTGTTCTGGATCGTCAAACACGGCATCAAATATACCGGCATGCCAGCGTGGGTCTCCCAAAACCGCGATAGCGAGGTCTGGGCGGTGGTCGCATTCCTCAAGGCAATGAAGACCATGAGCCCGGATCAGTATCGGGCGCTGCAGCCCGACCCACCGCCTTCCGCACCGGCAGTGGAGCGCGAGGCCATCGCGAGTTGCGGCGGATGCCACGGCATTCCCGGAGAACGACCGCGGACCGGACTTGTGCCGGTGCTCGATGGCCAGAAGCGCGACTATCTGATCGCGGCGCTCGAGGATTATGCGAACGGCGCGCGCGAAAGCGGCATGATGCAGCCGATCGCCAGCGATCTCGCGCCGGCGACCATTGGCGCACTGGCCGCCTATTATGCAGATCGGCCGCCGCTAGAGCCGGCCGATGGCATTTCGGAAGCCGATGCCGAGGCCGGCCGCGCCCTGGCGATCGCAGGGCTGCCGGAAGCGGGCATTCCCGCCTGTAACACCTGCCACGCGGGCGATGCGCTGCCATCCTATCCGCGGCTGGCGGGACAAAGCGCAAGCTATCTGGCCGCTCAACTGCGGTTTCTGAAAGCGGGGGCACGCGGCAGCAGTGGGCGCTCTGCGATCATGACCTCGATCGCACAGCGGCTCTCCGAGCCGCAGATCGACGCCGCCGCGGCCTTCTATGCATCGTCGATGCCGGAGCAAGCCGCGAGATGAAGGGCATCCGGCCTTACCTCGTGATCACCTGCAGCATCGCGCTCGCGGGATGCGAAGGCACGCAGTCGGCGCTCGATCCGCACGGGCCTGCCGCTGCGAGGATCGCGATCCTGACGTGGTTTCTGCTTGGCCTCGCAACCGCGGTGCTGGGGCTCGTGATTGCCGCGACATGGCTCGCGATCGGCGGCCCCGATTCCGTACGCGGGTGGCTGGGGCGGCAGCGGACGGTCGTCGCCGGCGGCATCGTTTTCCCAACGGTCGTTCTCAGCGGCCTTCTGATCTACGGCCTCTGGCTGATGCGCGCGGACGCATCCACCTCAACTCCGGATCTGCGGATCGCCGTCACCGGAGAACAATGGTGGTGGCGCGTCACGTACCATCTCGGCGACGGACGCGCGATCGAGAGCGCCAATGAAATCCGCATGCCGGTCGGCCGCACCGTCGCGCTGACGCTTACATCGCCGGATGTGATCCACAGCCTCTGGATCCCGAGCCTCGCCGGGAAGGTCGACTTGATCCCGGGGCGCTCCACCACGCTGCGGCTGAAGGCTGACCGCGCCGGAATCTATCGCGGGGCTTGCGCCGAATATTGCGGCGGCCCGCATGCGCTGATGGCGCTGCACGCGGTGGCAATGCCGGCACAGGACTTCGCAAGCTGGTTCAGCGCGCACGGAGCCACTTTGCCGGCGCTCGACGACGCGCAAACACGCGGCGGTCAGCTCTTTCTTTCGGCAGGGTGCGGCGGCTGTCATGCCATCGATGGGACCGAGGCGCGCGGCATCATCGGGCCGAACCTGACTGATCTCGGATCGCGCCAAACGATCGGTGCCGGACTGCTCCCGGTGTCGCGGGAGAACGTCGCCCGGTTCGTGGCCCGCGGTCAGCACCTGAAACCCGGCAACCGGATGCCGCAATTCGACATCTTCAGCGACGAACAACTGAGCGACCTCGCCTCCTATCTCCTGGCGCCGAAACAGTCGGAGCCGCATGACTGACACCGCCATATCGGACTATCCAAATCCGCTGCCGCGCCCGGCGTCCGAACTGGCAAATCTGGAGCGTGCCTGGGCGCTGCCGCGCGGATTGCGCATCCTGACCGCGGTAAACAACACCGTCATTGGCTATTTCTACATCGGGACGGCGTTTCTGTTCTTCCTGCTCGCCGGCATTCTCGCACTTCTGATCCGACTGCAACTTGCAGTGCCGAGCAACACGTTCCTCAGCCAGGAAACCTACAACCAGATATTCACCATGCATGGCACGGTGATGATGTTCCTGTTCGCCGTGCCGGTGGTCGAGGCAATGGGCGTGATGCTCCTGCCGCAGATGCTGGGGGCGCGCGACCTGCCGTTCCCGAGACTGTCGGCTTTCGCATTCTGGGCCTATTTTGTCGGCGGGCTGGTGTTCTTCTCCACGCTCTTTTTCGATCTCGCGCCGGACGGCGGATGGTTCATGTATCCGCCGCTGACCAGCACCCGATTCTCTCCGGGGGTGGGCGCGGATTTCTGGCTGCTCGGCATCGGCTTCATTGAGATATCGGCAATCGCGGGCGCGATCGAGATCATTGTCGGTGTGCTTCGCACGCGCGCACCCGGGATGTCGCTGCAAAAAATGCCGATCTTCGCATGGGCCATGCTGGTCTTTGCGGGAATGATCGTGGTCGCCTTTCCGGCCGTCATCCTTGCGACCATGATGCTCGAACTGGAGCGGGCTTTCGGCTGGCCATTCTTCATTGCGGACAAGGGTGGCGACCCGCTGTTGTGGCAGCACCTGTTCTGGTTCTTCGGGCATCCAGAGGTCTACATCATCTTTCTCCCGGCGGCCGGGATGGCCTCGATGATCATCCCGACCATGGCTCGCACGCCGCTGGTTGGTTACGAACTGATCGTTGTCGCGCTCATCGCTACCGGCTTCTTCAGCTTTGGCCTGTGGGTGCACCACATGTTCACGACCGGCATCCCGGCAATCTCGCTCGGCTTTTTTTCCGCTGCCAGCATGGCGGTGTCCCTGCCGAGTGGAATCCAGATCTTCGCCTGGATCGCAACGTTCGCCTCCGGCCGCCTGCGATTTCACACCCCCTCGCTGTTCGTGCTCGGATTCGTTTTCATCTTCACGCTTGGCGGCCTGACCGGCGTCATGGTGGCGATGGTGCCGTTCGACTGGCAGGCGCACGACACCTATTTCGTCGTCGCGCATTTCCATTATGTGCTGATCGGCGGGATGGTCTTTCCGCTCTTTGCGGCTTTCTATTACTGGACGCCGGCCTTCAGCCGTCACCCGCTGTCCGAGCGCACCGGCAAGATGGTTTTCGGCCTGATGTTCGTTGGGTTCAATGTCGCGTTCTTTCCAATGCATCTGACCGGGCTGCTCGGGATGCCGCGCCGCGTCTATACCTATCCGGCCGAACTTGGCTGGGGCACGCTCAACATGATCTCCACCGTCGGCGCGTTCATGTTTGCGGCGGGCGTCCTGGTGTTTGTGGTGGATCTGTTGCGGCGCTTTCGCCCGACCATGTCGGACAGCGCCGGCAATATCTGGCAGGCGGGGACGCTCGAATGGCTGCCGAACGGTGCGTATGCGGCGCGCAGCGTTCCGCGCGTCACCGACCGCGATCCGCTCTGGTCCGAACCCGGATTA
>Ga0180215_1003034_pt1 | contig 16270 bp, 13 predicted proteins | sample eDN3rd37CBELigBY_FD_128871 | JGI IMG/M metagenome (GOLD analysis project Ga0180215, IMG submission 128871) | Enriched backyard soil microbial communities from Emeryville, California, USA - eDNA 3rd pass 37_C BE-Lig BY (version 2) (version 2) | ecosystem: Environmental > Terrestrial > Soil >...
ACTGTCTATTTTTCGGCCACACTGTTGCCTCTTCCGTATTTTGCGGATATGCTTGGCGGCACAGAGGAGGACTATTCTATCAAGATTCCTTCGTTATTTTCAAAAGAACAAGCGGACGTATTCATTCAACCATTATCTACGCGGTATCATGACCGAGATCATACGAAAAAAACATTGATTGAGATGCTTTCAAAGCTCGTTCAGGAGCGAAGCGGAAATTACCTCATTTTCTTTCCTTCCTACCACTATATGAAAAATGTCTATGAAGAACTTTTAACACACTACCCAGATCTTCCAACCATCATCCAAAATAAAAAAATGGGCGAGGAGGAAAGGGAGCAATTCTTGGAGAATTTTAAAGGAGGAAAGAACCAAACTCTCCTCGGCTTTGCTGTTTTAGGTGGAATTTTCTCTGAAGGGATTGACTTAAAAGGAGACAGGCTAAACGGCGTGGTTGTAGTAGGAGTCGGACTCCCGCAAGTTTGTCTAGAACGAAACATTATGAAGGATTATTTTCAATCAACAGGAAAGAATGGATATGATTACGCCTATACCTACCCAGGAATCAATAAGGTGATTCAAGCAGGAGGAAGATTAATTCGGTCTGAGACCGATTCAGGCACAATTGTCCTAGTCGACGACCGGTTTCTTACCCCCAAATACCAACAACTTTTACCAGTAGAATGGGAAGATTTTAAGACGATATGAAGAGAAGCGGGTCGCCGTCCTCTTGTTTTTTATTAAAAAGAAGATAAGGCACGTCCCCACATGTTCACTTAGGAGGAATAGTATGACGTATGAAGAAATCATGCAGAAACTTGAAGAATTAGGTTCTGAGCAAACAAAGAAAATTTATCACAATCATGGGGTAAAGGAACCTTATTTCGGCGTGAAGATCGGCGATTTGAAAAAGCTTGTAAAATATGTGAAAAAGGATCATGAATTGGCGCTGAAATTATATGATTCTGGTAATCATGATGCGATGTATTTAGCTGGACTTTCTGTTAAACCAAAATTAATCTCAAAAGAAACTCTACAAGATTGGGTGAAAAAAGCTTACTGGTATATGATTGCTGAATATACAGTTGCCCAAGTTGCAGCGGAAAGTGAGTATGCCCTTGAATTGGCAAGAGAATGGATGAATGCAGAAGATGAAATGGTTGCAGTCGCAGGCTGGAGTGCATATTCTAACTATTTATCCATTACTCCCGATGATGAAATGGACATCGACGAAATTAGATCCTTGTTGGAGAAAGTGAAAAACACAATCCATGAGGAGCGAAATCGGGTTCGTTATGTCATGAATTCGTTTGTGATTTCGGTTGGTTCGTATGTACCTGAATTAACACAAGAAGCGAAACAAGTAGGAGAAGAGATTGGAAAGGTGCATGTTGACGTTGGAAATACGGCTTGTAAGGTTCCTCTGGCGAAGGAGTATATTAGCAAGGTAGAGAAGATGAACCGGGTTGGGTTAAAGCGGAAGACATGTATTTGCTAGGATAGAAAGAAGCAAAGGGAATCCCCCTTTGCTTTTTTCATGTCGCGAGGGTTCATCCCCACGCTCACTTTTTGCATTTAAACGTTTACTAAATCAGGTTTCTTCTTGTAGCTATAAAATCCTTCGCCAGTTGCAATTCCAAGTTTTCCTTTGTCGATATACTCCGTTTTCAATAACTCTGCTACTTTTACAAATTGTGGATTTCCTGTTTCTGCTTTTGCTTTTGCGATGTTATAAGCAGTTGTAATCCCAATGATATCTAAAGTCGCAAATGGTCCTTTTGGTGCACCTGTGGCAATTTGCCATGTTTTATCAATCGATTCCACATCGGAAATTTCATTTACTAGAAGGAGCTCGGCGGCTTCTAACAAAGGAACCAAAAGGGAGTTTAAAATATACCCTGGTTGTTCTTTATGTAACGGGAGGGCCACCATGCCAATTGCCTTGGCAAACTCTAGCATATCGTCAAACACTTCTGGATCTGTCCCAGGATGTTTCATGACTTCAGCTGTGTTGCTAACCCAAATTTGGTTGGCAAAATGTAAGGCCAAGAACTTTTTAGGACGGCCAGTTTCTTCCGCAAATTGACTAGGCAATAGAGTAGAAGAATTGGTCGCAAAAATGGTCTTTTCAGGCGCAACTTGTCCTAGTTTCTTGTAAAAATCAGATTTAATTTGAACAACTTCAGGAACGGCTTCGATTACAAGGTCCGCTTCTGCGACCGCAAGTGATAAGTCGCTGTAGAAAGAGAGGCGGTTAAAAGCTTGATCGACTTCTTCCTCTGAAACTTTGAAATGTTTTTGGTAGCGCGGCTTTAGTTTCGAAATTCGTTCTTGTGCTTTCTCCACTGCTTCCTCGTTCACATCGTATACAGCTACATCAAATCCTTTGAACGCAATTTGGAAAGCGATTTGACTCCCTAAAACGCCACATCCAGCAACAGTAATCTTCTTGTAATTCATATCCAATCTCCCCTTTGAAAACGATTACTTTCGTAAAATATTATTGCATTAAATTGAAAAAAAATGAAGAGGTTTGCTGAAATCTATTCTAATATTTTGAAATTTATCTATTTTTTGGTTGCTTTGGTTTGAGGTTGAGAAAAGATTTTACCATTGTTTCACAACCTGAATTTGAAAATAGACCGAAAAAGAGACAGTTCACACTTTAAAAGAATGAACTGTCTCTCCTTCTTTACCTCCAATATCCATTTGGTCTAATTGAAATAGGAACAGAGGGATTCGAATAGGGAAAAGCTTGGGGGAAGGTTTGGCCTAACGGTTGGATGTTGTAGTGAGTGCCTCCGATATTATAATACTGTGGATGCCCTGGGAAAATCGGTTGTCCCCATGCCCCAACTGTAGCGGGCGGATACCCTTGATACGTAACGGTACCATTCATTCCAGTAAAAATTGTGTACATGATTTCCTCCTCCTTCCAAACACTTCCATATTTTATGCGAGAGCGACAAGGAAAAGAGTTTGTCCTCAGCGAAAATAGTCGATTGAACTAATGAAAAATGCTTTATTTGATTCTATTTGTTCCTATAGAATAGAGGTATCTAACTTTAAGGGAGAGAAGAAGCATGAAAAGAATGACGTTTTGGGGTAGAGATGAGAACGATGAAAGGCTGTTGGTGGAGTGTTTGTTGGGGGTAAAAACCGCGACATGTACGCCTAAGGTCTGGTACGATGCTCTCCCAGAAGAAGAAGAAGGTGGGGTAGGAACTCAGTTTGAGGTACATACCAAAAAAGGCGTGCCTGCCTGCACAATCGAAATCACTGAAACATTGGAAATTCCTTTCGGGGAGATCAAAGGAGAAATCGGAGAAAAAATTGCCGCTGCGGAAAACTCGACATTGGATCAATTTATCAAGGACCATATCTTTTCTTGGAAAGAAGCACTTTCAGAAGAAGGCATAGAATTAAACCAGGATACAGTTATTGTGGTTGAATACTTTAAACTAGTAAACACCAAGATGGACTTTAAGGAGCTAGGTCATAAAATTGAGGTACTACTTTAGGGAAAAGGGACCACGTCCTAAGTTATTTTCTTTGAAAATTAAGATCGATTTTGTAATGAGTGTAATAGGTATGCTGATGTCGCACCCCGTGGACGGCTTTGATGAAACGATGGAGTTGTGGCTAGAGTAAATTAGTAGCTTAGGAGCAAGTTTGGTAGGGTTGCGTGGTACCGCTTGGGGTATATATTCCTGCTTAGGGAATATATATTCCCATTTTAGAAATATAACGTCTCTATCGGGGAATATAATGTCCCCCACAGGGAATATATTTTCTCCCTCGGGGAATATAGCGACGATAACGAATAAAAAACGCCCCCAACAGCCTTTTAAACCGTTTATTCAGTTAAAAATACCCCTCCAATAAGCGCGAAAAAGCCTCGTTTAGGTAAAAACGGGGCTTGTTTAACGCTGTTTATACGTAATTCGCTCTTTTTTACTACATTTGAACACACCAACCATTGCTGTGCACCAAGTTTGCGGTAAGAGACCAGCCATCTATATCCTAAAAGTAGCTAAATACCGCAAAAACTCTTGTTGATTAGTATGCTCGTATTTCATTATCGCATAGGTGGAGGCATCGGGCAAAGCAATGTGCTGGCAAGGGATTTCGACGAGCCTCCCTTCGAGCAATTCACGACGAACGGTCGAAATAGGAAGAAACGAGACGCCCAATCCCTCGGCAATAAACCGTTTTGTGATATGCACTTGCGACACCTTCATCATTCGAACGCTCGGATACTTTCTTTTGATGACAGTACTCAGAGAGTCCCAGTAGGCAGGATGGTTATGTGTGAGTAAGTAAGAAGAAGTTAAAATTTCTTCTTCATCATAAGGCGGAGCAGTTTCTTCGTCTCGTCCATCGTGAGGGGCAACAAAGATAACGCGGTCCTTATATAGTAGCTCAGAAACCAGTTGTTCATGGTGACTCGGCAAACAAGACAAGCCAATATCCACGTCTTCCTTCCACACAGCGTCCTCAATTTTATCTGACTCAAGAATTTTCACTTCGATTTCTACTTCTGGATGTTGATCTAAGTAGGTTTTCAATACATAAGGCAAGATGGTATCGGCAATCAGTGGGGAGATGGCAATCGAAAATTTGGTGGAGTAGCCTTGCGTATAAGCATTTAAATCTTCTAGCCCTTTTTCATATGCGTTAATCACGCGCCGGGCATGAAGTAGAAACTTTCTTCCTTCTTCCGTCAATTTCACCCGCTTTCCTTCTCTCAGAAAAAGCTCCACCCCTAATTCTTTTTCTAGTAGTTTAATATGAACCGAAACAGAAGGCTGTGAGATGTATAATTGCTCAGCCGTTTTACGAAAGTTTCCTAGATCGGCAGCCGTAATAAAGGTGGTTAACCAACTAAACTCCATATAGATCACCCTAATTAAAATAATGAATGATTTCATTTAATATCATTTAATGTTCTTAATTATCTTAATTGTATATGATAATAGCAAAAGATGGAAGGAGAGGAGTTATATGATCCAACCAGGGTTAAAAGGGGTCGTTGCAACAGAAACAAAGATCAGCCATATAGACGGAGAGAAAGGGAGATTAATCTATCGCGGGTATGAAGTGAAGGAATTAACCGAACACGATTCCTTCGAAGAAGTCGCCTATTTATTATGGTTTGGCGTACTACCTACGACAAAGGAACTCACCAAATTTAATGAGGAACTAAAAAGCCATCGTACACTATCATCCTATTTAAAAACTATTCTTGATTCCCTGCCGCGGGAGATGGATATGATGAGTGTCCTGCGAACCGTTGTCTCTGCGGAAGGCGGTTTACACTATACATCCAAACCAACCATTCAACAATGTATGAAACTCACATCCATGATGCCAACGTTGATTGCCTATCGAAATCACTCTCTTCAAGGAACACCCTTTGTAGAACCTCGTCAGGATTTGGGGCATGTTGAAAATTATCTTTATATGCTAAATGGGGTTTTGCCAACAAAAGCTCAAACCAATGCGTTGGAAACCTATATGATTTTAACGATGGAGCATGGCATGAATGCTTCTACCTTTTCGGCAAGAGTTACGGCTTCAACCGAGTCTGATCTCATCTCTGCTGTGACCTCTGCAATCGGCACCATGAAGGGACCACTCCATGGCGGAGCACCGTCAGAGGTGATTCTCTTATTAGAGGAAATTGGCTGTACCGAAAATACAGAAAAAGTTCTTAGACAAAAATTAGAAAATCGGGAGAAATTGATGGGCTTCGGTCACCGTGTGTATAAAACGCATGACCCGCGTGCCATCGCCTTGAAAAGTACCTTGCTAAAGCAAGTAGGGGAAGATGAATGGCTGGACCTTGCACTACATGTGGAAAACACCGCAGTCGAACTATTAGAAGAGTATAAACCTGGTAGAAGTCTTTATACGAATGTTGAATTCTATGCGGCAGCGATCATGAAGGCAATCCAAATGGACCCTAGCCTTTTCACGCCAACCTTCACAGCAAGTCGAATCGTAGGGTGGACCGCGCACATTCTCGAACAATCCCAAAACAATACCATTTATCGACCTGAATCGAAATATACTGGCAGGATCCTCTAGAGCATCCAATATTGTATTTTTAATTTTTTTATGATATGATTCCTTTTGTACTAAATGACTAAATTTATCATCCGGTCAGTTTTAGGGAAAAGGGGTGAAGAAATTGGCGATTGATCGTAGGCAGTTGATCGTTGAAGCCGCTCATAAATCATTTTCTTTATTTGGATACAAAGCCACGACCATGGATCAAGTTGCGAAAGTAGCCAATGTCGGCAAAGGGACCATTTACACCTTCTTTAAAAATAAAGAAGAGTTGTTTGACGAAATCATTTCTTCGCTCATTCGGGAAATGAGGGCCGCTGCTGAAGAAGTCATGGATGAGCAGAATACATTCCATGAGAACGCAAACCATGTGCTGTTTACCTTATTGGAGTATCAAAAAGAGCATCAACTGACCATTAAGCTCCTCCAAGAAGGAAGAGAAATGGGGACGCGTGAAGTGGTCGATGTGTTGAATCGACTTGAAGAAATGATTGTCCAATATGTGAAAGAAATCGTCCAAAAAGCGGTCGATAAAGGGGAAATTGAACGGTGTAATCCTGAACTAACAGCGTTTGTGATGTTGAAATTATATGTAGCGCTGATTTTTGATTGGGAAAAATCCCACAAGCCACTTAATCAAGATGAGATTTTCAAAGTGTTTCAGCAATATTTAATCAATGGATTGTCCACTTAGTACAATCCCATTTTTTCACCTAACAATGACCACTTGGCTAAAATGGTCACTTTGCATCCTTAACGATGGAAAGGCTGCTCACTCTTTTTTTTACATTTAAAATGACTAGTTGGCTAAAACAGTCACTTTTCCATCCCAAACGTTAGAAAAGACGCCAACTCTTTTTCATCAAAAAATTGACCAATTGATTCTAATAGTCAAACAGTAAAAGGTGGGAGAATAAAAAATGAAGAACTCATTATTTGTATCAGAATGGAAACAGATTTTTAGCAACCGGAAAGTGTTGATTCCCATTCTTGCTGTAATCTGCGTTCCAATTTTATATGCGGGGATGTTTCTTTGGGCCTTTTGGGATCCGTACGCACAGCTAGAAGATTTACCGGTGGCGGTGGTCAATCAGGACCAAGGCGCCGATTTTGAAGGAGAACAATTGGCATTAGGGGATCGACTCGTTGATAATTTGAGAGAGAATGATCGTTTTCAATTTCATTTTGTGTCAAAAGAAGAAGGCTATCAAGATTTAGAAAACAATGAGTATTATATGGTGATTGAAATTCCAGAGAACTTTTCAGAAAATGCGACAACTTTACTGGATCAAGAGCCAGAGAAATTATCATTAAAATACGTACCAAACGAAAGCCATAATTTCTTATCTGCCCAAATCGGCGAAACAGCTATTAGCGAGATCAAAAGCGTCATTTCGAAGGAAGTAACCGCAACCTATGCGGAGACGATTTTTGACAAAGTCACAGAAATGGCAGATGGCTTTGCTCAAGCAAGTGATGGAGCAGGAGAACTGAACGATGGTGTGTCAAAGCTGAATGATGGCGCAAATACGCTAACGGAAAACCTCGAAACGCTTGCATCCAAGTCGATTGAGTTTAATGAAGGATTAGGAAAAGTAAAAACAGGTTCAGGCGATGTCGCAAATGGGGTAGATGAGCTAGCTACAGGAGTGAATCAATTATCACAAGGCAGCAACAAGCTGTTAGCGGCATCAAAGGAGTTGCAAACTGGATCTGACCAGTTGGTTTCAGGGCTTTCGGAGGCGAATGCAGGAATTAGTGAAATGGATTCGAAACTTCCAGAACTAGTTGCTGGAACGAACCAAGTTCAAGCAGGGCTTAAAGAGTTTCAAAAAGAGCTACCAGGGCAACTAGCTACAGCCATTGGTGGACAAATGGAAGATAGTGTGAATCAGATGAGTGCTGGGCTGGATCAGCTTGAAACAGAATTAAGTTCCCAGTTATCTGCCGGAATCGCTGCGCAAATTTCAAGTCAACAAACAGCACAAATGACCCAACTGTTTGAAGCACTTCAAAAGGCGAATGTTGACCCAGCTACGCTACAAGGCATTCAACAGCAACTCGCATCAAGTGCACCTTCACAATCAGAGTTGGAAAAACAGCTGAAGACCGGGATCTCTCAAGGGTTAAATCAAGGCTTTACTCAATATAAAACAGCCGTTGTTCAACAGTTTGAAGGATCCACGAGCACAATCGAAACACAAATTAAAACAGCCGTCGACCCGACTTTTAACAAATTAGTGCAGGGTGTTACAACGATTAATGAAAATCAAGTGAAGCTCCAAGACGGGGTTCATCAGCTTGCGTCTGGCTCTAGTCAGTTAAGCGAGGGAGCATCGAAACTAGCGGCAGGGCAAAATGAATATGTAAGCAACTTCGCCCAATTTGATGGAAAACTAGCTTCTGCTACTACTGGGGCAACGAAATTGGCAACAGGAGCAAATGAACTGAACAATGGAATGACCCAACTAGCAGACGGTTCAAGTAAAATCAGTGATGGAACGAATCAGCTTGCGGATGGTTCCAAACAGCTAGTAGACGGAACCTCACAAGTAGAAGATGGAACGAATGAGTTAAAAGACAAACTAGCTGATGCTGCTGGACAGGCAGGTTCAGTAAAAGCCGATGATCAAACATATGACATGATGGGTGAACCTGTAGAGGTCGAGAAGGAAGCTATCAATGAAGTACCAAACTATGGAACGGGGTTCGCTCCTTACTTCCTATCATTAGGTTTGTTTGTTGGAGCTTTATTGATTTCGATTGTGTATCAATTGAAAATGCCATCTGTTCAACCTAAAAATGGCTTTGCCTGGTTTATTGGCAAATTTGGTGTTCTTGCAATTATCGGAGCGATTCAAGCGGTGATTGCGGATATCATCTTGTTGCTAGGATTAGGATTGGAAGTACAAAGTATTCCACTCTTTATCCTATCGTCGATGATCATCAGTTTTACCTTTATGGCATTGGTTCAATTCTTTGTTACCTTGTTTGGGGACCCAGGACGATTCATGGCCATCCTCGTTTTGATTTTCCAATTAACCACAAGTGCTGGAACCTTCCCACTTGAGTTAATTCCTAGAGCATTACAACCTATTAATGCGCTGTTACCGATGACGTATTCTGTTCAGGCCTTAAAAGCAGTCGTATCAAGTGGAGATTATGCGTATATGTGGCAAAATAACGCCATTCTCCTTGCCTTCATGCTCGGATTCGCCGTTCTAACAACGATTTATTTTATGATCCAACATAAAAGCAAACGTGATTTGATCCCAGAACAAAACGCAGCAGCATGAGACAGAGGGACAGGCACCTTGTCCCAGGACCTCTGAATTATGTGCCCAACTCCTAGTGCGTCCATTCTTTAGTGGACGGGTGGAATAGCATCAAACAACACAAAAAGCTTCCGGTAAAAACCGGAAGCTTTTATCATTTTCTCTTTATTAAAGCACCATCTGAACAGTTTCAGCTTCTTTCTCCAACTTGAAGCTTGCTTTTTTATCCTCACAAACCAGATCATACTCCCCTAGGAATCCTTCAAAGGTAATCATACCATTATCGTCTGTCTTAGTGGTCACATTGGTATTCCAGTCACCTTTAATCAGTTTCTTTAAGGTTTCATAAGCTGGTTTCGGACTATTATCGGCTCTGATAAAACCAGCAGGAGCACCTAACCATGCGCCATCATCACTGAACGACCAGCTCGTAATCGCCTCAACCAAAGGATGTTTAAACAGAATCGAATACATCTCTTCGACTTCCTTCGCCTGGCGTTCTTCAAATTCAGGTGTCGATGGCCATTCAGCTAGTTGATAGTCATTTAGATCTTCAATATCAGCTGGCATTAAATGACCAGATGTCAAAGTGTTCTCAGTAAAATGAATCGGGAGACCAAAATGGGAGAAACGCTCTAACACTTCTTCTAACTTTTCACGACCCCAATAGCCCTGATGCTGGTGAGATTGAATCCCAATCGCATCAATTGGAACACCTGCATTCAAACAGCCATCAATTAAAATTTCATAGTTTATGGAAGTATTAAAGTCATTTAATAATAGAGTTGCGCCAGGGTTAGCTTCGCGTGTTTTCGCAAACATTTCTTTGACCATCCCGACACGGCCAAGGTCTTTCGAAATTCTAGTAATGCCGTTGTCATATTTATCAAAGATTGGCATGATGACCACTTCGTTGATCACATCCCACATATCGATTAATCCTTTAAAACCAGAAACCTCACGTTCAATTCTAGCAAACTGTGTTTTCAGAATTTCTTCATTGCTCATATCTAGAAGCCACGGAGCTGTTACTGTGTGCCAGCATAGTGGATGGCCTTTCACGGCAATGTTTCGGTCTTTTAACCATTGTGCTGCCGCTTTTAATTCTTTAGTCTGTGGTTTGCCTTTTTCAGGCTCGAAACGACCCCAGTAGAAAGGGAGAGTACCAAAGTTAAACACTTCTAAAAATCGATCCATTTTCTCTTCTAAAAAAGCCAGTCTGTCTGCAGGTACACTTTTGTTTGCAACCTCGACTGCATCAAAAGCACCACAACCAAATAAGAATTGATGGTTTGTCTGGTTGAATACCACTTCCTTGCCTGCAAGAGGATTACCGGATGCATCAACAAGTTTCATGGTCTTGCTCCCCATGCGATGGTTTAACTCATTAGTCTGTCTCATTTTATAACCTCCAGAATAAAAAGATTGTAAAACTCCTATTTTAGAAAACGCTTTCTTAGTACTTAACTTCATTCTACTAAACTTTGTTCGTCTAGGGAACTAACTAACTAGAAAATAAAGGGATTTTTGGATTTTTTCACCGGCACGGGAATCCTGTAGTGAACTGAGGGGCAACACAAATATGAATGATCTTTTTTGAAAAATAATGGAAAGTTCTACCAATGAACTCGCTTCTTTGCTACTATAGAAAGAGTCCGCATGTAAAAAAGGAAAATAAAAGAGGTTCTGATATGAACGTATTTGAGGCAAATAAAGCGCGTAAAACAATCAATGGAAATGTGATTCTAGAGGAACTCACTCTGACCATTTCTCAAGGTGAGAGGATAGCGATTACCGGAGAAAATGGCTCAGGGAAAAGTACGCTTCTCAAGCTGATTACTGGAATCTATGAGAAGACAGCAGGGGAAGTGCAGCGTGCCCCCTTAGAAACAGGGTATGTACCTGAACACTTTCCAGAAACGATAAAACTAAAACTCCAAGAGTATTTGATACTAGTAGGAAAAATTAGCGGGAAATCGAAACATGAGCTAACAAACGAGATCACCGAATATGCCAAACGGTTCAATGTTACGGAATTCCTCCACACCCCATTAAAAAATTGTTCAAAAGGAACAAAGCAGAAAGCAGGTATAATCCAGGCATTGTTAAAGGAACCTGATGTATTGCTTATGGACGAGCCGTTGACGGGGTTGGATGAACAGGCACAAACAGAGTTGTTAACGCAGTTACATTCTCTTGAAAAGAAAATAACGGTCATTTTTACTGCCCATGAATCCTATCTGATCGACGCATTTGCAGAGAGAATTTTACAAATAAAGAACGGCAGATTAGTCTATGATTCTACTAAACTGAACCAAGAGAAAGGAAGAATCATTAAAACAACGGTCCCTACTAGAGCGTGCATTTCCGCTATCCAAGCTATGAGCATAAAATGGCACGGGGAAAGTCTCGTTGAACTAACTGTTTCCGCTAATGAATCCGATCATGTTTTAACTTTGTTGCTCAAACAAGGTTGTTCCATTATTGAATTATCAGAGAAGAGGTAGTTCTGTGTTTGCATTTGTTGTTTACCAATTAAAAAGCTTTGGATTATCGTTAAAATTCATTCCACCAGCCACTCTATATTTCGCATGGGTGTTCCTTTCCTACGCCTATAAAAATGTACCGATTCTTAGTAGCTACGGAAGCACGGCCATGTTGTTGTACCCCATTATGCTATGGATGACGATGGCGCTCTTTCACTTAGAAGAGGAAAGTGAAAAACATATTCTATTTTCGCATCTTACAAGTAAAGGAAGATACTTACTAGGAAAGTGGCTTACCCTCTCGATAACGATGACTCCTTTGCTGTTGTTTTCCATCTTTTATCCGATTGTCACCTCTAGCTTTAAAGGCATCATGAGCTTTGAGTCGTTTTTCATTGGAGTGTATGTTCATGTTGTTTTTGCGGCCTTTGGAATAGTAGTCGGAACTTTGTTTTCAACCACGAATCTTGCAAGTAAAAAGTATAGTTGGCTAACTGCAGCATTAGTGGTAGTGGTTTCATTTTCAGCCCAATCGATGATAGAAGCTGCAGCATTTCTACAATGGGTGTTGTGGATTTTTCCACCTGTGTTTGATGTGTTGAGTTTAGTAGGAAATGGCGAGGGAATATTCCTAAACACAAGCTCGATGATGAACGATATTGGGGTGATTTTTTATCTGATGATTGGATTTACGATCTTGGTGCCTCTTTATAGAAAAAAGGAGAGTTAGGTGAGCCCAGAGCAGTAACAAGCTCGACCAGGGGCTCATTTTTTTATGTGACAAAAGTTATAAATGGAAAAGTACCCGGTAAAAAGCTTATTCAATCTACTATTAGTTTGTTCCCTAAATGAACAAAGTTTAGTAGTATGTAGATAAAGAAATAGAAAGCGTTTTCTTGAGCGGAATTCCAATACGCCTGAAAGTGCTGACTAAACATAAAGGAGTCTAAGAAACCTTATGAAAACATTCCAAAATCCAATTCTTCCTGGCTTTTATCCGGATCCATCTATTTGTAGAGTCAATGACGACTATTATCTTGTAACATCTACTTTTGCATACTTTCCAGGTGTACCTATCTTTCATAGTAAAGATCTAGTAAATTGGGAGCAAATTGGTCATGTATTAGATCGACCTTCTCAGATTCCATTAGAGGGATTAAGGCATTCACAAGGGATTTACGCTCCGACGATTCGTTATCATGAAGGTGTGTTTTATATGATTACAACGAATGTCGGCGCGGGTGGTAACTTCTTTGTGACGGCCACTGACCCTGCCGGACCTTGGTCAGATCCTTATTATTTGGATGCTCCGGGTATTGATCCTTCTTTATTTTTTGACGATGACGGGAAAGTTTATTATACAGGGACAAGACCCGCACCTGAGGGTGAAAAGTACAGTGGCAACTGGGAAGTATGGCTTCAGGAGTTGGATTTAGAAAGCAAACAATTAGTAGGGGAGCCAGTTGGGTTGTGGCGAGGTGCGTTGCGGGATGTGATTTGGCCAGAAGGTCCTCATTTATACAAAGTAGCGGACTATTATTATCTATTAATCTCTGAGGCGGGAACGGGTCATCATCACGCATGTTCTATCGCAAGAAGCGAGAATGTTTCTGGTCCTTATATTGGCAACCCAGGGAACCCAATTCTTACGCATCGACATCTTGGCAAAGACTATCCGGTCGTAAATGTAGGTCATTGTGATTTCGTCGAAACGCAAAATGGCGAATGGTGGGCAGTTGGTCTAGCGTCACGTAAATACGGTGGCTATTACAGAAACCTTGGAAGAGAAACATTTTTACTGCCAGTTTCATGGGAAGATGGTTGGCCGATTATGAGTCCGGGAACAGGAAAATTAGAAATGACGTATCCTGTGCCGAATTTACCGAAAGTGAAAGCAAGCATTCCTTCAGCCTGTGACCATTTTGATGCAGAGCAACTTGATTATAAATGGAACCTTTTACGGACACCTGAAGAAGAGTTTTATAGTCTATCAGAGCGTCCAGGTTATTTGAGTCTGAAATTAAGGCCGCAAAGAATCACAGAGCTTACCAATCCTAGCTTTGTTGGTCGTAGACAACAACATATAGATTTTGCCGCTTCTACTATGATGGAGTTTACACCTTTGAGTGACAACGAAGAAGCAGGTTTGGTGTTGCTTCAAAGCAACGCCTATCACTATCGATTTGTTTATACCATTGCTGGGGATAAAAAGATTGTGAAGCTCGTCAAATGTGCTGATGGGGAAGAAGAAGTGTTAACGGAAATCCCTGTTGAAGCTTCAAAACTCTATTTGAAGGTGACGGCTCATGGTCAGGATTATAGCTTTTACTTCGGAGAGAGCACGTCAAATTACCAGACACTTTTAGAAAATGTAGATGGACGAATTCTAAGTACGGATGTAGCCGGAGGGTTCGTCGGTACTGAAATCGGCTTGTATGCAAGTTCAAATGGAGAAAGTAGTGAAAATAAAGCAGATTATGATTGGTTTGAGTATGTTGGAATGTAAAAAAATCGCTGGAAGGAGCCAGCTATCCTATGAGTAAGAATGTTCGTTTGCCTGGTAATCGGAAAAACAGTGACGATCAGCAACATACGTTTGAAAATCCAATTCTATGGGCAGATGTGCCCGACCCTGATGTGATTCGGGTTGGGGATGTCTACTATATGTCTAGTACTACGATGCACATGAACCCGGGCGTTCCCATTATGAAATCAGAAGATCTCTTGCACTGGGAAATCGTTCGCTATGTCTATGACGTTCTTGCGGAGGACGATAAACAAACCCTAAGCAATGGGAAAAACGAATATGGAAAAGGCTCGTGGGCCAGCTGTCTTCGTTATCATCAAGGTACCTTTTATGTAGTGGTTGGGTCGTTGGCAACTGGGAAAACCTATATCTTTCAAACAGGTGATATTGAAAAAGGTCGGTGGACACGCCATACCCTAGATACCTATTATCATGATATGTCCTTATTATTTGACGATGATGGAAAAGTATATATGGTTTATGACAGAGGTGACATTAAGGTAATTGAACTGACGGAAGATGCAACTGGAATTAAACAAGGTGGACTAAACAAAGTCATCGTGCCGAATGCTAGTTTAGTAGCGAGTACAAAAGAGGACGTTGGTCTGCCAGCAGAAGGAGCCCACATTCAAAAGATAAATGGCTACTATTATCTCTTCACAATTACATGGCCAAAAAATGGACATCGGACCCAACTCGTCCACCGTGCTGATATAATCGACGGTGTTTATGAAGGGAGGATTGCCGTCGATGATCCAAGTGGTACAGCACAGGGAGGGATCATTGATTCTATTGATGGCAAGTGGTACGGGCTGTTATTTCGAGATTATGGATCTGTAGGACGAGTGCCTTGTCTCCTCCCTGTCAGCTGGGAGAATGATTGGCCAGTCTTTGGGGAACAAGGCAAGGTACCAAACCGTATTCCTAACCCGGTGCAGTCTAAGGATTTTAAAAGTCCAATTGTACGTTCTGATGAATTTGAATCAGACGCGGATGCAATCGGATTGGTATGGCAATGGAATCATAATCCAGCTCATGAATATTGGTCTTTAACCGAGCGTCCAGGGTTTCTCAGGTTGAAAACTGGGAAAACGTGCGCAAGCTTGGAGGAAGCTAGAAATACTCTGACTCAACGGACATTTGGACCTGTATGTTCCGGCCAGATTGCCATGGAAACAGCGAATATGAAGGAAGGCGATGTAGCTGGTTTTGCTGCTTTTCAAAAGGATTATGGATATGTTGGTGTAAAAAAGGGAGCGGACTCAAAATCCATTGTCATGGTCAAGGCAAGTTCTAACGGGGAAGTGGAAATCGAGCGAATTCCTCTCTATCAGGATCAGATCTATTTTAAAATTGATTTTGACTATCGGAACCAGACAGATAAGGCTTATTTTTATTATAGTTATGATGGCCTAATGTGGAATATCATTGGAAACTTCCTTCAAATGAGTTATAAACTAGACCATTTTATGGGCTATCGTTTTGCGTTATTTAGCTATGCAGAAACAACAACGGGTGGATTCGTAGATTTTGATTATTTTAGAGTGGAAGAGGAAATACATCCAGGATCAACCGAAGGAAGCAGGGGAACATAACCTTGCTTCCTTTGTTCTTATCGCGCAGAATGTTCATGAGACTGTCACTCAAGGACAAAACATGCTGCCAACCTCAGTAAAATGTCTTTGAGACGCTTCATCAAGGACAAAACGAGCTGCCATTCTCAGCAAAATGTCTATGAAAAGGTAGCTCAAGGACAAAACATGCTGCTATCCTTAGCAAAATGTCTATGAGAAGGTAGCTCAAGGACAAAACGAGCTGCCAACCTCAGCAAAATGTCTATGAGAAGGTAGCTCAAGGACAAAACGAGCTGCTATCCTTAGCAAAATGTCTATGAGAAGGTAGCTCAAGGA
>Ga0180215_1003036_pt1 | contig 16269 bp, 12 predicted proteins | sample eDN3rd37CBELigBY_FD_128871 | JGI IMG/M metagenome (GOLD analysis project Ga0180215, IMG submission 128871) | Enriched backyard soil microbial communities from Emeryville, California, USA - eDNA 3rd pass 37_C BE-Lig BY (version 2) (version 2) | ecosystem: Environmental > Terrestrial > Soil >...
CACCCTCTACATCACGGGCGACGAGGACGCCGACCGGCTGCTCAACACCGATCCGCTCGCGCTGCTGCTCGGCATGCTGCTCGATCAGCAGGTGCCGATGGAGTGGGCCTTCAAGGGCCCCTCCGTGCTGCGCGAGCGGCTCGGTGGGCACCTCGACGCCAAGGCCATCGCCGCCATGGACCCCGAGGAGCTGGTGGCCGCCTTCCTCGAGAAGCCGGCCCTCCACCGCTTCCCCGGGTCGATGGCGCGACGCGCCTACGACCTGTGCGTGCACCTCACCGAGCAGTACGGCGGCGACGCGGCCGCGGTGTGGGAGACGGCGCCGGACGGCGAGGAGCTCTTCCGGCGCCTGCGGGCCCTGCCCGGCTTCGGGCAGGAGAAGTCGCAGATCTTCCTGGCCCTCCTGGCCAAGCGCATGGGGCAGGCGCCCCCAGGGTGGGAGCGCTTCGCCGGCGTCTTCGCCGACGACACCCCCCGCTCGGTGGCCGACTGCACCAGCCCGGCGACGTTGGCCCAGGTCAGGGAGTTCAAGCGGGCGATGAAGGCGGCCAGGCGCGACAAGCAGGGGCGGCCTCTGGTGTGACGGAGGGGTTGTGGGCGCGTGTACGGCGTGTGACGGCCGTGATAAGGAGAGCGCCGCCCATACCCCCTCTCCCCACGGAGGTGTCATGGACGTCAACGCTCGCATCGAGGGCCTCGAACGAGAGCTGCAGCGGCTGAAGCGTGAGGTGGGCGAGCCGGCGGCAGGCACGTCCCGCCGGCGCCTGTTCCAAGTCGGCGCGGCCGCGGCCGGCGGCGCGGTGCTGGCCGCGGTCGGAGCTCGGCCGGCGGCGGCCGCCGACGGCGACGAGTTCGTGATCGGCGAGACCAACGAGCAGAACACCACCGACTCCACGGTGCTGCACTACACCGCGGCCGACGCGCCCATCGGCAGCACGCCGGACACCACGGGCAACATCCTCCTGGTCAGCGACCAGGACACGCTCGATGCGTCCTCGCCGCCCTTCGACGACACCACCACGGTGCCGCCGGCCGCCATCGCCGGCTACGGCACGCGCGTGGCGCCCATCGGCGTGCTCGGTGTGGGCGCGGCCGAGGCCGCCTGGGGCGGCGCCTTCGCAGGCACGCAGGCCAACGTGAACCTGGTGCCCGCCGGCGACGCGCCGGCCGCCCGCACCGACGCGGCGGCCATGCTCGGCGACCTGGTGAACGACAGCACCGGCGCGCTGTGGCTGTGCGTGGCCTCGAGCACGCCGGGCGACGCCACCACCGAGGCCACGCCGGGCGTGTTCCGCCAGCTCGCCGGGCCCACGGCAGCGGGCGCGCTGCACCTGCTCGAGGCGCCTGTGCGGGCCTTCGACACCCGTCCGCCGGAGCAGAGCCCCGTCGGCAACAACATGGGCAAGCTCCAGAAGGACGGCGAGTACGTCGTCGACCTCGCCGCCGAGGTGAACGGCGTCCGGCCCGTGCCGGCCGGTGCCACCGCCGTGCTGGTGAACCTCACCGCGACGCTGGCCGAGGCGCCCGGCTTCCTGGCCCTCTTCGCCGACGACGTCGAGTGGCCCGGCACGTCGAACCTCAACTTCATGCCCGACACCGACGTGGCCAACCTGGCCGTCAGCCGGGTGAGCGCCGACGGCCGCCTGCGCGTGCGCGCCGGGGGCGCCGACGCGACCGTGCGCACCCACGTCATCGTCGACGTCATCGGCTACTACCTGTGACACGGCTGCGCTGCGGCCCTCCGTGGCCACAGCGCAGGTCCTCTCGGGGGTCGCTCCGCACGGGGCGACCCCCGATCCGTCTCAGCGAGCCGGCTGGTAGACGCCGAACACCTCGCGCAAGGCGTCGCTCACCTCGCCCAAGGTCGCCTTGCGCTTCAGGGCCTCGCGCATGGGGAACAGCACGTTCTGCGTGCCGCGCGCGGCGGCCTTCACGTCCTCGAGCGCCTGGCGCACCGCGTCCTGGTCGCGCTCGGCCTTGACCTTGCGCACCCGGTCGGCCTGCTGGCGCTGCAGCGCCGGGTCGAGCGGGAAGACCTCGGGCTCGCGCTCCTCGTCCTCGACGAAGCGGTTGACGCCCACGATCACCCGCTCGCCGTCGTCGATCGACTTCGTGTACTCGTAGGCGGCCTGCTCGATCTCGTCCATCTGGTAGCCCTGCTCGATGGCCTGCACCGCGCCGCCGAGCTCGTCGATGCGCTCCAGGTACTGCCAGGCCTTCGCCTCCACCTCGTCGGTGAGCACCTCGAGGAAGTACGAGCCGGCCAACGGGTCGGGCGTGCGGGTGACGCCGGACTCGTAGCCGATCACCTGCTGCGTCCGCAGCGCGATCTTGGCCGCCTGCTCGGTGGGCAGCCCGAGGGCCTCGTCGAAGCCGTTGGTGTGCAGCGACTGCGTGCCGCCCATGACGGCCGCCAGCGCCTGCAAGGTGACCCGCACGACGTTCACCTCGGGCTGCTGCGCGGTGAGCGTGGATCCGCCCGTCTGGGTGTGGAAGCGCAGCAGCTTCGACGCCTCCTTCTGGGCCCCGAAGCGCTCGCCCATGATCCGGTACCACATGCGCCTGGCCGCCCGGAACTTGGCGACCTCCTCGAAGAAGTCGTTGTGGGCGTTCCAGAAGAACGACAGCCGCGGTGCGATCTCGTCCACGTCGAGGCCCGCGTCGATGGCCGCCTGCACGTAGGCGATGCCGTTGGCCAGCGTGAAGGCGATCTCCTGCACCGCCGTCGAGCCCGCCTCCCGGATGTGGTAGCCGGAGATCGAGATCGTGTTCCAGCGCGGGATGCGCTCCTTGCAGTACGCGAACACGTCGGTGATGAGCCGCATCGACGGCCGGGGCGGGTAGATGTACGTCCCCCGGGCGATGTACTCCTTCAGCAGGTCGTTCTGGACCGTGCCACCGCCGATGTCGGTGGAGGCCACACCCTGCTCCTCGGCCACCAGCTCGTAGAGCAGGAGCAGGATCGGCGCCGTGGCGTTGATCGTCATCGAGGTGGTGACCTTGTCCAGCGGGATGCCGTGGAGCAGCAGGCGCATGTCCTCGATGGAGTCGATGGCCACGCCCACCTTGCCGATCTCCCCTTCGGCGCGGGGGTGGTCGGAGTCGTAGCCCATCTGCGTCGGCAGGTCGAAGGCGCACGACAGGCCGGTCTGGCCGGCCCCGAGCAGGAAGCGGAAGCGCTCGTTCGTGGACTCCGCCGTGCCGAAGCCCGCGTACTGCCGCATCGTCCAGAGGCGGCCGCGGTACATCGTCGGGTAGACGCCCCGGGTGTAGGGGGGCTCCCCGGGACGGCCGAGGCGCTCCGTGGCGTCCCAGCCGGCGAGGTCGTCCGCCGTGTACAGCGGCTTGATCTCGATCCCGGAGTCCGTGCGGTGGGTCCCGTCCTCGCGTGCGGCCATGGGCACAGGCTACGGAACGGCGTACCTCCAGGTCACACCCGCCGGTGCGGGCATGCTGGGCCGGTGGACGTGGTGCGCAGACGGGTGGTGGTGAGGGGACGGGTGCAGGGCGTCGGCTACCGCGAGTCGACCCGCCGCGAGGCGGCCCGCCTGGGCCTGGCCGGCTGGGTGCGCAACCGGGCCGACGGCGCGGTGGAGGCCGTGGCGGAGGGCCCGGCCCCGGCGGTGGAGGCGTTGGTGGCCTGGATGCGCTCGGGCCCGCCGTGGGCCGAGGTCACCGGCGTGCAGGCCGATGCGGAGCCGCCCGAGGGGCTGGTGGGCTTCCGGGTGCGCTGACGACCGCCGGGCTCAGCGTCAGTGCCGCAGGGCCGGCGAGCAGAGGCCCTCGAGCTCCACGATCTCGATGCGGTCGCGGTTGGCCCAGGTGACCTCGTTGGCCGGGTCGGGCTGCAGCTTGAACGTGCGGAAGGTCTGCTCCAGCGCGTCGTAGCTGAGGATCCGGCCGATGAGCGGGTCGCCGAGGTCGAGCAGGAGCTTGATGGCCTCCAGGGCCTGCAGCGAACCGATGATGCCGGGCAGGACGCCGAGCACGCCGGCCTCGGCGCAGGAAGGGGCCAGCTCGGCAGGCGGCGGCTCGGGGACCATGTCGCGGTAGGTCGGCCCGCGCTTGGGGTCGAACACGGTGACCATGCCCTCGAAGCGGAAGATCGACCCGTGGACCACGGGGATGCCGAGCTTCACCGAGGCGTCGTTCAGGAGGTAGCGCACCGGGAAGTTGTCGGCCCCGTCGATCACCACGTCGAAGTTCGAGAGCAGCTCGACCACGTTGTCGGCGCCCAGGCGGGTGTCGTACGTGGCCACCGTCACGTCGGGGTTGAGCGCGGTGAGGGTCTTCTTGGCGGAGTCGACCTTGCGCTCGCCGATGCGGTCGACGTTGTGGAGGATCTGGCGCTGCAGGTTCGACGTGTCGACCTCGTCCATGTCGACGATGCCGAGCGTGCCCACGCCTGCCGCGGCGAGGTAGAGCGCGGCCGGGGAGCCGAGCCCGCCGGCGCCGAGGAGCAGCACCTTGGACTCGAGCAGCTTGGCCTGCCCCTCCACGCCGACCTCGGGGAGGAGGAGGTGGCGCTGGTAGCGGTTGCGCTGGTCGGGGGTGAGGGCGACGGGCACCTTCCACTCCCGGCCCTCGTCCTTCCACTTGCCGAAGCCGCCGGCCACCGACACGACGTCGGTGTAGCCGAGCTCCTGCAGCGTCTTGGCGGCGAAGGCGGAGCGCACGCCCCCGGCGCAGTAGACGACCACGGGTGCGTCGCGGTCGGGCAGCCGGCTCTCCACCTGGGACTCGAGGTGCCCACGGGGGATGTGGATCGCGCCGGGGAGCGCGCCCTGGTCGTACTCGTCGGGCTCGCGCACGTCGAGCACCACGGCGCCGGGACGACGGCGGAGCTCGTCCGCGGCCGCGGTGTCGACCTCACGGATCTCGGACTTGGCGGCAGCGAGGAGGTCCCGGAAGGTGGCCATGGGAAAAGCCTAGCCACTGGGTCGGGAATGCCGCCTCTCGCGTGTTCCGCTCAAGGTCACTTGGGTCATGAGCCGACTACTTCCGTATGGGACGGACCCTGCGCTGCCTCGCCACCGCGCTCGTCGCCGCCACCCTGGCCACGGTCCTCGGGCTCCTCGCCGCTCCCGGCGCCTCGGCCCAACCGGACCCGGGTGCTGCCGAACGCCAGTTCCTCACCTTGCTGAACCTGGCCCGCCAGGCCGAGGGCCTCGAGCCGATGGTGCGCGACGCAAGCCTCGACGGCGTGGCCCTCGAGTGGTCGGGCCGCCTCCGCCACGACGGTGTGCTGAGCCACCGCCCCGACCTCGCCACCGCCATCGCCCGCGTGGAGCCGGCGTGGCGCCGCGGCGGCGAGAACGTCGGCGTGGGCGGCGAGGTCCCCGCCCTCCACGACGCCTTCATGGCGTCGCCGGCCCATCGGGACAACGTCCTGGGGCCCTTCAACCGCGTCGGCATCGGCGTGGTGGCCGAGGACGACGGGCGCATGTGGGTGACCTTCAACTTCCTCGAGGGGCCGGCGGTCGGCGGCACCACCGGCCTCGAGCCGACCGCGCCCGCCGCCGCGGCAGGGTCGGGTCAGGGCGACGGCTGGCTGGTCACCGCCGACGGGCACGTGCGGGCCTTCGGCGAGGCGCCGGCCTTCGGGGATCTCGGCGGCGGGCCGCTGAACCGGCCGATCGTCGGGATGGTCTCGACGGCGTCGGGCCAGGGCTACTGGCTGGTGGCCAGCGACGGCGGCATCTTCGCCTTCGGCGACGCCGCCTTCCACGGCTCCACCGGCGGCATCCAGCTCAACCGGCCCATCGTCGGCATGGCGACCACGCCCACGGGGCAGGGCTACTGGCTCGTCGCCAGCGACGGCGGCATCTTCGCCTTCGGCGACGCCGCCTTCCACGGCTCCACCGGCGGCATCCAGCTCAACCGCCCCATCGTCGGCATGGCGGCCACCCCCACCGGCCAGGGCTACTGGCTGGTGGCCAGCGACGGCGGGGTCTTCGCCTTCGGCGATGCGGCCTTCCACGGGTCGACCGGCGACCGACGCCTGGGCGCCGCGGCCAACGGCATCGCCACGACGCCGTCCGGCCACGGCTACTGGATCGTCGACGGCACCGGCGAGGTGCACGCCTTCGGCGACGCCGGCTTCCACGGGTCGGCCGCCGGCCAGGGCGGCGGGCAGCCCTTCACCCGCATCGCCACCACGCCCGACGGCGCCGGCTACCGCCTGGCCACCGCCGACGGCCGGGTGTTCAGCTTCGGCTCCGCCGGCTCCGGCGTCACCGCGCCGCTCGGCCTCCGCTCCCCCGTCGTGGCCCTCGCCAACCGAGCCTGACGCGGCACCCGCGAACGCGGCCAGGATGGCCGCCACCCGACGGCGCGAGACCGCGGTGCGAGTGGCGCCGCGGCACACGAGCGCAGGGCAGGACGCCCGGAGCGAGCCATGTCACGGCCTCACCAGGGCGGGGAGCACCTCCGAGATCGAGCCGCGCAGCACGGCGTCGGCCAGGCCGTCGAAGGGCGTCGGGTCGCGGTTGACGATCACCACCCTGGCGCCGGCCGACTTGGCCAAGGGCACCAGCCCCGCCGCGGGATAGACCTGCAGCGTCGAGCCGATGGCCAGCAGCAGGTCGGCGGCCGCGGCCACCTCCTCGGCCCGGGCCAGCACCTCGGGCACGAGCTGCTGGCCGAAGGAGATGGTGTCGGACTTGAGGATCCCGCCGCACACCAGGCAGGGCGGGTCGTCTTCGCCGGCGCGCACGCGCTCGATGGTCTCGTCCATCGGCCGGCGGTCGCCGCACGACCAGCACCGCGTGAACCGGGTGGTGCCGTGCACCTCCACCACCCGGTCGGGGTCGTTGCCGGCGTCCTGGTGGAGGCCGTCGACGTTCTGCGTCACGACGGCCAGCAGGCGGCCCTGGCGCTCCAGCTCCACCAGGGCGTGGTGGCCGGCGTTGGGCTCGGCCCGCCAGGTCGGCGAGTCGAGCCGGTTGCGCCACGACCGCCGCCGGACCTCCGGGTCCTCCAGGTAGTGCTGGATCGTGGCCAGCTTCTCGGCCTGCGGGTCCTTGGTCCACACGCCCTGCGGGCCCCGGAAGTCGGGGATGCCCGAGTCGGTGGAGATGCCCGCGCCGGTCAGGGCCACCACCCGCTGGGAGGCCGCCACCCAGGAGCGGACCGCGTCGACGCCGTTGGCCCCGTTGTCCCCGTGCACCGGCGCGACGGTACGAGCGCTTGACGGTTGGTGCGGGATGACATGAAACTGCACGAACTTCCTCTTCGCCGCACTTCCCCGTCCCACGGTCCCGCCGCCGCGCAGGGAGAGCCCGTGCCCGCCACGTCGTCCCCGTTCCGCCCCGCCCTCCCCCTCGAGCCGCCCGAGGAGCTCGTCGTCCGCCCCTGGGTCGACCCGCTCGTCGACCGCTTGGGCCACGACCCCCGATCCGCCTACGTCGAGCGCTTCTGGCTCGGCATCCTCGGCCCGTCCAGCGTCTGGTTGCTGCGCCGGCTGGCCGCCGGGCTGGAGCAGGAACCCGAGGGGTTCGTGCTCTCGCTGCCCGACACGGCCCGCGCCCTCGGCATCGCCGGCCAGGGCGGGCGCCACTCCCCGTTCATGCGCACCCTGCTGCGCTGCTGCCAGTTCGGCATGGCCGAGCTCCGCGGCGGCGAGCTGGTCGCGCGCCGGCACCTGCCGCCGCTCACCCGCCGCCAGCTGGAGCGCCTGCCCGAGGGCCTGCAGGCCGAGCACGTCGAGTGGGAGCGCTCGCGGCCCTCGCCCGACGCCGCCGACCAGCAGCGCCGGGCCCGCCAGCTGGCGCTCACGCTGCTGGAGCTGGGCGAGGACGGGCCCACCGCCCGCGAGCACCTGCACCGGTGGCGCTTCCACCCCGCCATGGCGCACGAGGCGCTCGCCTGGGCCGAGGCCCGCCTCGCGGCGCCGCCGGCGTCGGCGCCGCTCAGCGGCTAGGCGCCCGGTACGTCGAGAGCAGCTCCACGAGGGTGCGCAGCGCGAACCCGGTGCCGCCCTTGCTGATCCAGCCGTTGTCGGCCGGGGCGTCGGAGGGGCCGGCGATGTCGAGGTGCACCCACGGCGTGTCGCCCACGAACTCCTGGAGGAACAGCCCGGCGGTGAGCGCGCCACCGCCGGCCACGCCGGCGTGGTTGGTGCTGCCGATGTTCTTGAGGTCGGCCACGTCGGAGTCCAGCAGCTTGCGGTAGTCGCTCGGCAACGGGAGGGGCCACATCTGCTCGTCGGCCCGTCGCGCCGCTTCGAGGACCTGGTCCACCCAGCGCTCCTCGTTGCCCATCACGCCGGCGATGGCGTGGCCCAGCGCTGCGATGCAGGCCCCGGTGAGCGTGGCCACGTCGATGATCGCGTCGGGCTGCTCCTCGGCGGCCAGGGTGAGGCCGTCCGCCAGCACGAGTCGCCCCTCGGCGTCGGTGTTCAGCACCTCCACCGTGGTGCCGCGCCGCGACGTGAAGACGTCGCCAGGCTTCATCGCCGTGCCGCTCGGCAGGTTGTCGGTGCACATCATGTAGCCGACGACCTCGGCGCGCACCCCGAGCGCGGGCAGCACGCTCATGACGCCGAGCACCGTGGCCGCGCCCGCCATGTCGGTCTTCATGGTCATCATGCCGACGCCGGTCTTGAGCGACAGGCCGCCCGAGTCGAAGGTGATGCCCTTGCCCACGAGGGCCACCTTCCCGGAGGCGCGGCCGCGCGGCTTGTAGTGCAAACGCACGACGCGGGGCGGCTCGAAGGAGCCCCGGTTCACCGCCAGCACACCGCCGAGGCGCTCGGCCTCGATGCGCTCCTCGTCCCACACCTCCACGTCGAGACCCGCCTCGCGTGCGACCTCCTCGGCCACCGCCGCCAGGTCGCGCGCGTTCTTGAACCCCGGAGGCTCGTTGACCAGGTCGCGCACGCGGCGCACGGCGTCGGCGACGAGCAACCCGCGCGCCGCCCCCTCCGACAGCGCGTCGTGCACCACGGTGCGGCCCAGCAGCACCAGGCGGGCCAGCTTCGGCGCCCCGTTCTCGTTGCGCTTGTGGCGCAGGTACTTGTAGGTGGCCAGGCGGACCCCTTCGGTCACGGCCTGGGCGGCCTCGTCGGGCGCCACGCCGGCCACCTCGGCCAGCGATGTCGCCAACGACTCGGCGCGCGGCACGGCGCGGGCCAACGCGGCGGCGGCGTTGCGCAGCACGGCCGCGGTCACCTCGCTGGCCGGGCCGATGCCCACCGCCACCAGCGTGGCCCCGCCCGCCGAGGGCACGGTCAGCACCTGGCCGGGCTTGGCCTCGAAGCCGGCCGCGGTGAGCTCGGCGCGGGACCACCCGAGGGAGCGGGGCACGGCGCCCGAGGTGGCGACGGGGATCCCGATGGCGGCGATGCCCCGGGGGGCGGTGCGGGCGACCTCGACGGTCAGGCTCATCGACGACCTTTCTGCTGCAGTGGGGATGCCGGCGGGGTCACGCCTCGCGGGCCGGGAGCGACTCGCCCTCCTGCCAGCGGGCCATGGTCCACAGCAGGTCGGAGAGCCGGTTGAGGTAGGGCACCACGAGCGACGGCGGCTCGGCGGCCACCAGGGACGCCCGCTCGGCGCGGCGGACGACGGTGCGGGCGAGGTCGAGCAGCGCGGCGAGCCGCGTCTGGCCCGGCACCACGAACTCGGTCGGCGGCGTGAACCGCTCCGACAGGTCGTCGATCAGGTCCTCGAGCGCGTCGACCATCTCCTGGGTGACGGAGGACTGGCCGGGCACGAGCTTCGGGCGGTTGGCCGGGGCGGTGGCCAGCTCGGCCATGAGGACCCAGAGGTCGCGGGCCAGGCGGGTGAGCAGCGCGTGGAGCTCGCTGCCGGGCTCGGCTTCGGCGCGAGCCAGCCCGAGCACGGCCTGCGCCTCGTCGACGCTGCCGTACGCCTCGGGCAGGGCGGAGTCCTTGCGGACGCGCTGCCCGTGGAAGAGCCCCGTGCTGCCGTCGTCGCCTTTGCGGGTGTAGACCTTCACCGCCGAGCGAGCCTACCGGGGGGTGGGCGAGGTGGAGGTTGCCTCCTGCGCCTCCTGCGCCGGCTCCGGTTGCGTCGGCTCGGGGTCCGCGCCCGCGTCGGTGTCCGCGTCAGCGTCCGGCTCGGGCGGAGGCGGCTCGTCGGGCGCGGCGAGGAGCTCGTCGGCGCTGGACGGCACCTCGTGCTCGTCGGTGGGGGCCAGCTCGTCGGCGAACGACACCGCGAAGACCGCGAGCGCGAGCGACACGAACACGCCGCCGATGCCGTAGAGGCTGAGCCCGAGGATCGCCACGAGCACCGTCACCGCGGGGCCGACGTGGATGGAGCGGCGGTCGACCCAGCGCTGGAACACCAGCGCGTCGAGCGCCTGGTAGCCGACGAACAGCACGCCGAGCGCGACGGCGTCCTCGAAGGGCTCGGTGCCGAAGGCCAGGAGCGCGATCGGCGCCGCGCCGATCAGGATCCCGAGGTACGGCAGCATGCTGGTGACGGCCACGGTCAGGGCGAGGACCCGCTCGCCGTGCAGGCCCACCATGCTCAAGAGCGCGTACGTGAAGAGGCCCGCCATCGCGGCGCGGGCCAGCTGGCCGCCGAGGTAGCGGACGGCGCGGCGGTACGACCGGGCCAGCAGGTCGGCAGCGGCGAGGCGGCGCGTGTCGTCGTGGACCTGCGCCAGGCCGCTGGCCAGCAGGCGCGGGCCGTGCACGAGCAGGAACAGCGTGAGGACCCCGGTGGCGAGGAAAGCCACCCCACGGGTGGCGTTGGCCCGCAGGGCCTCGGCGCCGCTCCCGCCCTGCAACCAGTTGGGCAGCTCCTCGACGAAGGCCTGCGTCCGCTCCGCGAGCCGGAACTCGCGCGCCGGTTCGCCGAAGCGCTCCGACTGCTCGAGCTCGCGGGCCGCCTCCGGGAGGACCTCCTGGAGCCGGCGGACCTCGCCCGTCAGGTCGTCGATGACGCCCCACGCCACCACCCCGGCGAGGGCCAGCACGCCCACGCTGACCACCGCCAGGGCCAGAGCACGCGGCATGCGCCGCGACAGCAGCGCCACGACCGGGTGGAGCAGGCCGGCCACGACGGTGGCCGCGAGCACCCAGCCGAAGACGCGGGTGGCGGAGGCGGCCACCCGGAGCCCGAGCAGCGTGAGCGTGATGGCCAGGACCGCCAGCACGATCGAACGGGTGGTCACCCGGAGCCGGAGGACCTGCCGAGCGGTCCTGCGGGGCGACGCCTCGTCAGGCGCCCGCGAAGCGGTGCCGGTGCCGGCGTCCGCTCCCTGCCCGGTGCCCACCACGGGCGTCCCCTCGTGCTCGGGGGGAGCGCTGGTCACGGCCGTAGCCTACGGGGGTGACCGATCGCAGCGGCGACGAGCTCGTCGTCGACCTCGACCGCCGCAGCGTCGCCGTGACGATGGCGGCCGTCGTGGCGGTGGTCGTGCTGTTCGCCGCGGGTCGGGCGGCCCGTGACGGCCTCACCTTCGTCGGCCTGGGCACGCTCCTCGCGCTGGCCCTCTCCCCCGTCGTCGCGATGGTGCAGCGCACGGTGGCCGCCCGTCGCGGCGTCGCCGTCGGCCTCGTGCTCGTGGCTTTCATCGGCGCGGTGGCGCTGGTGGTGGTGCTGCTCGGCCCGCCGGCGGTGCGCCAGGCGCGGGAGGTGTCCGAGGAGCTCCCCCAGGTGCTCCAGCAGCTGACCGACCTCCCGATCGTCGGCGACGACCTCGAGCGGGCCGACGCGCCGGCCAAGGTCCAGGAGTGGATCGAGGACCTCCCCCGCCGCCTGGGCGCCGACGCCTCGCCCGTGCAGTCCGCCGCCACCTCGCTGCTGGGCGGCGTCGTCGCAGCCTTCGCCGTGCTGCTGGTCGCGGTGTCGCTGCTGCTCGACGGCGAGCGGCTCGTGCAGGGGTTGCGTCGGGCGGTGCCGCGCCGCCACCGGCCGCTCGTCGACCGGATCGGCGACCTCGTGTACCGGATCGTCGGCCGCTACTTCGCAGGATCGCTGCTGGTCGCCATGATCGCCGGCCTCAACGTGCTCATCATCGGCACGTTGCTCGGCGTGCCGCTCACGCCGTTGGCGGCCATCTGGATCACCTGCACGAACCTCATCCCCCAGATCGGCGGGTTCCTGGGCGGCTCGGTGTTCGTGATGCTGGGCGCCACCGAGGGCGCCTCGACCGCGGTGATCTGCCTGGCCTGGTTCCTCGTGTACCAGCAGTTCGAGAACCACATCCTGGCGCCGACGATCGTGGGCGACGCGGTGGACCTCTCGCCGCCGGTGACGATGGTCGCTGCGCTGGTGGGCGCCTCGGCGGGCGGTGTGCCGGGTGCGCTCGTGGCCGTGCCGCTGGTCGGGACGGCCAAGGCCGTCTACCTCGAGCTGCGGGGGCGCCAGAGCCCCGAACCGACCGAACCGGGACGTCTCACCCGCCTGGCCCGCCTGCGCCGGCGGGTCCTGCGACGGCGCCGCCGCGAGGGCGAGCCGCCGCCCGCGGCCGACGTCCCGACCCCTGCGTCGGAGAACGAAGGGGCTCCCGTCGGGCCCCCTCAGTAGCCTGGCCCCACCATGACGACGACCCCCGACAGCTTCCTCAACGCCGTGCGCGAGCGCGTCGTCGTCTACGACGGCGCCACCGGGACGAACCTCCAGCTGCGCGACCTCGGGCCCGACGACTTCGGTGGCCCGGCGCTCGAGGGCTGCAACGAGATGCTGGTGGTCACCCGTCCCGACGTGGTGGCCGAGCTGCACGCCTCCTTCTTCGAGGTGGGCGTCGACGTCGTGGAGACCGACACCTTCGGCGCGTTCCGGCCGGTGCTGGCCGAGTACGGGCTGGAGGACCGGGCCGAGGAGCTGAACCTGGCCGCAGCGCGCGTGGCTCGTGCCGTGGCGGCCGACTTCGCGGCCGACGGGCGGCCCCGCTGGGTGGCCGGGTCGATGGGGCCGGGCACGAAGCTGCCGTCGCTCGGCCAGATCGCCTACCGCGACCTGCGCGACGCCTACGAGCAGCAGGCCCGCGCCCTGCTGGAGGGCGGCGTCGACCTGTTCCTCGTGGAGACCGTCTACGACCTGCTCCAGGCCAAGGCGGCGGTGGCCGCGTGCCGGCGGGCCATGGCCGCCGTGGGGCGCGAGGTCCCGATCCAGGTGCAGGTCACCATGGAGACCACCGGGCGGATGCTGCTCGGCACCGAGATCGGCGCCGCGCTCACCTCCCTGGCCGCGCTGCGCCCCGACGTGTTCGGCCTCAACTGCGCCACCGGGCCGCGGGAGATGCACGAGCACCTCCGGCACCTGTCCCAGCAGTCGCCCGTGCCGATCTCGGTGCTGCCCAACGCCGGCCTGCCGTCGGTGGTCGACGGCCGCACCCACTACGACCTCACCCCGGAGGAGCTGGCCGAGCACCACGCCCGCTTCGTCACCGAGCTCGGCGTGCGGGTGGTGGGCGGCTGCTGCGGCACCACGCCCGAGCACCTGCGGGCCGTGGTGGAGCGCTGCGCCCACCTCGAGCCGGCCCCGCGCGGCGGGCACCTCGACCCGGCGGTCTCGTCGGTCTACACCGCCGTCCCGCTGCGCCAGGACACGTCGTTCCTCATCATCGGCGAGCGCACCAACGCCAACGGGTCGAAGGCGTTCCGGGAGGCGATGCTGGCCGGCGACTGGGACACCTGCGTGAAGATGGCGTCCGATCAGGTGCGCGAGGGGGCGCACGTGCTCGACGTGTGCGTGGACTACGTCGGCCGCGACGGCGTCGCCGACATGGACCAGCTCGTCGCCCGCTTCGCCACCCAGGCCACCGTGCCGCTGGTGCTCGACTCCACCGAGCCGCCGGTGATGGAAGCCGGCCTGGAGCGCATCGGCGGTCGGGCCATCCTCAACTCCGCCAACCTGGAGGACGGCGAGGCGCCCGGCTCGCGCCTCGACCGCGTGTTCACGCTGGCTCGCGAGCACGGCGCGGCGGTCATCTGCCTGCTGATCGACGAACGGGGCCAGGCCCGCGACGTCGAGTGGAAGATGGAGGTCGCCCACCGCCTCACCGAGCTCGCGGCGCGCTACGGGCTCGAGCCGAGCGACCTGATCTTCGACGCGCTCACCTTCCCGCTCAGCACCGGCGACGAGGACCTGCGCGGCGACGCGATGGCCACCATCGAGGCCATCCGCCGCATCAAGGCGGAGATCCCCGGCGCGTCCACGGTGCTCGGCGTGTCGAACGTGTCGTTCGGCCTGGCGCCGGCGGCCCGCCACGTCCTGAACTCGGTGTTCCTCCACGAGGCCGTGGCCGCAGGTCTCGACGCGGCGATCGTGCACGCCGGGCGGATCATGCCGCTCAACAAGATCCCCGCCGAGCAGCTCGAGGTCTGCCGCGACCTGATCTACGACCGCCGGCGCCCGGCCACGGCCGACGAGCCCGCCTACGACCCCCTGGCCCGGCTCCTCGAGGTGTTCGCCGACGTGAAGGTGGCCGAAGCCGTCAAGGAGGACCGCAGCGGCTGGCCGGTGGAGGAGCGGCTGAAGGCCCGCATCGTCGACGGCGACCGCGACGGCCTCGAAGCCGACCTGGAGGAGGCGCTGGCCGGCGGTTGGAGCGCGCTCGACCTCGTGAACGACGTGCTGCTCGACGGGATGAAGGTCGTCGGCGAGCTGTTCGGCTCGGGCCAGATGCAGCTGCCCTTCGTGCTGCAGTCCGCCGAGACGATGAAGACCGCCGTGGCCTACCTCGAGCCGCGCATGGAACGGGTCGACGGCAGCACCAGCAAGGGCCGCATCGTGCTCGCCACCGTGAAGGGCGACGTGCACGACATCGGCAAGAACCTCGTCGACATCATCCTCACCAACAACGGCTACGAGGTGCACAACCTCGGCATCAAGGTGCCGATCGGCGAGATGGTGGCCAAGGCCGAGGAGGTCGACGCCGACGCCATCGGCATGAGCGGGCTGCTCGTGAAGTCGACGCTGATCATGCGCGACAACCTCGAGGAGCTGAACAGCCGCGGCCTCGCCGAGCGCCTGCCGGTGCTGCTGGGCGGCGCGGCGCTGACCCGCTCGTACGTGGAGCGCGACCTGCGCGAGGTCTACACGGGCCGGCTGTTCTACGGGCGCGACGCCTTCGAGGGCCTGGCCACGATGGACCGGCTGATGGAGCTGAAGCGCACCGGTGCGAGCGACCCCGACTTCGGCCGCGCGCCGGGCGGGCGCGTGCTGCCGCCGCGCAAGAGCCAGCGCGAGCGCCCGGCCGACGTGGTCGTGCCGGCCCGCTCCCCCGAGGTCGTCACCGACAACCCCGTCTTCAAACCGCCGTTCCTCGGCTCGCGGGTGGTGAAGGGCATCGCCCTCGACGAGATCGCCGCCTACCTGAACGAGACCGCCCTGTTCCGCAACCAGTGGCAGTTCCGGCCCGAGGGCGGCGAGGACGACGACGCCTTCAAGGCCCGCATCCGCCCGGTGCTGCGCGAGCAGCTGGCCGCGGCCCGCGCCGCCGGCGTGCTCGTGCCCCAGGCCGTGTACGGGTTCTTCCCGGTCAACGGCGACGGGAACGACCTGGTGGTCTGGGAGGACGAGGACCGGCGCCGGGAGCGCACCCGCTTCCGCTTCCCCCGCCAGCAGGGTGACCCGTTCCTGTGCATCGCCGACTTCTTCCGGCCGGTGGACTCGACGGAGGTCGACTACGCCGCCTTCTCGATCGTGACCATGGGCCCCAAGGTGTCCCAGGCCGCGGCACAGCTGTTCGCCGCCAACCGGTACCAGGAGTACCTGCTCCTGCACGGCCTCGGCGTGGAGATGACCGAGGCGCTGGCCGAGCTCTGGCACCGCCGCATCCGCGAGGAGTGGGGCTTCGCCGACGAGGACGGCCCCTCGATCGCGGGCCTGTTCCGCCAGCAGTACCGGGGCGGGCGCTACTCGTGGGGCTACCCGGCCTGCCCGGACCTCGAGGACAACGCCCGGGTGGCCGAGCTGCTGGGCGCCGACCGGCTCGGCATCGAGGTCTCGGAGGAGACCGGCTGGCAGTACCAGCCCGAGCAGACCACCTCGGCCATCATCGCCCACCACCCCCGGGCCAAGTACTTCGTCGCCCGCTGACGCCGGCCTCCCCCCTTCGCGCCACGTGGAGCGGCCTCCAAGGCCGACCAACGGTGACGCAAACGCCGCCCCCCAACCCAGCCGCACCACCCCCAGCAGGTCGCGGCGCCGCACCTGGGCTCCGGCCACGGACGGCCGGAACCCAGCACGAAACGGCCAGGATGGCCGCCCCGCCCGGCGCACCACCCCTAGCGGGGTCGCGCCGCGGCACCTGGGCTCCGGCCACGGACGGCCGGAGCCCAGCATG